>Ga0208695_1003748_pt1 | contig 10019 bp, 3 predicted proteins | sample AD_UKC111_MetaG_FD_184449 | JGI IMG/M metagenome (GOLD analysis project Ga0208695, IMG submission 184449) | Active sludge microbial communities of municipal wastewater-treating anaerobic digesters from Hong Kong - AD_UKC111_MetaG (SPAdes)... | ecosystem: Engineered > Bioreactor > Anaerobic >... | reverse complement strand
GAAGAACAGCTTACTTAGTGGCTTTGTCGGCTCTGTGCGTCACTTTGTTGTTGGTCTCTTGTACAAGTCCTGTCAAGAAAGACATTTTCATCAACATTTCATTAACTGGTGAGGCTGCAAACATTAAATACTCTAAGTTCTCAACAACTCCTGCGAGCTTTCAGGATAACATTGTCGTGAACAAATACAAGGTGTACTTGTATCAAGATGGGACAGAAGTTTACCAACAGGAGTTCTCAAATATTTCCAACAACACAATATTACTTCGTTTGACAAACATCAACAGTGGAACGTACACCTTAAGAGTGGAAGCATTCAAAGATACCACACCAATCTTCTATGGAGAGAAAGTAGTTCAGCTTTCATATGGGCAGAACAACACTCAAATCAAAACATACTTCAACAAAGCAAAGCTGACTGTGGACGTTGAAAATCAAGTAGATGGATATGAGTTAAGTGAATTAAGTATTAAAGGAACACTTTCAGCAACACCTACCAATAACTTTGTAGAAAATGCATCATTTCAAAACAAAGAGATATATCCGGGAGTTTGGCATATTGACTTGGAAGCAACAATGACTTCTGATAGCTCATCAATTAAGGTAACATATCCGACAAAGGTATACGAAATATATCCATCGGAAGACAAAGTGCTGGGCTTAGTGGTAAAGAAGGATGATTTGGGGAACGTATACATAGATTTGCAACCACCACAAGTAAAGATAGTAAGTCCAACGGACGGTGAAACTTTGCATGGAACAGTTACCATATTTGCCAAAGTTCAAGACAGCGAGGGAATAGCTCAAGTTGAATTTTTTGCTAACGATAAACTTTTGAAAAGTTTCATCTCATCACCGTATGAATATGTTTGGAATACATATGGAGTAATCGATGGAACCTATACATTAAAAGTGGAAGCTACCAACTTATCGGGCAATAAGAGCTCTAAAAACATAAGTGTTAAAGTGAACAACGGACAAAAGACGTTTGGTGGAAGTTATGATGATTGTGCACGTTCGGTTAAGCAAACGACAGATGGTGGATACATCGTTGCTGGGTACACAAGATCGTTTGGAGCTGATTATGATGCATACATTCTGAAACTCAATTCGGATGGAAGCTTAGCATGGCAAGAGACTCTTGGTGGAAATTATGTTGATTATGCATATTCCATCCAACAAACGACAGATGGCGGATACATCGTTGCCGGTGGTACAACGACGTTTGGATTTGGTTATGTGGATGCATACGTCCTGAAACTTAATTCAGACGGAAATTTAGCATGGCAAAAGACTTTTGGGGGATATGGTGAGGATCAAGCATATTCCATCCAACAAACGACAGATAGCGGGTACATCGTTGCTGGGTACACAAGATCGTTTGGGGCTGGCGGTTATGATGTATACATCTTGAAACTGAATTCAGACGGAAATTTAGAATGGCAAAAGACTTTTGGGGGAGAAGGTGAGGATCAGGCATATTCCATCCAAGAAACGACAGATGGTGGATACATCGTTGCTGGGTATACAAATTCGTTTGGAGCTGGCGGTTATGACGTATACGTCCTAAAACTCAATTCAGACGGAAGTTTGGCATGGCAAAAGACGTTTGGTGGAAATAATGAGGATTATGCATATTCTATCCAACAAACTACAGACGGCGGATACATCGTCGCCGGGTACACATGGTCGTTTGGAGCTGGTTATAATGCCGATGTATATGTATTGAAACTGAATTCAGACGGAAGTTTAGCATGGCAAAAGAGGTTTGGTGGAAGTGGTGATGATCAAGCATATTCCATCCAAGAAACGACAGACGGCGGACACATCATTGCCGGATCTACTGGCTCAGATATCTACATCCTCAAGTTAGATTCAAATGAAAACTTAGCATGGCAAAAGAGGTTTGGTGGAAGTGATTGGGATTATGCATATTCCATCCAACAAACGACAGATGGTGGGTACATCGTTGCCGGGAACACATATTCGTTTGGAAACGTTTCTTATTATTCTGATGTGTATATCTTGAAACTTGATTCAAATGGAGAATTACATCCTTTTGAATGATAGATATTGTGAATAGATGAGTCAGTTATTCGTCACCTTAAAACGTATTGAAACAAAACCGGGCATCAGTTGCCCGGTTTTGTCTTTCTCATTAACTCATTGCAAATCTCAACTGCCTCTTGTGCATCTTTGCCGTAGATATATCGAAAATTTTCTGCGAATTCCTAAATAATTCATATTATTCTACAGTCTGTGGGTATGTGCATAGTTTCATTAATATTTCATAATTTCATGAATTTACTTGACAATATATTAACAAAAAATGTATAATTACTTTGAATTTTTCAAATCAACTTCCCTAGGGGGCGAAAATCATGAGAAGAACAGCTTACTTAGTGGCTTTGTCGGCTCTGTGCGTCACTTTGTTGTTGGTCTCTTGTACAAGTCCTGTCAAGAAAGACATTTTCATCAACATTTCATTAACTGGTGAGGCTGCAAACATTAATTACTCTAAGTTCTCAACAACTCCTGCAAGTTTACACGACAACATTGTCGTGAACAAATACAAGGTGTACTTGTATCAAGATGGGACAGAAGTTTACCAACAGGAGTTCTCAAATATTTCCAACAACACAATATCACTTCATTTGACAAACATCAACAGTGGAACGTACACCTTAAGAGTGGAAGCATTCAAAGATACCACACCAATCTTCTATGGAGAGAAAGTAGTTCAGCTTTCATTTGGGCAAAACAACATTCAACTCACAACATACTTCAACAAAGCGAAATTGACTGTGAATGTTGAAAATCAAACAAATGGATTTGAATTAACTGAATTAAGTATTGAAGGGACACTTCCAGCTACATCTACCAATAACTTTGTAGAGAATGCATCATTTCAAAACAAAGAGATATATCCAGGAGTTTGGCATATTGACTTGGAAGCGACATTGACTTCTGATAGCTCATCAATTAAGGTAACATATCCGACAAAGACATACGAAATATATCCATCAGAAGATAAAGTGCTGAACTTTGTTATAAAGAGAGATGATTTAGATGTATACATAGATTTGCTTACAGAAGTTGAACTGCCGTATCTTGACAAGGTATGGAACATAAGATCGGAGAAGAGTAAAGATGGGCTGAAATTGATGTGGAATTACAATCTACCGGCAGCGTTTAATATCTATCGAGGGGATGGAGCTAAGATAGAGTTTATAGGGAGTACGACGCAACAATATTTTGTTGATACAAATCCTGTAAGTTATAAGAACCATTACTATGTCAATGCAATGTACGGGGGGAAAGAGAGTGGTTTATGTGAATTAGTAGTAGATTTGCCATCACCACAAGTTACGATAATAAGTCCGACAGATGGACAGACTTTGCACGGAACGGTCACTATACTAGCCAAGATTCAAGACAAAGAAGAAATAACGCAAGTTGAATTCCTTGCTAACGATAAACTTTTGAAAAGTTTCATCTCCTCACCGTATGAATATGCTTGGAATACGCAGGAAGTAATCGATGGAACATATACATTAAAGGTAAGAGCTACCAATTTATCGGGTAAACACAACTTTGAAATTGTAAATGTTGTAGTGAGTAACGGACAAAAGATGTTTGGGGGAATTTGGTATGACTTAGCAAAATCGATCCAACAAACGACAGATGGCGGATACATCGTTGCTGGATATAGTGACTCAGATGTCTGCGTCTTCAAGTTAGATTCAAATGAAAACTTAGTTTGGCAAAAGACATTTGGAGGAGTTCTTGACGACTTTGCATATTCCATCCAACAAACGACAGACGGTGGATACATTGTCGCCGGGTACACAAGGGTGTTTGAAACTGTTAGTTCTGACGTATACATCTTGAAGCTCAATTCAGACGGAAGTTTGGCATGGCAAAAGACGTTTGGTGGAGTTCTTGACGACTTTGCATATTCCATCCAACAAACGACAGATAGCGGATACATCGTTGCTGGGTACACAAACTCGTTTGGAGCCGGTTATGATGACGTATACGTCTTGAAACTCAATTCAGACGGAAGTTTGGCATGGCAAAAGACGTTTGGTGGAACTTATTATGATGGAGCATATTCTATTCAACAAACGACAGATGGAGGATACATTGTTGCTGGTTATACAAAATCGTTTAGAGCTGGTGACTCCGACGTATACGTTTTGAAACTCAATTCAGATGGGAGTTTAGCATGGCAAAAGACGTTTGGTGGAAATGATTATGATGAAGCATATTCTATTCAACAAACGACAGATGGAGGATACATTGTTGCAGGGTACACACGGTCGTTTGGAGCTGGTGGCTGCGATGTATACGTTTTGAAACTCAATTCAGACGGAAGTTTAGCATGGCAAAAGACGTATGGGGGGAGTTATGATGATGAAGCATATTCTATCCAACAAACGACAGACGGAGGATACATTGTTGCAGGGTACACACGGTCGTTTGGAGCTGGTGGCTGCGATGTATACGTTTTGAAACTCAATTCAGACGGAAGTTTAGCATGGCAAAAGACGTTTGGTGGAAGTGATTGGGATTATGCATATTCCATCCAACAAACGACAGATGGCGGATACATTATTGCTGGGCAGACAAATTCGTTTGGAGCTGGTGGCAGCGATGTATACATCCTGAAACTTGATTCAAATGGAGAATTACATCCATAATATGAAACTATAGGTATTTGAGCGATAAAGTTAATCTCTTTCCGCATTCTAAACACGAGACCGGGCATCAGTTGCCCGGTTTTGTCTTTCTCATCAACTCATTGCAAATCTCAACTGCCTTTTGTGCATCTTTGCCATCATTTATCCAAAATGCTCTCCAAGTTCCTCACTCATGGATATTTCTCTACAGTCTGTGGGTATGCTGCATATTTTCGTTGAGATTTCATAATTTTATGAATTTGCTTGACAAGTTATTAACAAAAAATGTATAATCACTTTGAATTTTCCAAATAAACTTCCCCAGGAGGCAGAAATCATGAGAAGAAAAGTTTACTTGGTAGTTTTGTCGGTTCTGTGCGTCACTTTGTTGTTGGTCTCTTGTACAAGTCCTGTCAAGAAGGATATTTTCATCAACATTTCATTAACTGGTGAAGCCGCAAACATTAATCACTCTAAGTTCTCAACAACTCCTGCAAACTTTCAGGACGACATCGTTGTGAACAAATACAAGTTGTATTTGTATCAAAATGGGACGTTAGTCTACCAGCAGGAATCCACAAGTGTTTCCAACAACACGATATCGCTTCATTTGACAACTATCAACAGTGGAACGTACACCCTAAGAGTGGAAGGATTTAAAGATACTACACCAATCTTCTATGGAGAGAAAGTAGTTCAGCTTTCATATGGGCAGAACAACACTCAACTCACAACATATTTCAACAAAGCGAGATTGACTGTGAACGTTCAAAATCAAACACAAGAATTCGAAATTACTGAGTTGAATATAGTAGGATCACTGGCAGCAAGTCCCAGCAATAACTTTGTAGAGAACGGAGCATTTCAAAACAAAGAGATATATCCAGGAGTTTGGCATATTGACTTGGAAGCGATATTGACTTCAGATAGTTCATCAACTAAAGTAACATATCCGACAAAAGTATACGAAATATACCCATCAGAAGACAAAGTGCTGAATTTCGTGATAAAGAGGGATGATTTGGGGAACGTATATATAGATTTGCTTACTGAAGTTGAATTGCCGTATCTTGACAAAGTATGGAACATGAGAGCGGAGAGGAATGACGATGTGCTGAAATTGATGTGGGATTATAACCTACCGGCAACGTTTAATATTTATCGAGGTGATGGAGATAAGATAGAGTTTATAGGGAGCACGATGCAACGATACTTTGTTGATACAAATCCTGTAGGTAGTAAGAACCATTACTACGTCAATGCAATGTACGGAGGAAAAGAAAGTGGTTTATGCGAACTTGTAGTAGATTTGCAATCATCACAAGTCACGATAATAAGTCCAACGAACGGTGAGACCCTGCATGGAACTGTTACTATACTGGCTGAAGTTCAAGACAACGAAGGAATAGCTCAAGTTGAATTTTTAGCTAACGATAAACTTTTGAAAGGTTTCTTCTCCCCACCGTACGAATATGCTTGGAATACATATGAAATAATAGATGGAACCTATACATTAAAAGCGAGAGCTACCAACTTATCGGGCAATCAGAACTCTGAAACTATAAGTGTTAAAGTGAACAACGGACAAAAGACGTTTGGTGGAGGCATTGCATATTCCATCCAACAAACGACAGATGGCGGATACATCGTTGCCGGATATACTTACTCATTTGGAGCTGGTGGCTGGGACGTATACGTTCTGAAACTCAATTCAGACGGAAGTTTAGCATGGCAAAAGACGTTTGGTGGAAGTGATTATGATGTAGCACATTCCATCCAACAAACTACAGATGGCGGATACATCGTTGCTGGGTACACATCATCGTTTGGAGCTGGTAGTCGCGACGTATACATCCTGAAACTGAATTCAGATGGAAGTTTAGCATGGCAAAAGACGTTTGGTGGAAGTAATTATGATGTAGCACATTCCATCCAACAAACTACAGATGGCGGATACATCGTTGCTGGTTACACAGATTCATTTGGAGCCGGTTATAATGACGTATACGTCCTGAAACTCAATTCGGATGGAAGTTTAGCATGGCAAAAGACTTATGGAGGAAGTAATTATGATGAAGCATATTCCATCCAGCAAACGACAGATGGTGGATACATCGTTGCCGGTCGTACAAATTCATTTGGATCTGGTGGCTACGATGCATACATCCTGAAACTCAATTCAGATGGAAGTTTAGCATGGCAAAAGACTTTTGGTGGAAGTAGTTATGATGTAGCACATTCCATCCAACAAACGACAGATGACGGATACATTGTCGCCGGTTATACAAGTGTTGGCTCCGACGTATACATTTTAAAGCTCAATTCAGATGGAAGCTTAGCATGGCAAAAGACATTTGGTGGAAGTAATAATGATGAAGCATATTTCATCCAACAAACGGCAGATGACGGATATATTGTCGCTGGGTACACATGGACGTTTGTAGGTAGTACCGATGTATACGTTCTGAAACTCAATTCAGATGGAAGTTTAGCATGGCAAAAGACGTATGGAGGAAGTGATTATGATACTGATTCTGATGTAGCATATTCCATTCAACAAACGACAGATGGCGGATACATCGTTGCTGGTTGTACATGTTCGTTTGGAGATCGTAATCTTAACGTATACATTCTGAAACTCGATTCAAATGGGGAATTACACCCTTTTGAATGATAGGAATTGTGAATAAACGAGTCAGTTATTCGTTACCTTAAAACATATCGAAACAAAACCGGGCATCAGTTGCCCGGTTTTGTTTTTCTCAACAATTGATTGCAAATTTCAACCGCTTCTTGGGCATCTTTGCCATACGCACATCCAAATCTTTGAGCAAGTTCTTTGTTCATGGAAGCACCACCTGCAATGACTGGTATCTCTATTCCTGCGCCTTTGAGTGTGTTTACGACCTCGCCTACTTTGACAACTGTTGTTGTCATCATTGCAGATAATCCAACTATGTCTGGTTTTAATTCAACAGTCTTTTGAAGAATGACTTGCGCAGGTACATCTTTGCCGATGTCTATTACTTCAAAGCCTGAACTTTCCAATACTGTTCCAACTATCTTTTTGCCTATGTCGTGTATATCGCCTTCGACAGTTGCCAGTAAGACTCTTCCCGATTTTATCGACTGGCCTTCTGGAATCATCTCAGTTAGTTCTGCGAATATCGGTTTCACCGTTTCTGCAGCCAATATTAGATGTGGCAGGAATATCTTGTTACTGGCATACAACTTCCCGATTTCTTCCATAGCCTTTGCCAAAACATTTTGAACGATTTCCAGTGGTGTCATTTGTGATGTGCCTGAACTTAGTGAGGTAATGTATTTATCTGCACTGATTCCATCACCTTGAATCAGAGCTTTAACCAACTCGTTTTCTATACCTTGCACTGGTGCTTCGACAGCCTCTTTTTTCAACATCTTCTTCATGCCCGTTAATACATTCATCGTTGTCTGTTCTGCCGTGTTGATGATGGCACCACAAAGTCCTCGTTCCATAGCCAATGCAAGGAGTGATGCATTTAGACTCTCACGGTTTGGCATACCAAAACTGAAATTTGATAGCCCTATGCTCGTCTTTATGCTATCTACTGAAAGGAGCCTTATCGTTTCAAGTGTGACGTTGTAATCTTCATTTGCGCCGAATGGTAATACCAGCGGATCAACGAAGATTCTATCTTTTTCTATTCCCTGAGAAGTTACATATTCAACCGCCCATTTACCTATCTTGTACCTTTCTTGCGCACTCTTCGGTATCTCGTTTCCCATTGCGAGGATGATAATGACACCGCCGAATCTTTTTAGCAGTGCAATCTTTTTATCGAGCTCTTCTTTTGTTGCCTTGGAAGAATTGATGAGTGGCCTACCAGGATATTCGAAAAGTGCTGCTTTCAGGAATTCCTCGCTCTGTATGTCCAAAGAGAGTGGAAGACTCACTACCCTATCGAGTTCAACTATCACTTTTTTGAAATGTTCTTTGCTTAGTAAAGTCTCGTTGCCAAGATTGACATCCAAAACTTGTGCACCCTCATTTTCCTGTTCCCTTGCCAATTTCAATATATTCTCAATATCGAAGTTTCGTATCTTTTCTTGGAATTTTTTCTTTCCAGAGGCATTTATTCGCTCGCCAACTATCAAGAATGGTGAGATATTCACCATGTATGTCCTATTTGAAATAACGTCCAGTTTCTCAACATTTCTCTTTACAGGTTTTCTATCCTTAAAATGTTTTGTCATGTAGTTTATGTGTTCTGGACCTGTGCCACAGCAACCACCGATGATGTTCATCCCAACTTGCACGTGGTCTTCCATGTACATTGTAAACTCCTCAGGACTGGTCTTGTACAGTAACTTTCCACCAGCGGTTAGAGTTGGTTTACCTGCATTTGGCTCTGTGAAGACGGGCTTTCTTGAAAAGAGTGCCAGTTTCCTTGCAAGTGGTATCATCAATTCTGCTGTCAGTGTACAATTCATACCAATTGCGTCCACATCCAAGTCGTTGAAGAGTGATGTGTAAATTTCTAAGCTGGTACCAGTTACGGAAACACCATTTTCTTCAAATGTCATGCTAACGAGCAATGGTAGTTCTTGAATCACATCACGCACTGCAAGATAAGCAATTTTCAATTCTTTTAGATCGCTCATCGTCTCTATTATGAATCCGTCCACACCAGCATCGTACAACAATTGTGCCTGCTCTTTGAAAATGTTGTACACGTACTCCGAATCAAGCTCGCCAAAAGGTACAATCATCTCGCCAACTGACGATATATCACCAAGTACATACACATCTCTACCATACAATTCTCTTACCTTGTTGGCTGATTCCTTTGCTATTCTCACTCCATTGACATTTATATCGTAGAAAAACTCCTCACAATTCAGTTTGCGTAGCTTATGACGATTCCCACTGAACGTGTTAGTTAGTAAGAAATCTGCACCGGCTTTTGCGTATTCATCTTGCAACTGGCTTACAGCATCCGGATTGGTTACGTTGAGCAATTCAACCGGTGCACTGCCCTTGGTGATACCACGCTTGAAGAATTCCGTACCGTATGCACCATCGATAAACAAGATCCTTTCATTTATAAGTTTGGAAAAAAGCTTCCTATCCAAGGTCATCATTGATCGGCGAGGAGACTCCAACTTCTGCAAGTTGGAGAGGAATCGCCTTCCCTCCTTTCTTCTTACTAATATCTTAGATTAATAGCAAAACTATGATATAATTTTACTACAGCGAGGTGATGATGTGTACCGCAATCAAAAGAACCAAGTTAGGCATCTAACCAAGCAAGAGTACGTTGCTTTGAAAACACTATGCAGACTATCGAAAAATTTG
>Ga0208695_1003747_pt1 | contig 10024 bp, 13 predicted proteins | sample AD_UKC111_MetaG_FD_184449 | JGI IMG/M metagenome (GOLD analysis project Ga0208695, IMG submission 184449) | Active sludge microbial communities of municipal wastewater-treating anaerobic digesters from Hong Kong - AD_UKC111_MetaG (SPAdes)... | ecosystem: Engineered > Bioreactor > Anaerobic >... | reverse complement strand
CGGATATGATAAATAAAGCAAAAGATGTTTTTGTTGAATGGTGGGAGGCACAATAACACTTAAAATATTAATTTTGCTTCTATAAACTTTACATTACAGAAGTTAAATTATACTTAAAATAATACTTTAAATAATAAAAACGGAGTGTTTAATTATGCATGACAAGACTAAAAATTTAATTGATGAAGCTTATAAAGTATTACAGGAATACAACCCAATGACTTTAAGGCAGTGCTATTATCAATTAGTTAGTAAACATATTATTGATAATAATTTTGGGCAATATAAACGTTTATCGAATGCCTTGGTGCAAGCAAGGCAGCAAGCGATTATACCATGGGAATGGATAGAAGACCGAAGCAGGGAAGCGAAAACGGTTAGCATGTGGAACGACTTAGAAGATTTTATGTATACTGTTAGTAGGGCATATCGTAAAAATGTATGGGATAACCAGCCTAATTATATTGAGGTGTGGGTTGAAAAAGATGCATTAAGTGGTATCTTTGAGGATATTACTTCACGATATGGAGTTACGCTTGCAGTAGGTAGAGGTTATAATTCATGGAGTGCATGTAAAAATGCAGTGCAACGAATTAACTACCACAATAAACCGACAACATTGCTTTATTTTGGAGACTTTGACCCATCTGGAGAAGATATTGTAAGGGCACTTTCAGAAGGTATAAACTTTTTTGAGACAAGTCATGAAATCATAGTGAAAAAAATGGCATTAACCAAAGAGGACGTACTTACATACAATTTGCCACCAGATTTCACAAAAAAAACAGATACAAGAAGTAAGGCGTTTATTGCAAAATACGGGGATATGGCCGTGGAATTGGACGCATTGCCATTGCCAATATTACAGGAAAGAATTAGAAACAGTATTGAGGAAAACATAGACATGACCGCCTTAAATAAAGTTTACCAACAAGAAGCCAAAGAACGGGCACAATTAAGAACTTTGCTAACTTAAAAATACAATATCATGGACACAAGCATAACAATAAAAGACACACAAACGCAAGTTGTTAAGGTTATTGACCCTTTACAAATAGAGGCCTTAATTGATAGCTTCTTAAGCTCCCAAGACGTTCGTACAAGCTCAAAGGCTTTATATAAACGTACGTTGAAGCAATATTTTAACTGGATAAACAAAAAGGGTTATAACTTGAATAACATAGCAAGGCCGCAGCTATTAGAATATAAAGAGGACTTGTTAAATAGCGGTTTAAGTAGCTTAACCGTGGGCTCTTATATCACGTCTTTAAGACGCTTATATGGCTGGCTGGAAGCAAATAAGGTTTATCCTGATGTAGCGAGGGGCATAAAAACACCTAAACGCAAACAGCAATTCAAAAAGCAGCCTTTAACGCCCAAACAAGCTACTTCGCTACTGGAGTATTATAAAAACAAAGAGGCAAGAGATTATGCTATTGTGAACTTACTTCTGAGAACTGGTTTAAGGACAATAGAAGTAAGTAGGGCAAATGTTGAGGATATTGTATTTAAGGGAGGGCAACGTGTTTTGTTGGTGCATGGTAAAGGCAGGGATGAGAAGGATAATTTTGTTGTTTTAACCGATAAAGCATACAAGCCAATTGCGCAATATTTAGCAAGCAGGGGTAAGGTAAACACTTCTGAACCCCTATTCACGGCAATAAGTAATAACAGCAAGGGCAAAAGACTAACAACCCGAACCATTAGCCACATAGCAAAAGAAGGGTTGAAGGCTATAGGTTTAAATGATAAGGCGTTCACGGCACACAGCTTAAGACATACCACGGCCGTGAATATTCTAAGGGCGGGGGGCACACTGGAAGCGGCACAATTCACATTAAGACATACAAACCCAGCCACAACACAAATTTACACGGCCACCCTAAACGAGGAAAGACGACTACAAAACAGCGGAGAGGCTTTAATTGACACCTTATTTTAAGTTAACTAATTGACTTTCAATATTGTAACCGAATTGTAACTAAACGTAACTATTTGTAACCGAAATAAATATAACTTTCATATCATGAGAATAACACTGGACGAATTTAAAGAGCTTGCGAATGATGCATTTCGCTGGACTTCATTTGATGCAAAAAGTGCAGCCGAAAAAACTTTATTAAAGTATGAGGATATACTAAACGAGGACTTAAAGGATATGCCAGAAAGCGAGCAAGGTAGATACGTTGAAAATTATAAACGTTATTTTTCATCATGGCTTTATGCTTATTCTAATTGCGCAAGCCCTGCGGTTACTGGAGGTTCAAAGTTTAACATTTATAAAGCCGAAAAGGCTAATAATACCGAACATGCACGTTATGAGGCTTTTATAAATTGGCGTGAACGTGCGTTAAAAGCAATAAAAAGAAAAGCCGAGGAAAGCCAACCAGAGGCGCAAAAAATAGACAAGGCATGGGAGGCGCTTAAAAGTGAAATTCTTTGGTCAGCTAATATAATACACGGAATAAATACAGGAAGTGAACAAGGGTTTAGTAAGGCTTTATTTGTATCATCAATTTATAATAAGGTTGCAACCTTTGCCAAACACGGCAACGTCGAGGTTGTGCAAAAAGCCATTGAATTTATTAGAAACTTCAACAAAACAAAAAGCGTTGTAATAACCGAACGGCATAAGTTTTTTAAACTGGCAGAGGTTGCCGAGGCAAACAGGCAACGCAAACAAAATAAATAAGAAGGTTAACTATTACATACAAATTGTAATAAAATTAAATACCTTTGTTATATGAAAACGTTGTTTTTAATCGCACCAGAAGGAATTGAAATGGGTATAGTTCACAGACTGCTCTAATCCCTGCATCCTCTTAATCGCACCAGAAGGAATTGAAATTCTGGTGTGATTAACATCTTCTAATCGATTAGAAGATCTCTTAATCGCACCAGAAGGAATTGAAATACCCTTAATTTTTTAATTGTCGTGAGACAACTATTCATTGCGGAGCTTGTGTCTTTTTAGTATTTGTAAAATGAATTTTGCCCCGCTAACGAAGGGGGGTGGTTAAATGCCACCCCTTTTTTTAGTGTATTACATCAATGCCTTTAAAAGCCGTTTTTAAGCGTTTTAAGCGCACTTTATTTCAAGACGGCGCATAATACTATAATACTTGAAATAATAACACTGGTTAAACGCCGTAGCTATAGCCGTGAAAATAATAGCAACCAAGCTTGGCGATGATGCGAAGCAGGTAATTCTATCGGGCCAGGCGTGAACAATATATCAGTTTAGAAAGTGCCACGTAAATGCTAAAGTGTATTTTATTAATAACTAAGTATTTAGCACTTATATTATAAAACTTACATATAAAAAACACACCTGAAACCGTTACTATCACAAGATAGTGCCAAAAGTGCCACGAAAGTGCCACGAAAAACGCCTTTGAAACCCTTACCAGCACACGAAAGTGCCAAAAGTGCCAAAAGTGCAATAAACGCATATCGCTTATTATAAGGCTTTTAGTATTATGTGAAAAACGTGTGAAAAATGAAAATGAAGCATGAACCTTCTGAACGTGGCTTGTGGTAAGGCTTTCGGTAGTTTTCACCCGAAAAAGTGTGAAAAACGGTGAAAAATGAAATTTACATCAACCTTTTAAACGTGGCTTATACCAACAGTTTTGGCGTGTGTGTGAAAAGTGTGAAACTTTTTTCTATTATTTACTAAATAAATTTTAAAAAAAAGTTATATTATAAAGGGGGGTAAGAAAAAAAAATGAAAATATACAGTAAGGATATGAAAATTCTTTCACATTTTTCACAAAACGTCTATAACATAGTCGTAGTGCGAACTTTTAGTGTGAAAAATGCTCCACCATTTTTCACCGTTTTTCACACTTTTTTCACGGTGTTTTTATGAAATATAGTCAGGATGCGCATTGTAGCGTTTTTAATACGTTTTTCATTTTTCACACATTCTATAAATCGGCTATAATATAGTTATGATGCGCATTATAGCGTTTTTAACCACTTTTACCATTTTCGCCGTTTAAGCTATAATATTGAATATTAAGTGTTTATATTTATTTAGAATAATTCTAAAGAAGCCACAACCATATTAAACACTATAGTGTTGAATATTAAGTGTTTATATTGTGTAGTTTAGTTAAAGCGTTGAATTTTAATAGTTTAAAACTTAAGGCGCTTAAGTGGCGTTGAAAGCACCGAACCACTTTTAAAAAAGATATGGTATGTGGAAAAAATTGCCGAGCGGAATGGATATAAATCGCAAAGTATAATATCAGATTTCAAAAATAACTTATTATCGAAAATTGCAGAACTTGCAAAAATCGATAATGAACAATTACAAGTCGCTGACCTCGATTTCTTAATTAAATACAAAGAATTCATAGAAAACGACTTGTTTTTTTTTATAACATCTAAATATGAGATATTTAGCTTTTCCCCGATTAGCTATAATATTGATAACTAATTATTTATGTAGAAAATGAACACTTTTAGGATGATGTGTATTATATTTGCAAAATAATTTAAAATAAGTAAGTCATGGAGGCAATTAATAACGACGAACTGTTTGAGAAAGTAAAAGAGTTAACCAAAGAAATCGTTGAGTTAAGAAAGGTTATTGAAGCTAAGGAAAACGAATTCTTAACCGTCGACGAAGCTGCTAAATTCTTAAGGCTTTGTAAACATTCGGTTTATAACAAGGTTGGTAAAAGAGAACTACCTTACATAAAACGAGGAAAGTTGTTGTATTTTTCACGCAAAGACCTTGAGGAATACTTATTGTCTGGACATGTTAAGACAATGGAAGACATTAAAAATGAACATGTTTAATATGTTTTATGGTATTTTTGTATCGAATTATAAACTTTTTTAGTGCTATGAAATATAATAAGGAAACAGTAAAAAGAATAACCACGGCACTGGAAAACGGTGCTGAGAAAAAGCAGGCCGCTGAAGTTGCGGGTATTTCATACGTAACTTTTTGGACATGGGAAAATACTAAACCTAACTTTTTTAATACTGTAAAAAAAGCAATGGAGCTTGGAGACCAGTATAAGCATGACATTTGTTTGGAGCGCATAATTAACGATAAAAGTTGGCAATCCGCTGCGTGGTATCTCGAACGTACGTACCCCGAGCGCTACGGTGTGCGTAATAATTTAAACGTTGCTTATGAAAAACCTATGATTGTCGTAGCCGATGAGGAAACCAAACAGCTAATTGAGAAGCTTAATGATGACCAACAATAACATAAAGATAAAAAGAGAAGCCCCCTGGGTGGAGGCTTCAAATTTCGTTAAACTGGGCGGTATGCTTAAACGAAACGTTGTACTTAAGCAGCGCAACTGGGAGTTTGTACTTAAGTGGTACAAAAGTAATACATTTTTCTTTAATTGTATCAAATTTTCCGTTTGCGTTGTAAATTTTTTTCGTTTCGTGCCCTTAAGCTATGAAACTGAAATAATTATAACACTAAATAAAAATGGAAAACAAGATACAATTGAACCCTGCGTTTCAGGGGCTGGATGCTGAAACAATTAAAAATGCCGTAGAGAGTAAAAGATCAATAGGTTTTAAAACAATTGACAAAACTGAAGCGCTTAAGTTGTTACTTAAGCAAGCTGAACCAGTTGACTTCTTAACACTAAAATATCCTGAAGTTGAGAAGTTGCGCAAACGATTAGAAAATTGTGATGATGAGAATGAAGCCAAAAAGATACAAAGGCAAATTGATGGTTTAGTTTTAAAACGTGATGATTACGTCTTTGATGTAATTAAAGAAATACAACGGCTTGCAAATGATAATAGTTTGGGGTTGTGTTTAAATAACCAATTGGTTTATTTGTATAACGGGGCTTTCTGGGATTTGTTAGACAAGTCCCAATTTTATAAATTTCTTTGTGATATTGCTGAAAAAATGGGGCTTCCTGAGCGAATTGCCCATTTCCATAGGTTTCAAAAAGAATTAATTTCACAGTTTGAGACCGTTGCATCAATCCCAACGCCTGAAATTAATAGCGATATCGTTTTAATTAATTTAAGAAATGGTACTTATGAGATTAATGGAAACGGCGAAACAAGATTAAGACCACCGAGGAAAGAAGATTTTATTACATATCAATTGCCGTTTAATTATGACCCGAATGCCACAGCGCCGAAATTTAATAAATATCTTAATGAAGTATTGCCCGACGTTGAATTGCAAAGGCTTGTATCTGAATATATTGGCTATTTATTCATTAGAAACGGCACAAACAATTTAAAGCTTGAAAAGGTAATGATATTATATGGCAACGGGCAAAATGGTAAAAGTGTTTTGCTTGACATTATAGGGGCGCTTATTGGGCCTGAGAATTGTACAAATATTTCACTTGAAAATTTAACAGAACCAAAGGGCTTTTATAGGGCTGCACTAAATAATAAGTTAGTTAATTACTCCACGGAAATAAGCGGCAATTTTGATGTTAGCTTATTTAAAAAAATGGTTTCGGGTGAACCAGTGGAGGCATGTAGAAAGTTTGAACAACCTTTCACAATGACACAATATGCGAAATTTATATTTAGTGGCAATGAGTTACCTAAGAACGTTGAACATACAGACGCCTATTATAGACGCTTCCTGATTATTTCTTTTGATGTAAAAATTTCAGAAGAACAAAAGGATATCAATTTAGCTAAAAACATAATTAATGATGAATTGCCCGGCATATTTAACTGGACACTGGAAGGCTTAAAGAGACTTATTAAAAACAAGAAATTTTCAAACTGCAAAGCCTCCGAGGATATTCTTAAGAAGTATGAGATGGAAAGCAATAGCGTTGAGATGTTTATTGAAGACAATAATTATAAACTAAGTGATGGCAGCGATTATGTTAGATTAAACGTTTTATTTGAGAATTATAAAGCGTATTGTATAAATGAAGGCAGGCAGCCATTTAATAAAACAAACTTTCGTAAACAATTAGAAAGGTTAGGAATTGTCGCCGATAAAAACCGTGAAGGAAATATCTATTATCTTAAAGGTGGCCCGGATAGTATAAACCCATATTAATAAAGAGTGCGCTTAAGAATTTAAAGCTTATAAGCGATGGAAACCGATAATGAATATAGATATAAACTTGAAAAGGGGAGTAGGAAATTTATTTGCCCGCAGTGTAGGAAAAGGACGTTTAAGCGCTACATTGATACGGAAACAAATAGTTATTTACCTGAACAATATGGGCGCTGCGACCGTGAAAGTAAATGTAATTATCATCTGAACCCGTACAAAGATGGTTATGCAAAGGCTATTTGGGACCAGGACTATGACAAACGTTTAAACTTACCAAATTGGGCACTACCACAAAAAAGGACAATACTACAGCTTGCACAACCCAAACCCGTGTTTTTTGATTTTGAAACATTCAGGCAAACACTACAGCCAGAACGCTATGTAAAAAATACGTTTATTCAAAACTTATTTAGTAGTGTGCCGTATCCTTTTGATGTTGAAGATGTTACGAAGGTTATTGAATTATATCGCCTCGGAACGGTTGCAAATGGCTATCGTGCTGGTGCAATTACGTTTCCTTATATTGACATAAATAACCACGTTAGGGCTATTCAGGTAAAGCAATTCGATAAACACAACCACACCACAAGCACCGATTTTTTACACACAATTATTGCGAACCACCACAAGCGAAATAATAAGCCGCTACCCGAATGGCTTGAAGCATACACCAAACAAGATAAATTTATAACCTGCTTGTTTGGTGAACATCTTTTAAGTAAGTATCCGAACAACCCCGTTGCACTTGTTGAAGCGCCAAAAACGGCCGTTTACGGTACGTTGTATTTTGGTTTACCCGAAACGCCAGATGATTTCATTTGGTTAGCGGTTTATAACAAAAGCAGTTTCACGCTTGACAAACTGAAGGCCTTACAAGGCCGCTTTGTGTATGTATTTCCTGACTTGTCCAAAGACGGGAGTACGTTTAAGGAATGGGAGGCAAAAGCGAAGGAGTTTGAAAGGCAGCTACATGGGACTAAGTTTATATTTTTTGACTTACTCGAAAGGCTTGCCCCCGAACGTGATAAAACCGAAGGTTATGACATAGCCGATTATTTGATAAAACAAGACTGGCGGCTATTCAGAAAGCATAATATAAAAGAACCACAACCCGAACATGAACCAGAACCCAAAAGGGCTACTAAGGTTATTAAAGTTACTTCACAGGCAAACAATTTTTTGCCTGTATCGAATAAGGACATTATCAAACCACAAACAAAAGAACAATTATATCAAAGCTGGGATGATGATATCATGGAGCTTAAATCTTTCTTTAAAGATATTAAGCTACCAGCTGAACCCATAAAGTTAGAGGATGGTGTAATGATAACAAATTGCATATTGTTTATTGAAAGCCATTTCGCTACCGTGGAAGCCGCAAATGGCAATATAACTTTTTTGCCTTACTTAGATAGGCTTAAGAAGTTTAAAGAAGTGTTAATGAGAATGTTAAACTAATATTTTGAACTAAAAACTTAACAATAATTTAATATTGAAAGAGTACAAAGTGAAATAAAATTAACTAACTTTGTAGTATAATTAAAATTAACCTTTAAAAACTTACTAAAATGAAAACACAAGAATTGAAAAAATTAGAAAAAGAATTCATGTTGTTCTTAGCTGAGAGCATAGAATTAGATGTAGAACGTGATGTAGAACGTATTGTATCCGAATTTTGGTTTGCAAGATTCGGAGTAAGTAATAAGGAAAGAGAAAGAGAGTTATACGAGTTTATATTCGAAAAAAACAAAAACACAATTATTTAGAAAAACCTTAAAAATCTACTAAAATGAAAACACAAGCTATGGAAACAGATTTTATCGAAATTAAAATAAACGGCGAAAAGAAATGGGTCGCCGTAAAAATGGGTGATTGGCAAACACGGCAAAGTACTCCAAAAAGTTATAAAAAAATTGGCCAATTTTTTCACTCACAAAGCGAAGATGGTAAAATAGATTTGATCACTATTTACAGAAATAGACGAGGACAATTTATTTACAAGCTTGTCACAGATGGATTTTTTTGGCCTTTATACGGTAAAATTAAATGTGATTATTTAGACAATTTAGTTAAATAGCTAACAAGAAGGTTTCAGAAGAGGGGCTGGCCTGGACCAGCCCCTATTAATCGCACCAGAAGGAATTGAAATACTCGAAAACAATATTGAACGATATCAGTTAGCTGAGCTCTAATCGCACCAGAAGGAATTGAAATATAAAACATCTTCACGGCGCCGTGAAGATTTAGGATTTACTCTCTTAATCGCACCAGAAGGAATTGATATAACCCTTAAAAATTACTAAAATGAAAGCAAATATTAATTTAGAAGAGATAAATAATTATCTCAAACAAGAAAAAGAAAAGTATATACAATTAATATTAAATGTATATACTAGAGAAGAATTAATAAAAATCAACTCTTTTTTTTCAGAATACTGCAATTCTGAAAATTATGAAAAAATGACTGATTATGAACTTGCAGAAGACTATGTAAAAGAATTATTATTTAAAATACCAGTTTCATGATTTTTACTAATAGTAAAAATCAAAGGAAGAAAATTTACAGAATAATTTAATAACCCTTAAAAATTAAAAACCATGAAAACAAAACGATTAGGCAGAAGGATTTACCATAAAATTGGTAGTCCTTTATTTGAGGCGTGGTACTCAAATTTAGAAAACACAGAAATTGAAACAGTTAAGAAGTCAAAAAACTTCAAAACTTGGGAAGAAAACTGTTATGTTTTTAACTACAATGGCAAAACTTTTACCGAGTGCGGTATAGATAATTTGAATGGCCATTTTTCTAATTACAGGGATCGGGACGCCCTTTTTGGTGTTTATTTAAGAGAAGTCGAGGACTTATAACCTAATCAGATAGCTTTTCCAATAACCTTTTTGTTTCTTCGTCCGCTACAACAATTAAAGGCATTTCAGCATTAACATTTAAGTTGTTATGCGGTCCAAAATTGGCGGGGTCTCTGCGTTCCAACC
>Ga0208695_1003746_pt1 | contig 10028 bp, 4 predicted proteins | sample AD_UKC111_MetaG_FD_184449 | JGI IMG/M metagenome (GOLD analysis project Ga0208695, IMG submission 184449) | Active sludge microbial communities of municipal wastewater-treating anaerobic digesters from Hong Kong - AD_UKC111_MetaG (SPAdes)... | ecosystem: Engineered > Bioreactor > Anaerobic >... | reverse complement strand
GCCTGTAGATGCCGAAGAAGATTGGGTAGGCAACATAAAGTACAAAGAACACGAAGCCGACATGGCCGGTGTGGTTTAAAAGCATAGCATCCAACCCAATAGGTCTTTTTTCTGTCTATTTTAATACAAGTTTCCTGCAGTATTATTAACTTAGATGTCCATTGAGAAAAGCTCACTCCATATTCTTAGCACTTCTGCTCTTTACCACGCAACTTTTTGCGCAAGACGATGTGATGCTCTTTGCCGAAAACAAAGGACAATGGAACAGCAATGTCAAGTACTGTGCCGACTTAAATATGGGCAAAGTCTATCTCGAAAGCAATAAAATTGATTTCCTGATTCACGATTTCGACCATTTCAAACATGCACACGATGTGAATGATAAGAAGGATCTGGTGAATTGTCATTTTTTTAAGATTGCATTCACAGGAGCCAATGCCAATAGCATTGTTCCAGAAAACAAAGTAGCCCCTTATCGTAATTACTTCATTGGAAACGACCCAAAACATTGGGCTTCGAATGTTGGATTGTTTCAAAAATCTACCTTCAAGCAATTATATCCGGGTATCGATTTAGCAGTTACTGGCGATGGAAGCGGCATGAAATATGAGTTTCAAGTAAAAGCCGGAGCCGATCCTTCACGCATTCTTCAAACCTATGAAGGCATTGAAAAAATAACTGTCGAAAAAAACGAAGTCCATTATCATACTGCGATTACAGAAATCATTGAAAAAGATTTGCAAGCCTATCAAATCATAAACGGCTCCAAGCTTTTGGTGAAATGCCGATTTAAGAAAGTGGGTGCAAATGCTGTGGCATACGAATTTCCAAACGGATATAACACACAATATGATTTGGTAATCGACCCTACTATTATTTTTGGAACATATACCGGCTCAACAGCAGATAATTGGGGCTATACAGCAACATATGACAATACAGGATGTATGTATATTGGAGGCTATGTTAATGCGACACCTCCACAAGGAAGTATCACCAATCCTGCTTATCCAACATCTCCCGGAGCGTTTCAAGCAACGTTCGGAGGAGGAACAGGAGGTAACTCAGGAGGGGGGAATGGAATTGAATTTGCCTGTGATATGGGTATAACGAAATTTTCAGCTGATGGGAAAACCTTACTTTATTCTACATACATCGGTGGTAGCGATAATGAAACGCCCCATTCGTTAGTAGTAGATGCACAAGGCAATTTAATTATATACGGTGTAGCGTATTCCGCAAATTATCCTATATCTTCAAATGCGTACGACAAAACATGGAATGGGGATGCAGACATTGTTGTTACAAAATTGAACAGCGGAGGAACAGCATTAATTGGTTCAACATACATTGGAGGTTCTATTCGAGACGGCATCAACTTCGACCCAACAGAATTTGGATTTGGCAATTTAAAATTTAATTATGGTGATCAAAATCGAGGAGAAGTTAATATTGATGGCGCCAATAATATCTATGTAGCAAGTTGTACAAACTCGAGTAACTTTCCGGTTACTCCATCCGCTTATCAGAATGCAAGTGGCGGAGCTCAAGATGGCTGTGCATTCAAACTAAATAGTGATTGCTCTCAACTACTGTGGTCAACCTATTTAGGTGGTTCAGGCGATGACGCTTGTTATGCGCTGGATATTACTTCAACCGGTGATGTATATGCATGTGGAGGAACTATGAGTTCCAACTTTCCAATTACCGGTGGAACAATTCATACCTTTTATCAAGGCGGACAATTTGATGGCTTTATAGCAAGAATTGGAAACAACGGAACACAATTAGTGAACTCAACCTATATAGGAACAAGCGGGCACGACCAAGTTTACTTTGTAAAAGTAGATGGTGAAGGCAATGTATATTTTGTGGGTCAAACTACCGGTTCCTATCCGGTGCAGAGCGCGCTCTATTCCAATCCTAATAGTGGTCAATTTGTTTCAAAACTCAAAGGCTCACTTGATAGTATTTACTATTCAACTGTTTTTGGAACAGGAAACAGCAGACCCAATATTTCACCAACTGCATTTCTTGTAGATACTTGTAAGAATATATACGTTACCGGTTGGGGTGCTCTTTCAGGTACCTTTGGAAATTTCAGCACTGTAATGGCAGGATTGCCACTTACAAACGATGCACAACAAAAGACTACAGATGGTACCGATTTCTACAATATTGTTTTAGGAAAAGATGCTTCCAGTTTACTGTATGCATCTTACTTTGGAGGAAATGGAGGAATTGAACATGTTGATGGGGGCACTAACCGCTTTGACTCAAGAGGCATTATCTATGAAGCCATTTGTGCGGGCTGTGGGCAGAACTCTCTTACTCCTTCTACACCGGGAGTATGGTCGCCAACCAATCAAAGCTTTAACTGTAACCTTTTTGGATTGAAAATGGAATTCAATTTAGGTAGAACAGAAGTAAAAATCAATGCCTCTCCACGGGCTACAGGTTGTGTCCCACTTACCGTTCAGTTCAATAGTGTACTCTATAATGTTGCCAATGTAACTTGGGATTTTCGAGATGGAAGCCCAACAACAAATTTCCCAAATCCAGTACATACTTTTACTGATACGGGACATTATAATGTGATGCTCATTGGACAAGATCCAAAGTCTTGTAATCTTTTAGATACAGCCTATGTTGATGTTTGGGTTAGGGATGATAGTTTAGTGGCCAATTATTTGCCGTTTGCTACAATAGATTGCTACAATAAAAACCTCAACATCTCAAGCTTCAGTTATGCTACAACAAGCTATAACTGGGATTTTGGGGATGGAACACAGGCGACCACTTCATCCGTAAATCACAACTATCTGAATTCCGGCTCCTATAATGTAAGCCTCATCCTGAGTGATACTTCGAAGTGTAATTTGAAAGACACGTTTAATACACGCATCGTTATTCCACCTCTTGTTGATTTGAAAATAGTGCCTAACGATACCCTGGGTTGTGTGCCACTAACAGTGCAATTCAACAATCTTACGTCTTACACAGCAGGAGACTACAAATGGTACTTTGGTGATGGCGATAGTTCGTCACTTCCACAACCAACGCATACCTTCTTAAGTAAAGGTACATACCCTGTTGTTGTTTATTGGAACGATACAAACACCTGCAACAAGCACGATACAGCCTATTTCACGGTTGTAGCTATCGATTCCTCTGCTGATGCATCTTTTACTTTACAACGTCAATTTTATGGTTGCGACTCTGTGAAAATCACTGTGTTTTCGGCATATACGGGTGAAGACAATGAATTCTGGGATTTTGGCGATGGCTTTACAACTACCGCGAATCCTGCCACACACACCTATATTGCTCCTGCTTTTGACACCTTACGCCATTTCCTTTATGATGCAAAAATGATTTGCAAACCCATAGATACCGATTATGTTATCATCAGTTTAAGTCCACTCGCTACAGACTATTCTATTCCTGACACGCTTGGTTGTATGCCTTTTACTGCTGATTTCACAGGCGTTTCAGACTTACCTACGACTAAATATTTCTGGTTTTTTGGTGATGGAGATTCGAGTAGCGGAGGACATGTTCAGCATACGTATCCGCAGAAAGGAACATATACCGTTCTCCAAGTAGCTATCGATTCCAACTCTTGTGTTAACATCGATTCAAATTATGCGACCATTGTTGTTATTGACGATTCTGTAAACGCTATTTTTTCGGTAAACACGCTGAATGCTTGCGATTCAGACCTTCACATTCAAATCGTAGATCAAAGTATTAATGCTGTAACTTACTATTGGCAATTTGGCGATGGCGACACCTCTCATTTGCCTAACCCCGATCACCATTATTACTTGCCGGGTACATATCCAATTACTTTAATTGTTACGGATACTTCTCGTTGTCATCCTATTGATTCCATTACCCATTATGTAACACTGAAACCCAATGCTGTAGCCCAATTTGAATTGATGAATGTGTGTGATGGATATCCAGTTATATTTTCGAATGGCTCGATTGTAAATCCTGAATCAGTTTGGGATTTTGGCGATGGCCAGACATCTGTTTTGAAGAATCCTACACACACCTATACTACTTCCGGAGATTATAATGTAACACTGTTTATCAAAGATACTTCCAGTTGCAATGTGTATGATACAATCCAAAAAACAGTAACCGTGTATGCCACTCCGATAGCAAAATTCTATTTGGAAAAAGATACGTATAAGTTCGAAACGCCTGTGCTGTTTACCAATCAGAGCACGAATGCAGATCAATTTCATTGGACGTTTGGGGATGGGGATACTTCGTCTGAATATTCTCCAACACATTACTACGACCATACCTTTGGTTGGCATCAAGCCTGTTTACAAGCCTATTATGAAGGCGCTCCGTGCCAGGATACGGTTTGCGACAGCCTCTACATTTTATTCACTCCCCTCATTGGAGTACCCAATGCATTCACACCAAACGGAGATGGCATTAACGATTTTGTGCGTGTGGAAGGCAAGGGAATCATTGAATTAGAATTTAGAATTTTTAATCGTTGGGGGTTGGAAGTGTATTACGGCACAGACCCTAAGAAAGGCTGGGATGGAAGCTACAAAGGCGTTCCGCAAGAAATGGAAGTATACACCTACTTAGTGATTGCTCGATTTATTAATAAGGAACCCGTGCAACTGAAAGGGAATATTACTTTGCTGCGATGATGTAGATATGATGATTTAAGAATGAACAATAAAGGAGAAAATACAAACAGCAATATAGTATGCATAGAGAACATTGTTCCTAGCTGGCATATGTGTATTTGTTTTTCCCGAAATAAAGAAAACCGACCACTGCAAATTGTTTTAGTTTTCTTGCTTTGCACGCTATTACAACTCCCTGAAACTCTTCATTCGCAAGACATTCACTTTACGCAATTTTTCACCAACCCACTCATTCTTTCACCTGCTTCTACCGGAAATTTTCAGGGCAATATTCGAGGAGGAGTTAACTATAAATACCAATGGCCATGGGCTACAGATCAGCAGGTATTCAACTATCATACACAAAATGCCTATGCCGATATTTCCTTTTTACAAGATCGTGTGAAACGCGGTTGGATGGGATTAGGCTTGAATTTTTTGAATGATGAAGCCGGTGACGGACGATTACGCTACATGCGTTTTGGAGGCTCTGTGGCTTGGCACCAATCGTTCGAACGAGAGAATCGTTACATTTTATCGCTGGGTTTTCAAGCCAATTATTTTTCTAAAACGGCCGATTTCGAGAAGTACTACTACAACAACCAATGGGTAGAAGATGAAGGCTTCAATCGCTCACTCAACAATTTTGAGAACCCGAATCAAACACGCATCACCGGATTCGACATGGGTTTTGGCGTAAACTTCGATGCAAAACCTACGAACAACGCGCGTTTGAGCAGCACCTTTGCTATGTTACATTTGAACAAACCAAACGATCAATTTTATAATCGCTCCAATAATCAACTCGGCTATCGATTCACAGGAAGTTTAAGTGGTGATTTTGATATCAGCAGGTCTACTGTTTTAAAAACAGATGTGTACTACACCTATCAGAAAAAAGCCTGGGAGACTGTGTTTGGCGCAATGGTGGGTATTAAATCGGGTGAAGCTTATCGTAAAGAAAATAATTCCATTTTTTGGATTGGAAGTTATTTTCGTATGATAGATGCGTGGTCGCCAATTGTTGGCTACTCCTACAAACAATGTCGATTGTTGATTAATTACGATGTGATTATTTCAAAGCTATCGCGCACAGGAAAATTAAATGGTGGATTAGAAATTTCGTTGGTGTTAGTGGCAGGTTGGAAACACAAGCAAAACGAACAAAAATGGGCTTGCCCTAAATTCTAACACATAAAAAAATCCCACCGCAAACGCGATGGGATTTATGCTTTAAATGATTATTGCTTACCAGCTCAAATCGTTATCGAACTTAGGTTCGAAGATTGTTGGATTTGATTTCTTCGGTTTTGTTTTCGGTGCGCTGTTTGAATCGTACGTTTTTTCTTTCGGACGATCAGAGAATGAAGTACTGTTAGTCATAGGTTTGCGCTCACGTTTTTTGAAACCTGTATCGCCTCCTTTATCACCACCGTATGATTTCTTTTCGAATGATCCTCTTCCGCTATCTGCAGATTTTCCATAAGGTTTGCGTTCGCGAGAATCGCCATCGTTTCTACGTGGTGGGAAATCGCTGCGTTCTCTGCGTTCGAAGTTACCTCCACGTCCGCCTTCGCTTCTGCCAAATCCTCCTTCGCTTCTGCCGAAGCCTCCGCCTCCGCTGCCATCTTTTTCTTTCGCACGAGTAATCAATGGTTTTCCTGAACCTCTTGGTTTTGCAAATGCGGCTAGCAATTGCTCGCCTTCGTTGTGCGGAACTGTAATGAATGAAAACTCATCAAACAAACGAACATCGTTTATAGCTTTACCACTTACACCGCCTTCGGTTTCTAAAAATTCAACTAAAGCTTGCGGATTCATACCATGATTTCTTCCTTTTGCTACAAACAAACGAATACTACCATGTGATCCACGTCCGCCATTCACCGACATATCAGCTACTTCAGCATAATTTGTTTCACTCAATTCGTCTTTCACAGCATATTTCAACAATGCTGCTACTAATTCAGCGTGTGTAGTGCTTTCGCCTAACAACTCATCTGCTAATTCAGCATATTCGTCTGTAGCTCCAAGCTCTAATAACACTTGAATTTTCTTTTTGAACGCTTGTTTTTTCACAGCAATTACATCTTGCACTGTAGGCAAAACTTCTTTGCGGATAACAGTTTTAGCGATTCGCTGAATGATAGCAATGTCGCGCATATCACCACGAGATACCAATGAAACTGCAATACCTTTTTTACCTGCACGACCGGTTCTTCCGATACGGTGTACATAAGCTTCAGGGTCTTGCGGTAATTGATAATTCACTACGTGTGTCAAATCGTTTACGTCAATTCCACGCGCAGCTACGTCTGTAGCCACCAATATTCTTAGTTTTTTTGCTTTGAAACTTTTCAAAATCAATTCGCGCTGAGACTGGGTCACATCTCCGTGAATGCCTTCAGTTTCATAGCCTCTATCGTTCAAACGGCTCGACAACTGATCGGTTTCTACTCTGGTTTTACAGAATACAATACCGTAGAAATCAGGATTAGTGTCGATGATACGGCACAATGCTTCGAAACGATCGCTATCGCGTATTTCGTAAAGCATTTGATCAACCATTACCGTTGTTACTTGTTCTTTCTGAACTTCAACTAACTCGTAACCCGGTTTAATGAATGTTTTCACTAAACGCAAAATATTAGGAGGCATAGTTGCCGAGAACAATAACATACGTCTGTCTTCCGGAACATCTTTCAAAATTTCACGAACTTCTTCTTCGAATCCCATGTTCAACATCTCATCGGCTTCATCCAATACCATATATTTCACGGTGTTGAGTTTCAATGTTCCTTTGTTGATGTGATCTTGCACACGACCCGGTGTTCCAACCACAATCTGTGCGCCTTTGCGCAATCCACGAATTTGAATTTCGTATGATTGTCCGCCATAAATCGGCAATACCGATAATTTTTTTCCACCGCGGAACGACATAATTTCTTCAGCCACTTGAACCGCTAATTCACGGGTAGGGCAAAGAATTAATGCCTGCACTTGTGAAGAATTTTCGTCCAAACGCTCAATCAAAGGCAATCCGAAAGCCGCTGTTTTGCCGGTGCCGGTTTGTGCTTGACCAACAACGTCTTTGTCGGTGCTTAATAATGTAGGAATGGTGCGTTCCTGAATGGGTGATGGTTTCGAAAAACCTTTTTTCTCTAGGGCAGCCAACGTACTTTCGCTGAGCCCTAATGCTCTGAATAATTCCATTTTACGTAAAAATGTTTTGAGGGAATAGTGTTGTATTCCTCCCGAGTTAATAAAAATGTCGCGGCAACTCGCCCAACCATTCTTCGTAAAAACGTAAATTAACTCGCTGTGGAGAAGAATAACAGGCTTGCTGTTTGCTAATGCGGTGCAAATATACTACAATAAAGTTATAAACCAAATGAGGATTAACACTTCACACGAAAAAGATAGCTTGATGCTATATAAAAACTAAACGTAATTTAGCGGCAATGAAAAAACGTATCGCCATTTTTGCATCCGGAAAAGGAAGTAATGCAAAGGCCATTATTGATTACTTTAAGAACAATGAAACAGTTGCAATTACTATGATTGCAAGCAACAACCCAAATGCAGGTGTTCTAGAAATCGCAAGACAAAATAATATCGACACGTTTATTTTTTCGAAAGAAGATTTGCAAAATGAGGACTTCTTTTTAAAAAAATTATCGAATGTCGATTTTATTGTATTAGCCGGATTTCTTTGGCTTATTCCATCTTTTTTAGTGAAACAATTTCCCAATCGCATCATTAATATACACCCTGCATTGTTACCGAAATATGGAGGAAAAGGAATGTATGGAATGCGCGTGCATGAAGCAGTACACCAAGCAAAAGAGACAGAATCCGGCATCACTATTCATTTTGTGAATGAACACTATGATGAAGGAACTTATATCTTCCAACAAAAAGTGACTATAGATGCAGATGACACTCCGCAAAGTATTGCCAATAAAGTACTTAAATTAGAACATGAGTTTTATCCACTTTGCATTCAAAATTTGTTGAATAAGTAATCGGTTTCTCTGTATCAAAAAGAATACTTTTGCGCGCAAAACACACTCACCTATGCGTACCAAAATAAAATCTGCACTTATTTCTGTTTACTACAAAGATCGATTAGATGAAATCGTAAAGAAATTGTCGGCTTTAGGCGTAACCATTTACTCCACCGGAGGAACATTGAAATTCATTACTGACCTAGGCATTAAAGCGGAAGCGGTGGAAGACTTAACCGGATTCCCTGAAATTTTAGGCGGACGAGTGAAAACACTTCACCCAACAGTATTTGGTGGCATCTTAGCCAGACGAGACAATCCTACCGATCTACAACAATTGGAAGCACATAACATTCCGCAAATCGATTTAGTGATTGTGGATTTATATCCTTTCGAAGAAACAGTGAAAAGCACCACTGATGAGCAAACCATTATCGAGAAGATCGATATTGGTGGTATCTCATTGATTCGTGCCGCGGCAAAAAATTTCAAAGACACCATTATTGTTGCCGGTAGAGAAGATTATGGCTCGCTGATTACATTATTAGATGAAAAATATGGCGAAAGTGATATCGAAGACCGAAAACGCTTTGCAGTAAAGGCATTCATGACTTCTTCGCATTACGATACGCAGATTTTCAACTACTTTAATCAAACACAAAACATTCCTTCGTTTAAACAAAGTTTCACCGATGCAAAGACATTGCGCTATGGCGAAAACCCTCATCAACAGGGCACATTCTATGGCAACTTGGATGAGGTTTTTGAAATATTGAATGGTCGTGAATTGTCGTACAACAACCTTGTTGACGTAGAAGCTTCAGTACAATTAGTAGCTGAGTTTTCTGAACCTACTTTTGCGATTATCAAACACACCAATGCCTGTGGATTAGCTTCTCGCGATACCATTGTTGAAGCTTATAAAGCTGCTTTTGTTTGCGATCCAACATCTGCATTTGGTGGTGTTTTGGCTTCCAACAAAAAAATAGATGCAGCCACTGCAAACGAAATGAACAGCTTGTTCTTTGAAGTCCTTACTGCTCCTGATTATGATGCAGATGCACTAGAAATTCTGAAAAGCAAAAAGAACAGAATCATCTTAAAACAGAAAATAGCGATTAATAACCCTAAGATGTTCAAATCGCTTTTGAACGGGGTTTTAGAACAGGATACAGATAAAAGTGTAGAGTTAAGTGCAAGTTTCAAAACAGCAACAACAGCGGCTCCAACAACGGCACAATTATCCGATCTAGAGTTTGCCATTATTGCCGTGAAACACTTAAAATCAAACGGCATTACCATTGTTAGAAACAAACAATTGATTGGCATGGGCTGCGGACAAACATCGCGTGTAGATGCT
>Ga0208695_1003741_pt1 | contig 10037 bp, 8 predicted proteins | sample AD_UKC111_MetaG_FD_184449 | JGI IMG/M metagenome (GOLD analysis project Ga0208695, IMG submission 184449) | Active sludge microbial communities of municipal wastewater-treating anaerobic digesters from Hong Kong - AD_UKC111_MetaG (SPAdes)... | ecosystem: Engineered > Bioreactor > Anaerobic >... | reverse complement strand
GGTCAGCTGGGTGAGCGCGCTGCTCCATAGAGAGCAGTGAGGAAAGTCCGTACACCATAGAGCAGGAAGCCAGGTAACTCCTGGAGAGGCGTAAGCTTCTGGATCGGGCCACAGAAACATTCCGCACACTGCGATCGCAGGCGTGTAAGGGTGAAAAGGTGGTGTAAGAGACCACCGGCGCGGGTAGCAATATCCGCGGCCAGGCAACCCCCTTCCGGTGCAAGGTCAAACAGGGGAAAAGCTCTTTGCCAGTGCTGGCTCGGCACTGTTGATCTCCGGGTAGACCGCTAGAGTACGCTGGTGACGGCGTACCCAGATAGATGCCCACCCGCGACAGAATACGGCTTATAGGCTGACCTGAGTATTCAATCCCCTTAGGATTCCCAGATTAACTCCTTAAGCGAGCGCTTGGGGACGTGATGTATGCCTTCCTTATCTCGGTAATACTTAATGTTACCGGTTTCATCCACATCTTCCACGACAACCTGTTCAATAGGTTTGCCTAATGCCATCACCAAAACGATCTGGTAGTGTTCCGGTAAGCCCAGCAATTCGGCTAATTTTTCGCGTTGGACTGAGCTCATCATACACCCGCCATACCCCTTCTCCACTGCGCCTAACATCATTGTCTGCGCGGCAATGCCAGCATCTAAATCAGCTTGGCGCTTGATGCGCTCATCAACCATTACAACGATATACGCTGTGGGGCGCTCTCCCTCAGCAGGGCCAGCCCAATCCTGCAGGTAAGCCGCAAATTTAAGCAAGGGGAAAACTTTATCGGTTAGCGGTTTTTCACTCACCAAGACAAACCTCAGCGGTTGCAAGTTGGCGGCACTGGGGCAAAGCCGTGCTAAATCCACAAGTTCTACCAAAGTTTCCCTCGGAATGGGCACGCTTCCATCAAAGCGGCGGTAACTGCGGTTTTTTGCAACTAAATCTTTTAACATTAGTCCTCTGCTTTCTTTTGAGCCAAAAAAGTCCTATTCACAAAAAACCACGCGATGCCAAGCAGCACGAGTCCGCCAGCATCAAAAATAATGTAGCGCAGAATGCTATTGCGCAAGACTGTGTGCTCTACAGGTATGCGGCTGCGCAGCCAGGTTTCCCCTAGCAGCCCGATAGCCTGCATTAGCACAGCTTCGGTTAGAGATAACCTATGCGCAATAGGATTTATGGCAGCAAATACATAAGGCACCTGCCACATCACATACAAAATCCCTACGCCCATCACCGCAGCCATACCAGGGATCCCCTCCAGCTCAAAAGCGCCGGAATAGGCATTCGGATTAAGCAGATATTGCACCGCGGCTTGCAAATTGATAAAAATAACAATTGCCACGAGCAGCCGGGTAATCCATACTTTGCGTGTTTCTCTCTGAACTGCTTCTGCTGGCATCCTCGGCTCCTCTATGTATTTCGTCTCTAACTTTTAGGGCATTAATAAAATACAATCCCATCTTGTAGTTGCCAGACTTCATGCCGGCTGCGGAATTCCTGCGTAAATAACTCTGGATCGGTGGAGGTGAGAAAGGCTTGCTCGACGTCATTCAAAACCTGGAGTAAATCCTGACGACGTTGCGGGTCCAACTCAGCCATAATTTCATCTAAAAGCAGCACAGGCCATTCGCCTGTTTTGGCGTGCATCCATTGCACTTCAGCGAATTTCAGCGAAAGCATGGCAGTGCGCGCCTGCCCGCGGGAGCCATAATCCCCTAAATCAATGCGATTGCTCAAGAAGCGAAATTCATCGCGATGTGGTCCTAAGGTGGTCATCCCCCGGCTGATATCCTGGCGGTAAGCCGCGTGAAGTGCCTTGTGTAAGCCTTCGTCAATCTCTTTTGCATTAATGCCCGAACGGTCTAGCGAAGTTTGCACCGGCAAAGCTAACTGCCCTTTAGGTGCCGGTAAGGGTTCATAAGCCGGATGATAAGCCAAGCGCAGCACTTCGCTCTGCCGAGTCAGTTGCTGGTGAATCGGGAGCACTAAGGTTTCCAATTCTTGCAAAGCTTGGATTCGTGCGTGCATGATCTGCGCACCATGTTTAGAAAGCATTCCATCCCAAGCTTCTAACTGGCGTACGTCTCCCCCTCGTTCGCTTAGGTTTTTAAGCAAGGCGTTACGTTGTGACAAAGCCTTGTTATAGTTGGCTAAATGCCGAGCATAGCCTGGCTCGACCTGAGAGAGCACCTCATCTAAATATTGCCGCCGATCGGATGGCGATCCTTCCACGATGCGGATCATCTGCGGTAATAAAGTTACCGCATTAAACTGCCCATAAAGCTCACCCAAGGGCTTCTTCACCCCATCCAGCAGCACTTCTTTACGGAAACGTGGGGCGCTTGGGTTGCCGTTATATTCCTGAATAAAGCGAACCTCGAGGGTGTGCGTTCTAATCCCGCGCTGAAACTCTCCAACAATGCGCCCGACTAATTGTGGCTGGGGGGAAAGATTGAAGTTGAGCAGCTGGCGGTCAGAGCTGGCTGTGAATGAGGAAAAATTTGCCAGATAGGCAATGGCTTCCAGAATAGTCGTCTTACCTTGAGCGTTTCCACCGGAAAGCAAAATCACCCGTTTGGGCAGCTGAAGGTCCAAACGGGAGAAAATGCGAAAATTTGTGAGCGCCAATCGGGTAAGATGCATCAGTCTTTGATTTCAGCCATCTCCTCGTCCGTAAGGTCATACATATTTGTGGCTCGGTCAATATAAAGTACACCGTTCAGATGGTCAATTTCATGCTGAAAGATCCGCGCTAACCACCCTCTTACTGTAATTTTCATCGGCTTGCCATAGCGGTTCTTGGCTTTAACGGTGATGGATTCATGACGCTCAACATCGCCGGCTAAATTGGGCAAGGATAGACAGGCTTCCGTTGCCATGACGGTTTCATGAGAAGTCTTAACTATCTCAGGATTAATCAACACGTACGTTTTGGGCTTTGCATTTTCCTGTTCTTCATCTGCATATTCAACCACCACCAAGCGCAAGGATTGCCCAATTTGCGGTGCAGCTAAACCTACGCCCGGCGCAGCACGCAAGGTTTCGAACATATCATCGATGAGCTTTTGCAAAGATTTATCAAAAGTTTGGACTGGTTTTGCTTTTAACCTGAGCCCGGGGTCGGGGAATTTTACAATCTCTAAAACTGCCATTGTTTCTTCGCTTCCTGTTTCAAAATCTTAAGCCATTTTACTTTAGGGTGGTGGGGTTCTCAACCGTTTTGTAGTGTCTTTCGATTGACTCTCCTCGTGGTAAACCTTAAACCATTCCGTCATGCGCTCGCGCTCTTCGTCAATCTCCCGCTGCCGCAATTCCTCGGCATGCGCACCCATGCGCGCGAAAATCTGTTGCTGCACATCCGCTGGACGCGAGATCTCGTTGAAAGTAAGTTGGGTGTTGCCCACAGTAATATAAACTGTACCGAAATTGAACAACATCTGGAAAATGCCTTTGCGTTCATACTCAATACTTAAAATATTTTCGAGAGGCGCTGAGCGGCGGGAAAGCCGCCCAAAGGGTTTGCGGTCGATGTCGATTACTTGGTTTGGCGTCAGCTGGAAAACATCATCGCGCCAGTCGATATAGCGATAAACTAACCAACATAACATGAAAACTGTCAACAAAAAACCGATCATCACGCCCAGCTGATAAGGAATATCAGAAAAATTCCAAGTCACCATGCCAATCAGAAAACTCAAAGAGATGATTAAACCTATCAGTGGTAAGAGTGACATGCGCAGAAGCACGAGCCAGTGTTTGCGATAGGTGACGATATGTTCATCTTCGACATGGATACGTAAAAAGTCCTGAAAGAGCCACTGGAAAAAGTTTTTTTCGGCTGGCTGTGCTATTTCAACTTCCAATGGTGGCTCGATTATCATTTCTTTTTCAGCGAGGGGTTCCACTACTCCGCCTAACTTTCGGCGCAAGGCAGCGCGCATTGTCTCTGCTTCTTCTTCACGGTCTCCAATTTTGGATTTCTTCCAGTAAACCTCGATCAACTTACCGATGATGGGAGCATCCCCCACGCGATTAAAGCGGATATTACCCACATACGTGCGTACGACAATATCCGCATAACCAAAAATTGCACCCATTACCGTCGTCTGGATGCCTACAGAAAGCAAGGTGCCTAAAGGCGCTTCCTGACGGCTGTCATATAAGCCAGACACATGCTCAACCCATACCAAACGCTTGTTGGTGATGATATAGAAATCGTTCGCCCAGTTGTTAATATTCCAAGCTAACCATAAGCCACATAGCGTAAACGCACCGGTGAGCACTACGGCGGCGATCCCAGCCCATTGCTGCGCAAATAAGACCAGGAGCGCCATCACAAGTCCAAAAGTCAAGATCGGCCAAAGCACGTTGAGCAAAAGAAACACCGGGTGTTTGCGTGTCATCAAAAAAATGTGCTCATTTGGCTGTAGCCAAGTGAGTGGAATGCGCTCTGCCATTTTACGGCTCTTAAGCAACACCTTGTAGGTTTCGTGGACTTCAGGGTGCTCTGAGAGCAATTCCTTTACCTGGAGGTTATCTAGAAAAAGGAGTGTGCAATCGGAAAGAGCGCTGGCGCTGCATTGGCGCTGCGGCTCGCCTTGCAGGCTCTCCTCACCGATCCACTCTCCCGCGGTCAGGATTGCAGCCTTTGGCGGCTCTCCCGCTTGCAAGCATTGCATTTTACCTCGCGCCAAAAGGTAAAGTCCGTCTGTGGGATCACCTACCGTATAAAGGCTCTGCCCAGCTTTTAGCGCGAGGGTGGAAAACTCGTCAGCCAGCGAAAGCAGCTCTTCCTCGCCTAAAGCAGAAAGTAATGGAACTGTGCTAAGCAGCGCCTTGACTTCAGCTAAGTCCTTTTGCATAGAATAAGTATAAATCATTTGACAAATCCTTAGGAAATTCCCCAGCCTATCTTTTTCTGTTTGGTTAGTTAATGAAAGCCGCCCCAGAGTTTAGGGCGGCTTTTTGTTCCATATCTTTTTCTTTCTTTCAGTTTAGCCTGCAGAAGCTACTTCCGCGGCAGGCGCATCCGTAGATACATTCTCGGAGGAGCTTTTTGGCTTCTTGCTAAAGATTAATTCACCATCAGGGCTTTTTTCTACCAGTACTGTATCGCCCATCTTGAAACTGCCTTGCAGCACTTCTTTTGCCAGCGGGCTTTCCAAGTATTTTTGAATAGCGCGTTTAAGCGGTCGAGCACCCAGCAGCGGGTCAAAGCCCTGATCAGCTAACCAAGACTTCGCTTCGGCACTGACTTCCATAGCAATGCCATTTTCAGCCATGCGTTCTGCTAACTCTTCCAGCTGCAAGTCCACTATTCCCAGCACATCTTCATGGCTTAGCGGCGAGAACATGATGATGTCGTCAATGCGGTTCAGAAACTCCGGTCTAAATGCGCTCTTGAGCGCTTTATCGATTTTCTCATGTGCCACTTTGATATCATCACCATCATCCTCGTTCAGGAAGCCTAAAGTGCCGCCTTTATTGACAAATTCTGTCCCTAAGTTGCTGGTCATGATTAAGACCGTGTTGCGAAAGTCAACCACATGCCCTTGACCATCGGTCAGTCTGCCGTCATCCAGCACTTGCAGCAAGGCATTCCAAACTTCTGGATGTGCCTTCTCGATTTCATCGAAGAGGATCACCCGATAGGGTCTTCGGCGCACAGCTTCCGTCAGCTGCCCGCCTTCTTCATAGCCCACGTATCCGGGCGGCGCGCCAAACAGCCGCGAAACTGTGTGTTGCTCACGATATTCACTCATATCGATGCGCAGGAGAGCTTCTTCATCATCGAAGAGGAACTCAGCTAAGGCTTTAGCCAACTCGGTTTTACCCACACCAGAAGGACCAATGAAGATAAAGCTGCCACTTGGGCGGCGCGGGTCCTTTAAGCCAGAACGTGCCCGGCGGATAGCATCCGAAATCGCCTTGATGGCTTCATCTTGTCCGATAATGCGTTCGTGCAAGCGCTCTTCCATGTGGACTAACTTATCAGCTTCACTTTCCATCAGCTGGCTGAGGGGAATACCCGTCCATTGATGAATGACATCGGCGATATCGTTCATATCAACGGTTTCATCCAGCTTATGTTCTGCTTCCCATTGCATCCGGTTAGCGTTGAATTCCTGCTCCAAGCGCAACCGATCAGCTTTCATCATCACAGCGCGTTCATAGTCCCGTTGTGAAACAGCTTGTTCCTCTTCTGCTGCCAAGCGTTCGATTTCACGTTTTTGCTCTTTGAGATCATCAGGGAGAGAATATAAAGCCACACGCAGCTTCGCGGCTGCTTCATCCATCAGGTCGATAGCTTTATCGGGCAATCTCCGCTCGGTCATGTAGCGCGCTGAGAGCCTGGCAGCCGCACTAAGCGCATCATCCGAGATTGAAATGCCATGGTGTGCCTCATAGCGCTCACGCAAACTATGCAGCATCGCGATGGTATCATCGATACTCGGTTCTTCCACAAATATGGGAGCAAAGCGGCGCTCCAATGCCGCGTCTTTTTCAATATACTTATGGTACTCATCCAAAGTGGTAGCACCAATACATTGCAAGTCTCCGCGAGCTAAAGCCGGCTTGAGCATGTTGGAAGCATCCATTGCCCCTTGGGCTGCGCCGGCACCCACAACAGTATGCAGCTCATCAATGAATAAAATGATTTCGCCTTTAGATTGCTCAATTTCATCGATGCAAGCTTTCAGGCGCTCTTCAAATTCACCGCGGAAGCGGGTCCCAGCAATCATAGACCCCAGATCAAGCGAAACCACTTTGCGGTTTTCCAGGATCTCAGGAACATCATTGTTGGTAATTTTCTGCGCTAAACCTTCTACGATCGCAGTCTTTCCCACGCCGGCTTCACCGATAAGGACAGGGTTATTCTTTGTTCGGCGGCAGAGGATCTGGATCAAACGGGTAATCTCAACTTCCCTGCCATAAATTGGATCCAACTTGCCTTCCTCAGCCAGTCTGGTTAGGTCGCGAGAGTATTTTTCCAACGTCTTATAATGGGTCTCCGCCTTCGACTCTGACCGTGGTGGTCTTCCCACGCCACGGATAACTTGAATGGCTTCAATTACATTTTGGCGATTCAAGCCTGCCTCTTCTAATGCGCGCGCCAAAGGCGTGTTCCGTTCAGCTAAAATCGCTAAAAACATGTGCTCAGTCGAAATATACTCATCACCCATGCGATTAGCTTCGTTATTCGCCACGTCCACCATCGTGCGCACACGATTGGTCATGAAGATCGGGCCGGAATTCCCGCCCCAAATATTCGCTTTGGGGGTTGTTCGCAAAATCTTATCGACCTTCTCGGTCAACTTCGTTATATCAATGTTTAAAAGATCCAAGATCTGTGTAACCATGCCATCTGGCTGCTCTACTAATGCCAGCATGATATGTTCAGTCTCGATCAAGTTATGACCGTAGCGCTGAATAATCTCAGCTGCACGGTTAGCAACATCCTGAGCTCTTTCAGAAAATTTATCAAAAGGTACCATGTTTTTTTTCCTTCTATTCTTGATTTGCTAGTATTACTTGAGTTGCAAATCTTATTCCAATGCTGACATTGTACGACGTATTTATTAGAATAGAATAAATATTAAAGGATTAACATTGCATCGCCAAAAGAATAGAAACGATAGCGCTTCGCCTTGGCAATCTCGTAAGCCTGGAGGATTTTCTCTCGCCCAGCAAAAGCGCTCACTAACATAATCAGCGTCGATTTTGGTAAGTGGAAATTCGTAATCATGCCACCGATCCCGTGGAATTTGTACCCGGGTAGTATATACAGCCCGGTCTGCCCAGAAAAAGGTTTTACCAAGCCGTCTTCTGAGTGACTCACCGCGCTCTCCAGGGTGCGTACACTGGTAGTGCCCACAGCAATGATCCGCCCACCTTGTTGGCGAACCTGGTTAATTTGATCAGCTGTGGTTTGGTTTAGCTCGCACCATTCCGTGTGGATTTTGTGGGTCTGCGGATTGCTTTCCGTTACGGGTGCGAATGTGTCTAACCCAACGTGGAGCGTAATCTCGGCAAAGCCAATCCCTTCATCTTTTAAGGCTTGGATCAAGCCATCCGTAAAGTGCAAGCCTGCCGTTGGCGCCGCGGCTGAACCAGGGATTTTGCTATAAACCGTCTGATAGCGCTCCGGATCAACGTTAGGGTTATGAATATAAGGCGGTAAAGGGGTGTGCCCTGCTTCGGCGTAATATGCTTCAATCGGGTCAGCAAAAGTTATCAGCCGCTTAGTGCCGTCCAATACGGCAGTAATCTGTGCCAGCGGACCATGCTCGATCTGCAGCTCCACACCTGCGCGCATACCCTTCCCTCCAACAATGCACTCCCACGTGGTTTCATTAATCTGACGCAGGAGAAGTACTTCCACCTTACCCTTATTCGGCAGTTTAAAGCCATAAAACCGCGCAGGGATTACCCGTGTGCGGTTGATCACTAACAAATCACCCGGTTCGAGGTACTTCCCAATGTTGTAAAAGAAGTCATGCCGAATACTATTGCTATCCCGCTCTAAAACCATCAGGCGCGAGCTATCACGAGGTTCTGCCGGCGTTTGAGCAATGAATTCCGACGGCAGCACATAATCAAAATCTTCCGTTCTCATGTTTATCAAATTGATATCTACCATCTATGAGTTTTGGTTGAAAAGTGGTGGCTGTTCCCGGGTGCCATTAAAAGGTTTGCCGAGATGATCGTATGCCAATGCGGTTGCAACACGTCCCTGAGCTGTACGCTCTAAGAATCCCAACTGCATAAGGTAAGGCTCGACCACATCCATAATCGTATCCGCTTCTTCACTAACGGATGCCGCCACCGTGTTCAAGCCAACGGGACCGCCGGCGTACTTCTCGATAATACAAAGAAGCACCCGCCGATCAAGATCATCTAAGCCCATCACATCAATATCCAGCATGTTTAGGCTGGAAATCGCAATCTCCGCGGTGATAACCCCATCGCCACGCACTTGAGCATAATCGCGCACACGCCTGAGGATACGTAAAGCAATACGCGGAGTGCCGCGGGAACGGCGCGCAATCTCCCGTATGCCGTCTTCTTCATAATCTAATGCCAAAAGCTCTGCTCCGCGACGCAGAATAGCAACCAAAGCCTCTTCGTCGTAATAATCCAGACGGTAAACAGCTCCAAACCGAGCACGTAAAGGAGCTGTTAGCAATGCTAAGCGCGTCGTCGCCCCAACGACAGTAAAGCGCGGCAACTTAAGGCGCACAGACTTTGCTGCCGGTCCTTTGCCAATGATGATATCCAAAGCAAAATCTTCCATCGCCGGGTAGAGAATCTCTTCGACATTGTGCCCCAAGCGGTGGACTTCATCAATAAAAAGGATATCGCCCGCATGCAAATTCGTGAGAATCGCCGCTAAATCTCCTGCGCGCTCGATGGCTGGACCGGAGGTAACTTTGATGTTCACACCCATCTCTGTGGCTAATATATGCGAAAGCGTGGTCTTCCCCAACCCTGGTGGACCATAAAAAAGCACATGCTCGAGCGCTTCTCCACGTTGCTTGGCAGCTTGAATTTGGATTTCCAAGTTATTCTTAACCTGGTCCTGGCCAATCAAATCTTTGAGGGATTTTGGGCGGAGCGCAATGTTCGCCAGGTCTTCCGGCTGGCGTTGACTGCTGAGCATACCATCGTCTTCTTTTGCAATCATCGTTGTTATTATACCTAAGAATGTCCCTCGCCCTCCTCATTGCACGAGCGCTTAATATCAGCTTATTGCCCCAAGTGTGGGTATAATTGGCGATGGTTGTTTGCCGAGTGCAGTTGCAAAGCTCTTGGAGGCTGGATGAAACTCTCTTTAGTGATCCCGGTATATAACGAAGAAGAAAACCTACTGCTCCTTTGGCAGGAAATTCAAGCAGCGGTGATTCCACTCGACATCCCCTGGGATGTTACCTTTGTGGACGACGGCAGCAAAGACCGCAGTGCTGAGGTTCTGCGCGAATTGGCTACGCAAAACCCCGAACATGTGCAGGTCGTCCTCCTCAACCGCAACTATGGTCAGA
>Ga0208695_1003735_pt1 | contig 10042 bp, 9 predicted proteins | sample AD_UKC111_MetaG_FD_184449 | JGI IMG/M metagenome (GOLD analysis project Ga0208695, IMG submission 184449) | Active sludge microbial communities of municipal wastewater-treating anaerobic digesters from Hong Kong - AD_UKC111_MetaG (SPAdes)... | ecosystem: Engineered > Bioreactor > Anaerobic >... | reverse complement strand
GCACGGGACCGCGTCCGAAGCTCGACCTGCCGGGCACCGTGCTCGTCTCCGGCGCGCTCTTCGCCCTGGTCTACGGGTTCTCCAACGCCGAGACCGACGGCTGGGATGCACCGCTCACCTGGGGGATGCTCGCGGGCAGTGCCGTGCTGTTGGTGGCCTTCGTGCTCTGGCAGCGTCGCGCGGCGCATCCGCTGCTGCCCTTGTCGATCGTGCTCGACCGCAACCGGGGTGCCGCCTACAGCTCGGTGCTCATCGCCGGTGCCGGCATGTTCGGCATCTTCCTGTTCGTGACCTATTACCTGCAGGCCACCCTCGGGTACTCGCCGATCCAGACCGGTCTCGCCTTCCTTCCCATGATCGGGATGCTCGTGGTGGCCGCCCAGCTCGGCACCAACTTCCTGGTGCCGCGCCTTGGCCCCAAGATCATGGTGCCCGCGGGCATGCTGCTCGGCGTGGCAGCCATGATCGGCTTCACCTTCCTCGACGAGAACAGCACGTACGCGGCGAACGTTCTGGCCCCGCTCATGATCATGGGCGCGGCAATGGGCACGATCATGCCGGCGTCGATGCAGACCGCCACCCTGGGTGTCGACCGCCAGTTCGCGGGCGTCGCCTCGGCGATGGTCAACACCAGCCAGCAGGTCGGCGGCTCGATCGGCACGGCTCTGCTGAACACGCTCGCCGCGACCGCGGCGGCCGACTACCTCGTCGCCAACGCGCCGGTCACTCAGGAGGTCGCGGTGAACGCGGCGCTCGCGAGCTATGTGACTGCCTACTGGTGGGGTGCCGGCTTCTTCGCGTTCGGGGCCGTGCTTGCGGCGCTGCTGTTCCGTCGCCGCGGGCACGGGCTGTCGCTGTCCAACGCGCACCTGCACTCGAGCAATGCCGACGCGGGACCCGTCGTCACCCACTGACTACGCTGGAGCCGTGCCCCACGAGTCGCTGCTCACCACCGCCCGAACGATCGCGCTGAGGGCCGGTGAGCTGGCGCGGCTGCGGCGCAGCGAAGGGGTTGCGGTTGCGGCATCCAAGTCGTCGCCCGTCGACATCGTCACCGAGGCCGACCGGGAGACGGAGGCACTGATCCGCGGACTGCTCGCCGACGAGCGGCCAGGCGACGGGTTCTTCGGCGAGGAGAGCGGGGCCGAGCGTGGCAGCACGGGCCTCACCTGGATCGTCGACCCGATCGACGGCACGGTCAACTTTCTCTACGGGATACCGCACTACGCCGTCTCGATCGCCGTGGTCGAGGGCGAGCCCGACCCGCAGACCTGGACGGCGCTCGCCGGATGCGTCGTCAACCCGGCGTCGGGCGAGGTCTACACGGCGACCGCGGGTGGCGGGGCCCGGCTCGGCGAGACGTCCATCCGGGTCGCGGATGCCGTGCCCCTCTCCCAGGCGCTCGTCGCCACCGGCTTCGCGTACGATGCCACCAGGCGGGGGGAGCAGGGGCGACTCGTGGCCGACCTGCTGCCGCTGGTGCGTGACATCCGCCGCCTCGGTACCGCCTCGCTCGACCTGTGCTTCGTCGCGTCGGGGCGCACCAACGCCTACTTCGAGCGAACCCTCAGCCCGTGGGATCATGCGGCGGGCGCGCTGATCGCTCGCGAGGCGGGAGCCACCGTCAAGGGTCTCGGTGATGCCCAGCCGAGTCGCGACCTGATTCTCGCCGGCCACCCGGATGTCGCCGCCGCCCTCGAGGGAGCCCTCGCGCAGCTCGCCCGCTGACCCGCTCGGCTGGCGTCTCACAGGGAGAGCGGGTACCCTTTACCTATCCGTTATAAGCGCGCGCATCGAGCGCGCTGAAACAAGAATCCCGTCGACAGTCCCGACCCACGACTGTTGTGTAGGAGTCCGTGATGTCCCTGCGTGAGCTAGACGGCCCGGCGACCACGTCGCCAGCGCCGCTGACTCGGCGCGAGGCGCGCGAGCGCGAGGAGGCTGCGCGATCCGCGCAGGCCAAGGCGATCTACAGTTCGGCCGCGCCCGCCCGGCAGGAGCCGGTCCAGCCGCGAGTTCAGGCTCCTGAGCTTCACAGCGCGCGGCGCCAGAACTCTGCTCCGCCCCCGCCGAAGGCTCCTGGGGCGCCTCGCAAGGCGACTCCCGCGAAACGCCACACCGGTTCCCGGCTGCTGTCGCTCGGGGCACTCCTGTTCGCCGGTACCCTCCTCGTCGCGGTGTCGGTGCCCGCGAACGCATTCATGAGCGATGCCTCGGTACTCGCGCCATCGGTCGCGACCACGGCGCTGAAAGGTCAGAGCCTCGTCGTCGCCGAAGACGCGGCAGCGCCAGATCTCACGCGTGACGGGTACTCGGTCACCTCCTACGCCCAACTTCTTCGTCTCAAGTACGGCAACGCTGGCACCTTCACCGCTACCACGGGTGCGATTCGGTGGCCCTTCCCCTACTCGGTGCCGACTACCGACGGCTTCGGTCCCCGTGACATCAGCATCTCCGGCAGGTCGTTCCACAACGGCGTCGACTTCACCCCCGGTGCCGGTACACCCATCTACGCGATAGCCGACGGTGTGGTGACCCTGCATGCCAACGACTACGGCGGCCTCGGCAATAACGTGATGATCAGCCACGTGATCAACGGGCAGAACATCGACAGCGTCTACGCGCACATGCAGGAGGACTCCAGCCCGCTGGTCGTCGGTGAGACCATCAAGGTCGGCGACTTCATCGGTCTCGTGGGCGACACCGGGACCTCCTACGGTTCCCACCTGCACTTCGAGCTCCACGTCGACAAGGTACCCGTCGACCCGTTCGCCTGGCTCACCGCCAACGCGGTCAACTGACACGCGGCGCGATCTACCTCAGCTGCGAATCCACACCGTCGTGTCGGTGGGCAGCGCCCCGCCGGTGATCGTCTCGCTGGCGAGCAGCACCTCGCCGACCGGCAGCTCGACGGCCACCTTGCCGAGGTTCGCGATCACGGTGATGTCCCCGTTGCGGAACGCGACCACACTGCGCCCGTAGCCCTTGAGCCACTGCAGGGCCCCGCTCGCGAGCAGGTGCTCGCGCCGCAGACGAAGGGCGAGCGTGTAGAGCTCGAGCGTCGAACCGGGCACCCCGACCTGGGCGTGGCGCGCGAAGCGCCCCCAGTCCGTCGGCTGCGGCAACCAGCTGTCACCGGTGTGGTTGAAGCCGAATGCGGGGCGGTCGGCCTCCCAGGGAATCGGCACGCGGCATCCGTCACGACCGTACTTCTCGCCGTGGGTGCGGAACCAGGTCGGATCTTGCCGGGCCGCGTCGGGCAGTTCCATGTCCTCCGGAAGCCCGAGCTCTTCGCCCTGATAGATGTAACTGCTGCCGGGCAGGGCCAGCATGAGGGATGTCGCCGCCCGCGCCCGGCGCAGGCCGATGGCCTCGTTCGGCTTGCCGGGGGACTTCGGTCCGATGCCGGCACCCTGCGGACTGTCTGCCGTGAGGGCGAGCCGCGAGGCGTGCCGCACGACGTCGTGGTTCGAGAGCACCCAGGTGCTCGGCGCCCCGACCTCGCCGAACGCCTTGAGCGATTCGGTGATGATGCGCTTGAGCGCCGGTGCCTTCCAGTCGGTGAACATGTAGCCGAAGTTGAAGGCCTGGCTCATCTCGTCGGGGCGCACCCAGAGCGCGACCTTCTCGAGCGGGTCGACCCACGCCTCAGCGCAGAGCACGCGGTCACCCTCGTACTCGGCGAGCACCTTGTGCCAGCCGCGCCAGATGTCGTGCACGCCCTCCTGGCCCCAGTAGGGCGGGTCGGGGATCGGCGGGGGCGGGTCCTGAATCGCGGGGGCGAGCACCGTGTCGTCGACCACCAGACCGCCCATGCTCGCGCCGGACTCGGGCGGGGTGTAGTCGGGCAGGCCAGCCTGCTTGATCATGCCGTGAGCGACATCCACCCGGAAACCGTCGACGCCCCGGTCGAGCCAGAAGCGCAGGATGTCTTCGAACTGCTCCCGCACCCACGGGTTCTCCCAGTTGAGGTCGGGCTGCGAGGTGTCGAAGATGTGCAGGTACCACTGTCCGGGCGTGCCGTCGGGGCGCGTGACGCGCTCCCACATGGGGCCGCCGAACACGCTCTCCCAGTTGTTCGGCGGGATGTCGCCGGTCGCGCCCTTGCCGTCGCGGAACATGTACCGGTCGCGCTCGGGCGAGCCCTCCGGCGCGGCGAGCGCCTCCTGGAACCAGGCGTGCTGGTCTGAGGTGTGATTGGGAACCATGTCGGCGATGACCTTGAGGCCGAGGCTGTGGGCGGTGGCGAGCATCCGGTCGAAGTCGTCGAGAGTGCCGAACAGGGGGTCGACGTCGCAGTAGTCGGAGACGTCGTAGCCCGCGTCCTTCTGGGGGGACCGGAAGAACGGAGAGAGCCAGATCGCGTCGATACCGAGCTCGGCGAGGGCGGGCAGCCGGCTCTCGATGCCCTTGAGATCGCCGATGCCATCGCCGTCGGAGTCCGCGAACGACCGCGGGTACACCTGGTAGATCACAGCAGTGCGCCACCACTCAGATCCGGTCGACGCGGGCAGCGGCGCGGATTCGGGCAGCGCGGAGTCCTGTGCACTCTCGAGAGTCATGCGATCACGATACGGCATTTGGCCCATTGTGAAAGCGCTTGCAAGCCTGAGCTTCACACACACGCAACGACACCGAAACAGCGCCGAAAGCTACCCTCGGATGCTGGTAGTCTCTTACGGTGCCTCAGGGGCCGCATCAGTATGAGGCGAACCTGCTGTGCGCCCCCTTAGCTCATTGGTAGAGCACTTCCTTGGTAAGGAAGAGGTAGTGGGTCCGATTCCCACAGGGGGCTCGGTCATCCGTTCTGGTAGTCAGTTGCGGATGCCGTGGCTGAGTAGCTCAGTTGGTTAGAGCGCACGACTCATAATCGTGAGGTCGCGGGATCGTGCCCCGCCTCAGCTACCAACGAAGGAAGCCCTCGCCATGGCGGGGGCTTCCTTCGTTAACGGCCGAGGTGTCGTCAGGATCGCCCACGCCCGCGCAGTCCGCCGCGGCCGTGGAGGCGGCGCAGGGTGGGGATCGTGCCCCGCCTCAGCTGCGCAACGATGTAAGCCCTCGCCATGGCTGGGGCTTCCTTCGTTAACGGCCCGGGGTGTTGTCTCGATCTTTAGCTACCAGCCTGGGTCCTAGATTCCACTCAGCGCCTTCAGGTGGCCACGTACTCTTGCGGCGAATTCAGGGCAACCCGCCTTGATCAGTGCATTCTCAAGTCCACCAGAGCGCTTTTGCGTGGCCCAGTATGCGCGTTGCACCTCGGTTACCTCGCGCACGAGCATCGGATTCGAGTCGTCGATCAGGAGGAAGAACTCGTCGGGGGAGTAGATCTCGTAGTCGAGCTGATCCCTGACTTCGTCAGTCAGTCCGAGAAACCCCTTGTCGCACGTGAGCAGCTTGTTGGCGCGACATGCCACTGCGGCGGCATGGACGTGTCGGTCGTGGATGTCCGAGCCTGGGAACGTGATCTTCGGGTCGAAATCCTCCACCACTTCGTCAAGCGACTGCTCAATCCGGGTGCGCACTTCGTGTAGCACCTTCCCCCGTGCCAAAGGATTGGACTTTCGAAGGTGGTACATCGCTTCGGTGATCACGTCGTGAGTGCTGTGTAGCTGGAACATCCCGCCTGCTCCGGTTAGCCGCAGCAGAAGAGTCCAGTCGCGCAGCGTGCGGCTGTACAGCACGTTCGCGTCGATGAATACCCTCTGAAGCACGTAGCGAGAGTAACGGGTGGAACCGCGCTCAGATGCCTAACTGGCGCAGGCGAGCAAAACTCTGGCGTTGGCTCTCGAGTCGCCGGTCGCGCAGGTTGAGCACGTCAGCAGCTTTCAATCTCCTATGACTACCGACTTGACGAGCAGAGAGCTCCCCGGCAGAGATCATCTTCATCAAGGTCGGCCGAGATACCCCCAACATGTCAGCAGCGACAGTCGTGGTCACCTCGTCAGGCAGCGTTCGAACCGTGACGGCGCCACCCACTGCGGTCTGCTTGAGCACGTGGAGGAGAACCTCAGATAGTCGCTGTGGAATCTCGTGCTCGACTCCATCGATGCGCACAGTGACCGATTCGATCGGCACATCCCGAGCATCACGAACGATCTGTGCCGCTTCGGCCCTAGTGGTTTCGTCGATGATGAGCGTGTCGTTGGCGATGGCCAGCGAAGGAGACATGGTTATGGCCCTCTTGTCCTGAGTCTCACAAGCTTACACTTACAAGTGCAACCTTTCACAAGAGAGACGTCGGCGTCAATGGGGTCGGTGCCTTCTGTGGGTAATTCATGGCTTGGATGAAGGAGCAGGTCAGCCAGCTGGTGCGGCAGCGGGTCGAGGTGCTGGCGCACGCGGCATAGCCGTACGCATCACTGTTGCCCCAACAACCCCTGCCCCTCGTTCGGCCGCCGCGGCATCTGCGGGTTCGCGGGCCGGAACAGCACCGAGCGGTCGGCATCGGCCAGTGTGTCGAAGTACCCCACGAGCTCGCGGCCCTCCGAGGTCGGCGCCCACGTCACCACGCGATAGAAGGTCTCGTTGCGCGGCCCGAGCTTCACCGTGCGGATGACGCCCGCGGGTTCCGTCTTGCTGTCGCGCATGATGATCCACTCGGCCTCGCCGATGCGGATGGGCGGCCACGGGGGCTGCCAGTCGCGGAGCGCGGTGCGCGGGGGAGCGGCGGGGATCCCGGTCTGGCGCTCCTGGGCGCGCCGATCGATGCTGTCTGCGTACCGCCTGCTGGTGCCCAACTCGCTCCTCGTCGTGGAGCAGCCGGCCCTGCGATGACGATTCTAGGGTGCCGCGCTGACCCGCGCGGCACCCGAAGCGTGGCCTACAGCCCGACGAACGGGATGAACGCGGTGAGCACGGCGGCCGTCAGGAAGATGGCCATGGCGACGGCGCCGAGGATGATCTTGACCTTCGTCTGGCGCACCACCGCTTCCCACAGCGGGCTCGGTCATCCGTTCTGGAACTAGGTTGCGGATGCCGTGACTGAGTAGCGCCTCCCGCGTGCCGCCGGAGTCGGTGATAACGCAGCGCGACAACGCCCGGCCGTCGTCGCGCTTGACAGGCTCGAACCCACGTTTGTACACTCAGCTAATCGTTTACGTAATCGTTTATCTCAAGGAAGCCTCATGACGAGCATCGGTCCCGCATCCACTTTGAGCGCTCTCGCGCGACTGCACCGAGGTCGCTCGGGCCGTGCGTCGAGTTGGGACCAGTCCGGAAGGAACAAGGACTACTGGCTCATCGAACCGGGCGTGACCGCTGTGCTTGCCGACCTTCGGGGACCGGGGGCGATCACTCACATCTGGGTGACCAGCTTCTGTCGTCGGGTCATCGGCCCCAGCATTCAGAATCCCGAACTGCACGCGGATGTCGCCCCCGTCACGGAGATGGAGAACGCGATCGGGGTCAACTGGGAGATCAACGATCCCGACTACTACCGTAAGGTGCTCCTCCGCTTCACGTGGGAGGACTCCGACAGGCCCGCCGTGCTAGTGCCACTCGGGGACTTCTTCGGCATAGGTCATGGCATGCCCGGCTCGTACAACTCGATTCCCTTCGTCATCTCCTCGCGCCCTCAGGAGGAGAAGACCTTCGGCGGCACGGCGTCGATGAACTGCTACTTCACCATGCCCTTCAACACGGCGGCCAAGGTCGAGATCGTGAACGAGAACGATGTGCACCTCGGACTCTTCTTCCACATCGACTACGACCTCTACCCGGAGTCGATCGCGGACATTGCGTACTTCCACGCGTCATGGGCCTACGCGAATCCCACCGTCGGCTGGGGCGACGAGATCGCGGTGAACACGCCGGAGGTGAACTCGATAGTCAACGACGACTCCGCGAACTACGTGATCGCCGACATTCGCGGACGAGGGCATTTCGTCGGGTGCAACATGTCGGTGGCGCACTTCCAGGGGACCTGGTGGGGTGAGGGTGACGACGTGATCTTCGTTGACGACTTCGACGAGCCGACGATCCTGGGCACAGGCAGCGAGGATTACTTCAACCATGCGTGGGGGATGCAGCGCAACGCGTCGCTCTACAGCGGAACGATCCTGCACGAGGGCGACACTGACGGATACCAGGTGTCGTATCGCTTTCATATCGCGGACCCGATCCTCTTCAACACAGGAATCAAGGTCACCATGGAGCACGGTCATGGCAACCACTTGTCGGACAGCTGGGCATCCACTGCCTACTGGTATCAGGATGCGCCGGGATCGGACCTCACCGTTCCACCCGCCGACCAGCGCCCCGCACCCAAGAGAACCTGGGATCGTCCTCTGGCCGCGACACCCCAACTGAATGCCGAAGAGACGGCGGCGGTGGCCGCCTACCAAGAGCGCTGGCGCATCCAGCAAGAGGCTCATGCCGCACTGCTGGCGAAGAACGCCGCACGGACCACGTCAGCCGAGCGTGGAAATCTCGAGCAAGCCCGCAGAATGAGGGCTAGCTACGACGAGAGCAGCAGCTAGTCGGCCACCCACCCACAAGAAACAGCATCACAACCCATCAATGGAGATCAAAGTGACATCAACAATCAAGCGGAAGCTGGTGACAGCGCTCGCCGTCGTCGCGGCAGGCAGCGCCGTCGCCTTCACGTCCGGATGTTCGACGCAGGGCGACGACGGCGTCGTGACGCTGGAGCTCTGGAGCTTCTACCAGGGTTCCGAGGCGGACTTCACACAGAAGTGGGTGGACGACTACAACGCCTCCCACCCGGACGTGCAGATCCACAACACCGTCGTGAGCCAGACGGACTACACCACCACGCTCATTCCGACGGCGCTCGCGAACGGTACTGCTCCGGACATCCTGTATGTCGAGCCGTCCACCTTCACCAAGTACGCGGAGAGCGGCGCGCTCGCCGACCTCACGCCGTACTACACAGATGAGCTCAAGGCCGACATCCTTCCCGCGGTGCTCGACTCCGCGACGTTCGATGGCAAGCTTCTGGCGTTGCCCATGGAACTCGAAACCCTCGGCCTGTTCTATGACGCAGGCCTGCTCGAGTCTGAGGGAATCGAACCTCCCCAGACGTGGGATGAGCTCAAGTCGGCTGCCCAGCGGTTGACGACGGACAGTAGGTACGGCTTGGTGATTCCCGTCGAGGACAGCGGTTACACGCTGTTCAACTTCTACCCGTTCATGTGGATGGCTGGGGCCGACGTCACGGACGCTGAGGGCAACTACACCGTCGACACGCCCGAGTTCGCGGAAGCGCTCGACTTCTGGGGGTCGTTCACCTCGAACGGGTACAGCCCGTCTTCGTTGCAGATCGGGCCGTGGGATGTCGGCAACATCGCGACCGGGGTCGCGGCGATGCAGGAGTCGGGCTCCTACGCGATCAAGGCGACGGAGGGCGACTACAAGGACGCGGACATCTCCGTGGTGCCCCTTCCTTCTCCCGATGGCACCAGCGGCATCACAGTCGCCGGCGGGCAGAAACTGGCCGTCAGTGCTGCGTCGAAGCATGTCAAGGAGGCCGCTGATTTCATCTTCTCGGGCTTCGGCAGCGACGACATCAGCGTGGCGAGTGGATGGGTGACCGAGGCGAAGTTCGCCTACCCGGCTCGCCAGTCGGTGATCGACGCGAACAAGGACATCTTTAACGAGGGCCTGCGCGCCAATTTCACGGCCTTCTACGACACCGCACGCCCCGAGCCCAGCTACCCAGCGGCAGTCACGGAAGCGCTGCGGACCGCTCTGCAGGATGTCATGTTCGGTGGCATGTCAGGCAAGGATGCAGCGGCTAAGGCTCAGGCCGCTATCGAAGCCCAATAGGGGTCCAGTCCGACCGGCCGGGCACCTGTCGCAGGGGCCCGGCCGGTCGTCTGCACAAGAGAATGGACTACGCCGCCATGGCGGCAGGAAAAGGGAAGGCGCGATGACCGAGTCCGTTACCGTGAGGATGACACGTACGCTGTCTCGTCGCCAGCGCGAGTCCCTGGCCGCCGCTGCATTCCTCGCCCCCGATCTACTCGGCCTGGTCGTGTTCGTGTTCCTTCCGATCGGGTCCGCGATCGTGATCAGCTTCTTC
>Ga0208695_1003724_pt1 | contig 10062 bp, 11 predicted proteins | sample AD_UKC111_MetaG_FD_184449 | JGI IMG/M metagenome (GOLD analysis project Ga0208695, IMG submission 184449) | Active sludge microbial communities of municipal wastewater-treating anaerobic digesters from Hong Kong - AD_UKC111_MetaG (SPAdes)... | ecosystem: Engineered > Bioreactor > Anaerobic >... | reverse complement strand
GAGCGCGAACAGCTCGACCGGGCGGCCTTCAACGTCGCGCAAGATCTGCACATAGCCATTGCCGTGGAGCAGCAAGTGCGTCGCCAGCGTCTCGATGAGCGCCTGCCCGCCCGATGTGGCCGCGACGAGCGCACCCGCGACAGGATCGGACGCGGCAACGGGCACCGAGGCGGCACCTTCCGCCACCAGCCGCACCGCGCGCTGCGCGACGGGATTGGTGAGATACAGCTCGCGCAGCTGCGCCTCATAGGCGCGCGGCCAGTCTCCGCCCGCCCAATAGCCGAAATTGCGCGACAGCGCCGGGCGCGCAGGGGCGCGCGCGGCTGATTTCCAGCCGAATAACTTCATCCTTATCTCCCTCTTGATCTCAGAGCAGGCGCACGCGCGGGGCAGCGATGGCCTCGCCCAGCAGCAGCTCTGTCAGCGCCCAGACGAGCGCATCGGCGCGGTCGGGCGAGCGGCCCGGCCCATGATAGGCACCGCCTGCCACAAGGCCGCATAATTCATCTTCAAGCGCCGGAAAGCGCCCGACATGCGCCACGCGACCGCGCTCATAAAGCGCCGCCACCGGCTCGGCGCGCGCCGCTTTGCCGCGCGATGCATGGACGAGCCGCACTGGCAGTGCATCGTCGGCCCCGCGCAACACGCTTTCGACCATCTGCCCGCCATTATTGGCTTCGGCGATCACACGATCCGCCCGCCATTCCCGCGCGGCCTGTGCCACGGCCCGCGCCCAGCCATCGGGCGAACAGCCCGAAACGCTCGCATCGGCCAGCACATGGCCGCGCCCGTCCTCATCCAGCCCCACGGCAATGATGCCACAGGCATCGCCCGTGCTGCCCGCAGGCGGATCAACGCCAATGACAACGCGGCGCAGCGCAGGCGCCGACCCGCTGAAGGCCGCCGAAATCATCGCGCGCGTCCAGAGCGCATTTTCAACATCCTCGATCAGCTCGCCATCCAGCTCCTGCCGCCCGATTCGTGTGCCGCCATAAATGCCGTGCATCGCCGCCACATAGGGTTCGGCGAGATTGAGCGCATTGTCGGCCATCCGCCCGCGCGTGACGACACTGCCCGCCTCGCTTATCAGCCGCCGGACAAGCGGCACCGGGCGCGGCGTGGTGGTCGCAACGATGCGCGGGTGGCTCCCGAGCCGAAGACTGAGCGCCATATTGTCCCAAGCGCGTTCGCCATGTTCCCATTTGGCACATTCATCCGCCCAGGCGATGTGATGTTCGGGTCCACGCAGCCCTTCAGGCTCGGCGGCGGAATAGAGCGTGGCCATCGCGCCATTGGGCCAGGTCAGTCGCCGCAAGGAGGGCTCAAAATCGGGGCGCAACCCCTCTGGCGCAATCGCCAGCAGGCCGCTTTCGCCTTCAACCATGATCGCGCGTGTTTCCGCCAGTGTAGCGCCGACAAGCGCGATGCGCAGGTCGCCATCGGCTTCGGCACATTCGCGGACCCATTCCGCCCCGGTGCGCGTCTTGCCGAAACCGCGCCCGGCGAGCAGCAGCCAGCAGCGCCAGTCTCCTTGCGGCGGCATCTGGTCTGCGCGACGCCAGAACGGCCAGCGATGGGCAAGCGCGTCATAACCGTTGCGGTTCTTCCGTTTCCATATCTCCCATTTGTCATCGGGCAGGTCACAGACCTTGAGCACATGGTCTGGCGCCTCAGCCTTGCGCGGCATTTTGCGCCTTCAGGCGTGCGCGAATATCGAGCAGCTTGGCTTCCACCTTGGCAGCGAGCGCCGCACGCGAATCGGCAGGGAGAACGGCCTGTTTCGGCGCACCGCGCACCGAGGCGCGGTGCATCGCCAGAAGCGCCAGACCCAGACGCTGGCGCTGCGCGCGCGACTTGAGCGTCGCTTCAGACACTTTGCCCGATACCGCCCGCAGCGCCTCGGCCAGCAACTCGGCCTCGAGCCGGGCAAAACCCTCGGCCAATGCCGCCTGCCATTGATCGTAAAACCCCGGATGGCGACGGCGCAGCGCATAGGCCCGTGCCGATGAAACCCCCGCCGCCCGCGCCGACGCGGCGACATTGGATGTCATTGCGAGATGATCAAGAAACGCCTTGCGCGCCCGCGCATCAAACGCCGTCGCGCCCTCACCCGCAGCAGCGGGCGTCTTGCCAAAAGCCATGAGCTCGTCTCCGAATGGAAATGCCGGACGCGAGGAACCCCATGGCCCCGACTCGCAATTCTCCAGCCTGACAAAATGTGCCATAAGAGCGTCGCGATGTCAATATGTTTTTACCTATATGGTTATATCAAGCGCATCGCAGGGCTGGCGATTGGAGACATTCGCGCCTAAACACCCCCCATGCCAACGCTCCTCATCCTCTATCACTCGCGCACGGGCGGCACCGCGGCCATGGCGCAGGCAGCCTATGACGGCGCGTGCGCGGAGGCGGGCGTTGCGGTTCGGCTGGTGCGGGCGGAGGAAGCCGTGGCCGACGATCTTCTGGCCGCAGACGCCGCGATCTTTGCCTGTCCTGAAAATCTCGCCGCCATGTCGGGCGCGATGAAGGAATTTTTCGACCGCGCTTATTATCCGGCGCTCGGGCGGCTCGAAGGGCGCCCTTATGCGCTGATGGTCTGTGCGGGCTCGGACGGCGAGGGCGCGGCGCGGCAGATGACGCGCATTGCGACGGGCTGGCGGATGAAGCCGGTGTCAGATCCCCTCATCATCTGCACCTATGCGCAGACGCCCGAGGCGATTCTCGCGGCAAAGATCATCGGCGGGGAAGATTTGGCCCGCTGCCGCGATCTCGGTCAGATGCTGGCAGCGGGCCTTTTGATGGGTGTGTTTTAGCCGATCAGCCTGCGGGCACTTCTTCCGCCGTCGGCATGTCGATGGCGCTTGCCGCCTGCACGCTGTTCTGCGTCATGTGCGGCACGGCAATGGCATAAGCACCAAGGCCGAGCAACGTCAGCATCGTGGTGATGGTGCCGAAGGCGCGGCCCTTGGCAAAGGTGCCGCCTTCCATGCCCAGCCCGTGCCCGATGCGGCCGATGAAATAGACCGCGCCGACAATCCAGAGCCACATGGGCGAGGCAGCCCCCGTGTGCGAAAGCTCCAGCGCGCCGATCAGCAGCAGCACAAAGGGCGTATATTCCACATAATTGGCGTGTGCGCGCATCCGGCAGATGACAAAGTCATTGCCGCCATCGCCAATCGACACTTTCTCGCGCGTGCGCGCCTGGCCGACGCGGATTGCGAGCCACATGTTCATCAGCGCCGCGACGCCGCAAAATGTTAAAGTTACGGGCAAAATCATGTTATGCTTCCCCTCCTGTTGGGTGGCGGGAACCTGCCACGGGGCCGATGTGCTTGCAACGGTGCGAATTTTGGCTATACGCGCGCCTTCGCCCAACGGCGGCAGGATTCGCTTTTGCGGTCCGGACGCCTGACGGGGTTCGTGGATCACTCAATTGTATAAGGTGCCGAAATGGCCGTCCCTAAGAGAAAAACCTCGCCTTCGCGGCGGAACATGCGTCGCAGCCACCACGCGCTGACGGCAACCACGTTCCAGGAATGCCCGAACTGCGGCGAGCTGAAGCTTCCGCACAATCTTTGCCAGGCCTGCGGCCACTATAACGGCCGCGAAGTCGTCGTCTCGGCCGACTAATCCCGTCGCCTGACACTACAGGAGGCGGGTCGGTGGCAGACGCACCGCGCATTGCAATCGACGCCATGGGGGGTGACGAAGGGCTGGCAGTAATGCTGGCCGGCGTCGCCCTTGCGCGTCGTCAATGGCCGGGCCTGACGTTCGATCTGGTTGGCGACGAGACGGCGATCACTGCCGCGCTCGACAATCACCCGAATCTGCGCGCCGCATCGGAAATCATCCACGCCCCCGAAATCATCGAAGGCAGCGAGAAGGCCGGCCAGGCCATTCGTCGCGCCAAGACGACGAGCATGGGCATTGCGATTGATGCCGTGAAGCAGGGCCGCGCAGGTGCCGCCGTCTCTTCGGGCAATACCGGCGCGCTGATGGCCATGGCCAAGCTCGCGTTGCGCACGATGCCCGGCATTGATCGCCCGGCGCTTGCAGCCCTTCTGCCCAGCCTTGGCGAAAAAGACTTCGTGATGCTCGATCTCGGTGCCAACACCGAGTGCGAGACGCGCAACCTTGTCGAGTTCGCGATCATGGGCGCTGCCTATTCCCGCATCGCGCTGGGCATTGAGCGTCCGCGCGTGTCGCTGCTCAACATCGGCACCGAAGACCAGAAGGGCACCGAAGAGATTCGCGATGCCGCCGCCGCGCTGCGCGCTGCCGACCATCTTCACATGGCGTTCGAAGGCTTCATCGAAGGCGACAAGATTGCCCGCGGGCTGACCGATGTCGTCGTGTGCGATGGTTTTTCGGGCAATATTTCGCTGAAGACGATGGAAGGGACGGCGCGTTTCGTGACCGATCTGCTCCGCCGCGCCTTCACCAGCTCGATCCGCTCCAAATTCGGCTTCCTCATCTCGCGCCCGGCGACCGAGCTGATGCGCCACCATCTTGATCCCGACAATCACAATGGCGCGGTCTTCCTTGGCCTGAACGGCGTGGTCGTGAAGAGCCATGGCAGCGCCAGCCCCAAGGGCGTCGCCAATGCCGTCGGCGTAGCTGCAAAGCTCGTCGATGCGAACATCACCCAGCGGATCACTGATGATCTCGCTGTCATCAAGGCAAATGGTCAATGACGCTACGCTCGGTCATCCTCGGCACCGGTTCCGCACTTCCTGCCAACCGCGTGTCGAATGATGAGCTGGCGCAGCGTGTCGACACTTCAGACGAATGGATCGTCGCGCGCACCGGCATCCGCTTCCGCCACATTGCAGGCGAGGGCGAAACGACCGCGACGCTCGGCGCCGACGCTGCGCGCAAGGCGATTGAGGCCGCAGGCATCGATCCCGCCTCGATTGATCTCATCGTGCTGGCAACGGCCACGCCCGACCAGACCTTCCCGGCGAGCGCCACCAAGGTGCAGGCGCTGCTCGGCATCAATGACTGCATCGCCTTTGACGTGGCGGCGGTCTGCTCGGGCTTTCTCTATGCCCTGTCGGTTGCCGATTCGATGCTGCGCGGCGGAAATGCCAAGCGCGCCATCGTCATCGGCTCGGAAACCTTCAGCCGCATTCTTGACTGGGAAGACCGCACGACCTGCGTTCTCTTCGGCGATGGCGCGGGCGCCGTCGTGCTGGAAGCGCAGGAAGGCGAGGCGGGCATTCTCGCCACAAAGCTCCACGCCGATGGCCGCCATAACGAGCTGCTCTATGTCGATGGCGGGCCGTCGACCACGGGCACCGTCGGCCATGTCCGCATGCGGGGCTCCGAAGTCTTCCGCCACGCGGTCGTCAATCTGGCGACAGTGATGACCGAAGTGCTCGACCATACCGGGCTCACGGCCAAGGACGTCGATTGGGTCGTGCCGCATCAGGCCAATGCCCGCATCCTCGATGCGACCGCCCGCAAACTTGGGCTTTCGACCGACCAGATCGTCATCACCGTGCACGAACATGCCAACACCTCGGCGGCCTCGGTGCCGCTCGCGCTCGACACCGCAGTGCGCGATGGCCGCATCCAGCGCGGCCAGCTGCTCGTTCTTGAAGCAATGGGCGGCGGTTTCACCTGGGGCGCTGCCGCAATCCGGTACTGAGTTGCACTGAGGCGCGGCCCCCGCAATTGACGCGGCACTTCAAATCGATAAGAAGCACCCTTGCGACCATGAACGAAGGGGAGTTGCGTAATGGCGGGGGAAGGCACTTTAACGCGCGCCGATCTTGCTGAGTCTCTTCATAAGAATGTCGGCCTCTCGAAGGCCGAGTCTTCGAAACTCGTAGAATCGATTCTAGACCACATGTCACACGCGCTGGGCCGCGGAGAAAATGTGAAGATTTCCGGCTTCGGAAGCTTCCTTCTCCGCGACAAGGCGGAACGTATCGGCCGTAACCCGAAAACGGGTATCGAAGTGCCGATCGCGCCGCGTCGCGTGCTGACGTTCCGTGCAAGCCAGATGATGCGTGAGCGCATCGCCGGCGAGGCCTGACATTGAGTTCCGCCAATGGCTGAAAAAGCGCCCGGCGCACTTTTGACCATTGGCGAACTGTCAGCCGAGCTGGGTGTGCCACAGCACATCCTGCGCTATTGGGAAACGCGGTTTCCCAAGCTCCGGCCGCTCACGCGCGCCGGAAACAGACGCTATTATCGACCGGAGGACGTGACGCTTGTGCGCCGCATCCACCAGTTGCTGAGCGTTGAGGGCTATACGGTCAAGGGCGTCCAGAAACTGCTTTCGGGCAGGACGCCTTCGGCTGTGCCCGATGCGGCGCCAGAGACAGCGGACGATCTGCCTGCCCCTGCGCCCGCGCCGATTGCGGCGGCAGCGCCTGCGCCGCACGCCCCGGCCTATCTTCCCGATCTCGTCCTGATCCGCGACCGGCTGAAGGCCGCCCTCGCCGCAGACCGCGCCTAGCTCACACCCGGTCCAGCGCCGGGCCGAGCGTCGGGTCCAGATCACGCGGGCGGATGAGGCGCACGAAGCGCGCCTTGCCGGTGCCTGCCTCGGTCCATTTCTCAATGTCGAGCTGCAGTTCGGCGGCGGCAGCCGTCGGGAATTTCTGCTCCACGCTGTCACGCAGCGCATCGCCCGCGACATCGGGCACGAGCGTCAGGATGAGATCTTCAATCCCCGGATTATGGCCGCACATCAGCACGGCATTGGCGTCTTCGGGCAAGTCCTGCACGACATCGAGCAGCGTCGCGCCCGAGGCGAGGTAAATGCGCCGGTCCCAATTGGGATGCAGGATCTCGCCATAGCCTTCCCACAGCGCATCGAGCGTTTCGGTGCACCGCACGGCGGGCGACGAAATCACATGATCGAACGACCAGCCCTTGGCGCGAAAGTGCCGCCCGATGAGCTTGGCGCCCTTGATGCCGCGCTCGTTGATCGGCCGGTCAAAATCCCGGTCCACGGGCGCGTCCCATCCCGATTTGGCGTGGCGAAAGAGCGTGAGCGTTTTCATGGACAAGCTCCATGCGTCAAACCGTCCGCCGTTGGAAGCGTGGATTGTGAAACCCGCACTTCGGCCACCGCCTCGTCCAGCGTCACGCGGCGCACGGGGGTTCCTTCGGGAAAGGCGGAGAGCAGCCGCGACGGAACAGCTGACGACAGAAGCACGAATGTGCCTTTGTCTCCCTGACGGCGGATGAGGCGGCCAAAGGCCTGCGCCAGCCGCGCGCGGATCAGTCGGTCGTCATAGGCGCTGCCGCCGCCTGCCGCCCGCCGTGCAGCGTGCAGCACGGTCGGCTTGGGCCAGGGCACGCCCTCCATCACGACCAGCCGGAGCGAATCGCCTGGCACATCGACGCCATCGCGCAGCGCATCGGTGCCGAGCAGGCTGGCGTGCGGATCATCGCGGAAAATATCGACGAGCGTTCCGGTATCAATCGGGTCGACATGCTGGGCATAGAGCGGAAGGCCATCGCGCGCGAGCCGGTCCGCGATCCTCGCATGGACGGCGCGCAACCGGCGGATGGCGGTGAACAGGCCAAGCGTGCCGCCGCCTGCGGCATCGATCAACCGGGCATAGGCATTCGCCAGTTGCGGCACATCGCCGCGCTTCACGTCCGTCACGACCAGCACCTGCGCCTGCGCTGCATAGTCAAAGGGGCTGGCCGCCTCGAAATGGCCAACGGGCGCGTCGACATGGCGCACGCCCGTGCGCGCATCGGCGACATCCCAGCCTTCGCCGCCCTTGAGCGTGGCGGACGTGATCAACACGCCATGCGCGGGCTTGAGCACGGTCTGCGCGAAAGGCCGTGTCGGATCGAGCCAGTGGCGGCGGATGCCGATGTCCACCTCGCGCCCTTCGATGCGCTCGACCGCAAGCCAATCGACGAAATCGGGATCGACCGGCCCGCCCATGCGCGCGAGCATCGCCAGCCACGCCGAGAGCGTATCGGTGCGCCAGCTGAGACTTGAGAGAGCCCCTTCCACGCGGGCGCGGGCCTGCCCGTCGAGCCAGTCCGGCGCTTCGGCGATCACGGCTTCCAGCCGCCGCCCGAGCGCCACAAGCGGCCGGATGATGGCATCGAGCGCCTTGCACGCGGGCTCGACCGCCGTCAGCAGAACGCCATCGAGCTGGGCCGCTTCCGTTTCGAGCGCATAGCCCGCATCCTCATCGGTCGAGCGCGCATAAACAAGCCCGCGCACCGCGCCGAGCATCGCCTCGATGGGGCCAAAGGGCGTGCCTTCGGCAATGCGCTGTATCCAGCCATCGGCGGGCAGGGCGGCAGCCGCCTGCGCCGCAGCGGAAATGGCGGCCGCGCCTTCGGCATCATAGCTTGCGACATCGCCGAGCCGGGCGGAAAGCCCGCGCCTGCGCCCGCGCGACTTGCCTTCGGGGCCGATGATCCAGCGACGCAGCTCAATGGCTTCCTGCCCCGTCAGCGCGGCGGCGAACATCGTGTCCGCCGCGTCGAACAGGTGATGGCCTTCGTCGAACACATAGCGCGTCGGGCGCGTCGCCTCTTCCCGCCCGCGCGCCGCGTTGACCATGACGAGCGCATGGTTCGCCACGACAAGGTCGGCCTCGGCGGACGCGCGCGTCGCATGCTCGATGAAGCATTTGCGATAATGCGGGCAGCCTGCATAAACGCACTCGCCGCGCCGGTCAGTGAGCGCGGTCGATCCGTTGCGGCGGAACAGGGTCGGCAGCCAGCCGGGCAGATCGCCGCCCACCATGTCGCCATCGCGGCTATAGCCCGCCCAGCGCGCCACGAGATGCGCAAGGATGGCGGCGCGCCCGGCAAAGCCGCCTTGCAGCGCATCTTCAAGGTTCAGCAGGCAGAGATAATTTTCCCGCCCCTTGCGGATGACGACCTTGCCGCGCGCGGCGGCCTCGCTGCCATAGATGCGCGCCGTTTCCGCTGTCAGCTGGCGCTGCAGCGCCTTGGTATAGGTCGAAATCCAGACCGGCCCGCCCGCCTTTTGCGACCAGAGCGAGGCGGGCGCGAGATAGCCCAAGGTCTTGCCGATGCCGGTGCCTGCTTCAGCAAGCAGCAAGCGGGGCTGGTCACGCGCGGCGCGCGGCAGGAAGGCGCCAATCGCGGCTTCGGCATAAGCACGCTGGCCGTCGCGCTGCTCGGCACCTTCGCCCGTGAGCGCCGCAAGCCGCGCCAGCACATCGGCAGGTGCCAGATCAACGGCACGCGGCAGCGGTCGGGCAGGGGCCTCTTCCCATTCGGGCAAGCGCGAGAAGAGCCAGCGATCATCACCCGAAGGCAGTTGCAGCCTGTCGAGCACGAGATGCGCCCATGGCCAGCGCAGCCGGGCGAGCGATTGCGCACTGGTCCAGGCGCCCTCGCGCTCGGGCCAGTCACCGCCAAGCGTGGCGAGCAGGACCTCGGCTGCCGCCTGCGTCAGCCCAACGGCCCCCGCTTCGTCCTCAGGCGCGGCAAGACCCGTGGCGCGCGCCAGCCCCTTGATCGTCGGCACCATGAAGCGCGCCGGATGGACGAAGGCAAACAGCTCCAGCAGGTCCAGCCCGGTCAATTCTGGATAGCCCAGCCGCGCCCCCACCAGCGGCGCATTGAGCATCAGCATTGGCGTTTCGGCAGCCCGCGCAATCGCTTCGCCCCGGCCCACGGCGCGTGTCTCGCCCTGCGGAGAGGCAATCCAGATGCCGCCATGGCTGGCATGGAGCGCGGAAAGGGAGAGGGCGGCTGTCACGCGCCGCATTTTGCAGGCGCGCGGCGAAACGGCAATCGCTTAGCGCGGCGCGGTGCGGTTTTCGAGGATAAGTCGCTCCAGCCGTGCGACATCAGGAATGCCGACGACTTCGAACCGTTCGACCACGCGGTCTCCATCGGTGTCATAATGGCTGTGCGTCTGGATGCGCAGGTCGCCCCAGCCATCCGCTTGTTCGGTCCGGTCCATCGGCCCCATCTGATCGAGCGCGACCGAGGCAACGACGCGCTTGCGCCCTTCAACTACCCGAAACAGCCGGAGGTCAGTCAGGCCATAGGCGGTGTCACGCGCCTTGCGCATGACGCCAATGGGCTTCCACA
>Ga0208695_1003722_pt1 | contig 10065 bp, 8 predicted proteins | sample AD_UKC111_MetaG_FD_184449 | JGI IMG/M metagenome (GOLD analysis project Ga0208695, IMG submission 184449) | Active sludge microbial communities of municipal wastewater-treating anaerobic digesters from Hong Kong - AD_UKC111_MetaG (SPAdes)... | ecosystem: Engineered > Bioreactor > Anaerobic >... | reverse complement strand
GTTCTCGATTTCCATAATGCCAAAGATATCCGCATCGATTTCGGAAAGCGCCGCTAAGATCTTAGCCCGCTGGCGGGTGAGTTCTTCAGGTGTATCGGCACCGCGGCACTCCATATCGCCCGAAGGGCCACAGACCCAATGTCCTGTTCCCATATCGATGGTTGTAAAGTAATTGAGAACATTGAAAGACGCAATCTTTAAGTCCCCAGGAGTCAACTCGGGGGAATCCGGCCGTGGGTTAGCTGGGGTGTATATGGCGCCTTGCGTAGGTTGGATGCGATATTTGCTGAACTCATAATCCATCACGCCAGTTACAGCGCTCACCAGGTCCCCGCCGCGGAAACGGTTATCAAGCGTGAAGGGCTGTCCATTCGGGTGAATGGCAGGGTTAGAGTTTTGGGTTTCGCGGCCGTCATCTAAGGTGATGCTGTTGAGCTGAAGTGTACTTTGCCACGCAGCAAAGCCATCCACACTCGGCTCATTAACAGCTGTGTAGGTCATAAAGCGTTGGGTTGCAAGCAAAATTTCGTTATAGCGGTCAAAGTTGAAATACTCTGAAATCACCAAATCTTGCGGAATAGTGACGAGCATACCTTCCAAGCGCTCGAAATCAAGGAGGCTGGTAGCGGGCAGTGCAAACGAGGTGGGCGTCACGCTATTGCCGCTGGAACAAACCTGGATTTGAGAAACGGGGGAGAGTTCCGTCAAGTCATTATACTCAGTAGCTTTGCCCGTTACGCGTACATGATCGCCCACTGCCACATCCAGCGCAGTCGTATAAACGAACAAACCTTCTGAGGTATCGAGGTCATCATCGGGCGTGACGCTCTGCATAAAGAAGCCGTTGCGTGTACCAGAGACGTAAGCATTAGTTTGATAATCCGCGACCACGATGCCTTCGGTGGAGACTGTTTGACTAGAGAGTGGCGTGCTCATGCCGTTCCCTTGGATGGCTGAGATGGCCGTATAGGGGTCACCGCAGGCGTAAGCCACATCGAAAGTGAAGGTGTAATTTTCTAGCATATAATCCGGCGGGTCGTCTAGATCATCATCGTTAACCTTTTCATGATCAATTGTTACGGTGCAGATCTCGCCGCCGGTGAAATCCGCATCCGGGTTGAGCGTGTAGACTGGGTCGGCATCCGTCACCGTTGCGGTGTGCGTGCCAGAAACGCTGCAGGAAATACCAAACCAGCCATCCGTAACGGTAACCGGCTCGCTGAAGGTAATCACGATGTCACCATCTTTCGCGCTTGTACCGCCATTTGCTGGGACGGTACTCATCACGTAAGGAGCTTGTTCAGAGGGAATATAAGCTTCGTTGAACGCCCCGGGCGTATTAATTGCCTCACCCATTACTGGCGATCCTTCATAACCGGGGATGCCGTATAAATCGAAGTCATTGCGCATCCAATCATCGGGGGATTCTGTATCGTAGCCATCAGGAATGCGCGATGCCCCACCGGGAGCGTACGGCAAGCCGTCATACGCAACGCCCAGAACTGGTAGAGCATAAGTCAGGTCTTCAGTTCCGCCATCATTCACCGCCACCGAATCTGTCAGCTCAGCCCAGGGGGTCATATCCAACACGCCGTCATCATTGGTATCGAGATCCTGTCCTACAGTCCCTGTAAAATCTTTAACCAATAACATTGTAATCGTGCCATTTTCAATGGTGTTAGCGGCTAAATTGTTCAAATAAAGTCCGTTTGCGTCGGTCGTGCCAATAGATATGGCAACATCGATAGCTCCCAAGGCTGAACCGGCATCGCCTTCTAAGACGATAAAGGTATATGCAGAATAGTCACTGGTAGGGCTGCCAAAGATTTCAAAATATTCATAATCAGTGTCTGTTGTATTGGCAGAAAATTCATTAATCTTAGGTGCCGTTTGCGGACAGTTTTCCGCCCCAGGTGAAGGCTCAGCGGTTATGAAAGTTTCGGTATTGCGCGCACCACCACTTCCAATTGGGCAGCGCTGGATTGAATCTCCCGCAGAATTTCCACCTCCCGCTTCATCCACTTGTGGCTGACCTGAATTCAACAAGATTAACAATCCAGAATCATCGGGATCATTGGTATCATAGACAACCGCATCAATAAGATTTGTCGTGGTGACCAGTGTACCGTTTGGAAAATCTGTGGCATTTCCCGAATACAGCGCGACGGCATCAGCCCCATTTTGTAAGGTATTGCTGGGGAAAGTAATCGAGGGAGTGGGAACTACAGCGGTATTCCCTAATAAGAAATAGCCGTCCTCATCTGTATTAAATCCATCCAGGTCAAAAGCACCGTAGGATACATCGACGCTGCCGTTAAACAGAACAACTACGAGGCCATCTAAGCTGGTGTTTCCAACGCCGCCATCGTAAAGCTCGATAAACTCGAGCATATCTGTACTGGGAGTATCAGAATCCAACTCATTGATAATGATGTTCACCTGAGCATTTGCCGTTAGCATGGGGACAAACCCAATCATTCCAATCATAATAGTGAGTGCAAGTCCTATGTTGAAAATTCCTTGCTTATTTTTCATATATATCTCCCTTTTTATTTTTTTTATTCTAATTTATTAAACAGATGCTCTAGCTGAAAATAGGTGCATTCAATGCTATTTTAACATTATTCCTTGCAATGTTTTGTTTAAAAGGACTAAATCTGCTTAAAGAATTGCTTAAATTCAAGCCATAATTATTTCTCATCGACTTCCTTGATCAAATTAAAGCTCCTCCTGTGCAGCGGGCAGGGACCAAGCGACCCCAATGCTGCCCGATGCTTCGCCGTACCGTAGCCCTTATTCTGTGCAAATCCATAACCTGGGAAATGTACTTCCTCCTCTCGCATGCGGGCATCCCGCGCGGTTTTGGCTAAAATCGAGGCACAGGCAATCGAAAGCGAGCGCTGATCGCCTTTTACGAGCGCCGTTTGTGCCAGCTCTACCTCAGGCAAGCGGAAATAATCCAGCAAGAGGTGCTCAGCTGGCATCCGCAAGCCTTCCAGCGCTCGGCAAAAGGCTAGGCGTGTGGCTGGTGCAATCCCGAGCTGGTCAACCTCGGCTGCCTCTGCCCAACCCACACTCCAAGCGAGCGCCCGGGATTGAATGATGAGAGCCAGGCGTTCACGCTGCCGGGGAGAGAGCTGCTTGGAATCGCGTACCCCCACCAGGCTTTGTGCTATTCCATCACTATCCGGCGGGAGGATCACGCCAGCGGCATATACCGGCCCTGCCAGAGCTCCACGCCCAGCCTCGTCCAACCCCGCCACACGGAGGATGCCCTGGTGCCACAGCTCCTGCTCGAGGGTTAAATCCGGCGCTGGTGGAAGTGAGGTTAGGTCAAACTTGACCCGCACGATAAACTCCTCGTCGGGCTTGGTGCCGAATATAAAGCAGGTCGCGCGCCATCAACAAGGAATCGTGCAGCACATCCACGCGGCTGCCCTCAGCATACACCCAAGTAATCGGCACTTCCTGGACTTTCAAGCCGAGTTCCCGGGCAATCACCAAGATTTCCACGTCAAAGCTCCAGCCTTCCAAGGTTTGTTTGGGGAAGACTGCCTCGGCAGCCGCAGCTGTAAAGCATTTGAACCCGCATTGGGTATCCTGCACGCTGGGTAATACGAGCCAGCGCACCAGGGTGTTGAACACCCGCCCAACCAGGTGGCGTTGATAAGGTTCCCCGATACGCTGGGCTCCAGGCGCTTCGCGCGAGCCAATGGCGATATCTGCACCAGCTTCTAAGTAAGGAAAAAAACGGTTGATTTCCTCAATGGGCATGGAAAAATCCGTATCCGCCATAAAACGGTAAGCACCGTGCGCTGCCAGCATCCCGTCGCGGACAGCGTTGCCTTTGCCTGGCTGCTTCAGGCACTGCAGGCGTAACTGCGGCAGGCGCGCCTGCCAGCTTTGGGCGATCTCCACGGTTGCATCGCTGCTGGCGTTTTCTACTAGGATCACTTCTACGGAATAATCTTGCTGCCTGATGAAGCCTTCCACCTTCTGCAAGGCTTCTTCGAGGCGGTTTGCTTCGTTATGCGCAGGGATGATGATAGAGAGAAATGGTGTTTCCACAGCTTTTAGTTAACACTGGTCGGGGTGGGCGGACTTGAACCGCCGACCTCTGCGTCCCAAACGCAGCGCGCTAGCCGACTGCGCTACACCCCGGCGATAAAAAGTATATCCTGAAGCCTGCCTAAACGTCAAGCAAATCCTTGTTTCTCAAGCAATCATAGCCGCAGGTCGCAGATCTCGCGGTAGCCGCAGCCTCGGCAGCGGCTGGCTTCGGCATGCGAACGCGCGGGTGCCACCCCATAGCGCTCCACTTCACGGATTTCCTCAACCAGCGCAAGCAATGCCTGCTCCAACTCTGAGGTGTAATCCACCTGGAAAGTTTTCTCGCGGTAGCGCAGGAGCCCATACGGTGGGCGCTGACCGCTTTCGCGCTCCAAAAGCAAGCAATAAGCGGCTAACTGCATAATATGATTGGCATAAGGCTGCGCCGGCGCCGGTGTGCTCTTGACCTCCACAGGTACTTGCATTCCGCTCGGCAAGCGCACAATGTAATCCGGTTTGCCAGTAAGCTTTAGCTGCGAATCATAGAGCGGCTGTGTCACCGTCTGCCACTGGTCGCTATCCGCGTAGATCACCTTCCCTTGTGGCAAACCGGTTCGGCGTTTTTGCTGTTCGGACCAGATAAATAAGAATGCTGCCAGCAGCACAAGCAGCAGAATCAGCAGCCATGGGTTCATCGCAAAAGCTGCACAGCCACGAGAGCCACGGCTAAGATAATCAGGAAGAGCGCAGCCCTCCTAAACACCAGCGCCAGCTTGGCGCTGCGCGCATGCCCGGCATGAAAGGCAGTGCCATTAGCCAGTTCTGTTTGGTTTTGCCCCGCAATCCCCTGGCGCTGATACCACCAAGCGCGCTGGCAATACAAAAAACTGCCCAGCTCGGAAGCCCGCAGCGTGCGCATCAGCCTTCAGCTTGGTGGTTGAGCTGATCCGAAAGGCGGTTGATCGCCGCCTCCATTTCGCTCTGGCGAAAGCTAAGGGTAATATCCGCGCGGGTGCGTTCAATAATCCCACGCGCTAAGTCAGTACGGCGGCGCAAACCTTGGGTGATCGCATCCGGGAAGTCCATAGTTACCAATTGAGTAAAAATGTCGTCCATCCAGCTTAGCAAGCGTTCCACATCATTCGAATAACCTGGGCGCAGCAAATCTAAGCAACGCCGGCGCAGCTCGCCGAGCGTCTCTGCCAGTGCGGCTAAATAAGCTGGATACTCTGCGCCCAGTTCTGCTGGCGTTGGCAGCGGCTGGTTGAGGATCAGCGCAACGGTCAGCTGGGCTTCCACATATTCCTTGATTGCGTCCTGGGTATAACCGGTGAAATAAAGGTCTGGGTCATCCTTCAAGCCTTCACGCATCGCTTGAACCAATTCACGTGCACTTTGCATCTCAGCTTGGGCTTCCTGTACTTCTTCGCGGTGGATTGCGCGTACTGCTAAGGAAGCATGCCGGGTCAGCTGCCGAGCTTGGGTCAAGGCAGCATCACGGCGAACATTCTTGCGCTCAAAATCCTGCCGGATCTGGTCGCATATCTGGTCAAGTTCATCCATGAGTTATTTTCCATCCGTTGGCGATTGACCGCCCAGGTTGAAAAGGTCATCAGCCAGTGTATGCGGGGGTGAGGGCATCCGAATCTCGCCAAAAGAAGCTTCATAGTGCTGGATATTTTCACTCAACACGTGGAGCAGCATTTTGGCGCCCAATGGGGTGAGCACAATGCGGGTATCGACATTGACCGTTTCCATACTGGGTAGCAATTTAAAGAAGTCCAACACAAATTCCGCCGGGGTATGCCCCACGCGAATCATATTGGAAAAGATAGGCTGCAAATCCGGCGGCAAATTCAGCTTAATTTGTTTTTGGTCAGCCATCATGCCGCCTTAGAAGGGAATATCGTCTTCTGGCGCTTCTTCCTCCTCCACGCCAACCCCTTCTCCACGCGGTGTCAGAAAGCGGACGACCTGTGCGCTAACTTCGTAGTTGGCACCCCACGTGCCATCCCGCCTCTGGTAAACTTTGGGCGAGCCATTGGTATCCGGGTTGAGGCGGCCTTCCACCAAAACCTTAGAGCCCTTATGGAGGTATTGGTTGCAGCTTTCTGCTTGGGCACCCCAAACGGTGATTTTAAACCAAGTGGTTTCATCTTTATCTTTAAAGCGCCGGTTGGTAGCAACGCGGAAGGAGGTAACAGGTTTTCCATCGGGCATGTAGCGCATCTCTGGGTCACCACCAAGATTACCGATCAGAATTAATTTTTGATACATGGGATTGTTCCTTTCATTTTGAGTGTAAATGCGTCCATATTTGTTCGTCAGCAGTGTTTAATCTGACATAGGTAAAGCTATAGGACAATTTTACTGCATAATGTAATTATTCCGTATAATTCGGTGAGGTGCTATCAATATTCAATGCCTGCACACTAGTTTCCCCAAAAAGCCTTGACAGGTGGCAAGCTTTGCTTATAATCTTGCATAATTCAATAAGAAAAACGTTGAAGAGGACGAGTAACTGCCGAACCGGTGGTACAGAGAGCAGGGCTAAGCTGAAAACCTGCCCGCACGACAGCAGCGAATGGACCTCAGAGTTGCCAGGCGAACACATCCGTCAGTAGCCCCGGCCGGAGATGCCACCGTTATCAGGGTAAAGGGTATCAGCGTGAAGCTCGTACCCGCAATGAGTGAGGCTGGCTATTTCCGTGTGTTCTTCACCGGAAATTTTTTATAAAATCAGCCTAAGTTGGGTGGCACCGCGGATTTCAACACATCCGTCCCTCAGTGGGATGGATGTGTTTTTTGTTAATGCCAAAGGAGGCTTTATTGAAGATGAAAATCAAAACCTATGAGAACACTTTAGGCAGCATAGCCTGCTCTTCTAAATAGAGATAAAGGTAAATAAGTTCAAAAGGAGATTATCATGACTGAAGAAATTCGCACCCGCTTTGACCTGGATCAAAATGAGATCCCACGCTTTTGGTACAACATTAGCGCCGATAGCCCTGTGCCACCGGCGCCTGTTTTTGACCCCGCAACCCGCGAGCCTGTCACCCCGGAAGCACTGCTCAAGCTCTTCCCGATGCCGCTGATTGAGCAGGAAGTCACCACCGACCGCTTCGTGCCCATCCCCGATGAGGTGCGCGAAGTTTATAAGCTTTACCGCCCCACGCCCCTCCTGCGTGCCCGCCGGCTGGAGCGCGAACTGCAAACCCCCGCGCATATCTACTATAAATATGAAGGCGCTTCCCCGGCAGGCAGCCACAAGCTCAACACCGCGCTGGCACAGGCTTATTACAACAAGATCAGCGGCACTCATGCCATGACCACCGAAACCGGCGCCGGGCAATGGGGCTCCGCGCTGGCAATGGCTGGCAAGATGTTCGGCATCGAGGTGGAGGTTTATATGGTGAATGCCTCCTACCAAGGCAAACCTTACCGCCGCGTTTTGATGCAAACCTATGGTGCCCAGATTTACCCCAGCCCTTCGGACCGCACAAAGGCTGGACGATCGTTCCGCGCGCAAAACCCAAACCATCCCGGTTCGTTGGGTATTGCCATCTCCGAAGCTGTGGAAGTGGCAGTGGAATCGGGCGGGAAAAAGAAATATGGCCTCGGCTCAGTGCTCAATCACGTCTTGCTGCACCAAACCGTCATCGGAGAGGAAGCGCTCAAGCAGATGGACTTAGCCGGCGAATATCCGGATGTGGTAATTGGCTGCGTGGGCGGCGGTTCCAATTTCGGCGGGATCGCCTTCCCCTTCCTGCGCGGCAACCTGCGCGAAGGCAGGCAGACGCGCTTCTTAGCCGTCGAACCGACAGCGACCCCCTCGCTCACCCGCGGCGTGTATGGCTTCGATTTTGGCGATAGCGCCGGCTTGGTGCCGATCCTCAAGATGTACACCCTGGGCAGTGACTTCATCCCCGATCCGATTCACGCCGGCGGGCTGCGCTACCATGGCATGTCCCCACTGGTGAGCGCGCTCTACCACGCCGGTCTTATCGACGCCGTGGCAGTTGGTCAGCGTGAGGTCTTCGAAGCTGCGCTGCAATTCACGCGCACGGAAGGCATCCTGCCGGCGCCCGAGTCCGCCCATGCCATCCGCGCAGCGATTGACCAAGCCATCGATGCACGGGAGAAGGGCGAAAAGCGCGTGATCCTCTTCAACCTCTCGGGGCACGGCTTCTTGGACTTAGCTGCGTACGACCAATACCTGCATAACGGCATGCAAAATGGCAGTGTTGCCGAGAGCCAGCTTGATGGTCTTGCCGAACGCCTGCCGAAGGTGAAGTTAGAGTGAGGAAGAGTCTCTTAAAGCCAAATGTTACTGTTTCAAAAGTTCATAGATTAGAGGGATGCAGAAAAATGAGAGTTCCTTGATAATAGGGTTTGTAACACCAAAAACGAAAGGAACTCTCAAATGACAGTCGAAACCGTCGAAATAATTATACCCAGAATAGAGGCAGCGCAAAGCAGACAAATTCATTTGGACGACATAGAAGGTGAGCTCACCTGGATTTGCACCCGCTCTGCCCAAGAACAAATCGTGGCAATGTTAGAAGCTATCGATGATATATTGCGCGCCTATGTACCCAAGAGCTGGAAGAATGTTGGCCGGGAAAAGCGCAGCTTAGTGACCGAACAAGGCTATATCAGCTTTCGGCGAAGAGTATACCGGGACGAAAATGGCAAACGGCGGAAACCTTTAGACGAACTATTGGGGCTGCAACCCTATCAACGCAACAGTGTCCATGTAGAAGAGATGGGATGCAAGATGGCAGCTAATTCTTCCTATCGCCGGGCAGCCGACTGGTTGAGCGAGATGGTAAAGACCCCTATTAGTGCCAGCAGCATTGGGCGCATGGTTCACAAGATGGGAGCAAGCGTAGAAGCTCATGAGAATACTTTTCGTTCAGAGGCTGCAGGCTCGATCTTTGCAAAGGTCCTCTATGCAGAATCTGATGGGGTTTGGATCCATCTCCAAGACAAGCACAAGCCCGGGCGCAAGCGGGCAGAAGTCAAGGTTGGCATCATGTACACTGGTAAGAAAGCCATTGCGCCAAAGCGTTTTGCCTGTGAAAACAAGGCGGTTTTGACCCAATTAGGCGGTACAACTGAAGAATGGCGCCTCAAATGGCGTGAATTAGCCGATAGCACCTATAATCTCTCCGCTGCCCAGCTGCTGGTTGCAGGTGGGGATGGAGCTGCTTGGGTTAGGCAGAGTTTTGATTATGTCGGTGGGAAACAAGCTGCTCTCTTGGATCGCTTTCATCTGGTACGCGCGGTGCATCAAGCATTCGCTAAGGTGATGGATACCGATGCTTTACTTGAAACTCTCACCCAAGAAGGCTTTGAAGCAGTAGAAGCTGAGTTGAAGGCAGAAATCAAAGGCAAGCCAGAACGCTTGAAGGTTTATCAGTACCTGAAGAACAATGCGGATAGTTTGGTGGCATTGAAATATCGATATCCCGCAGACTTACCTTTTTGTACCTTAGGGGCGATTGAAGGCAATGTGGATAAACTCGTGCGCCAGCGCATGCGCGGCCGTGGTATGTCTTGGTCGCGTCAGGGGGCAATCGCGATGCTAGCCGTGCTGCGCCACAAAGAAGACTTACAAAACCACGCTTTTCCTTATGCCCAGACCAGCAAGCCGAATAAGTATCATCATCGCGTTTCCAGAGGACAAGATGATTACCAACCGTATCAAGCTTCCATCCCCGCTTTTGTTGGCCCCGAGTTTGCGGATCCTACGATACAATGGCTCAAACACAAACTCATCGAGGATCTCTTCTTTGCTAACCTGGGTGAAGTCGGTACCTTTCGGAAAATACTGCCTGATCAAACCATTGGTGTTCTCATTAGTCCCTCGCTCCCATGGAGAACCAGGATGAGCAAAATAGACCTGAATGCCGGTGTCAATAGTGAATTGCTCGTGTTCGCTCATCTCCTTGCCCTGATCATAGGTCAAACTCTTCTTGAGCTCTGCTGGCAAACTTTTGAATGCTTCAGCAT
>Ga0208695_1003721_pt1 | contig 10067 bp, 9 predicted proteins | sample AD_UKC111_MetaG_FD_184449 | JGI IMG/M metagenome (GOLD analysis project Ga0208695, IMG submission 184449) | Active sludge microbial communities of municipal wastewater-treating anaerobic digesters from Hong Kong - AD_UKC111_MetaG (SPAdes)... | ecosystem: Engineered > Bioreactor > Anaerobic >... | reverse complement strand
CATAGACGATTTTTTGAGATTTTGGTTTTTAGGGCATGGGAACGCAAAATTCGATGACAAAAAATAAATTCTTTGGTTTGCCAGCAAACATTCAACCCAGACAATTTATCGGCTACAAATGAGTTATGAGAAACATTTCATAATTCATCGTTTTCAGATAAATAAAATGACATGCAAAATCGTTGACAAAAATGACAAACGGACGCTGACGCGAAGCAGACGGCTGAATGTACAAAAGCTCCGCCAGCACATAACCGCGCGTTTTCGCTATGTGGGCTGTTTGCTTCATTCAAAAATTTGAGTTACCTTTAAAATCAGAACTAAAAGAAAATTTATTCACCCAAATCCCACACAGCGTAAACGCGCCAACCGTTAGCACTCACCCTAAAAGACCGACACGACCGACAACAAACGAACAGAAATGAAAGATAAAATGCCAACCCTTCACAAAATTAAAAGAGCTGCAAGCCCACACACATGCCAAAGCTTTTGCAGCACATTTAATTTTGCCCATCCGCACCCAAGACAATTCAGCGGACAACGACACAGTTTGGCGTATAGACCAATTAATATTGCAGAAAATTTATGACGGAGCAACAAATCGAAATATTATCACCAATCTTCAAAAGTTTATCTGTTCAGAAAATGAAAACTGAAACGGTGCAGACAAAATTTAACAGCGAACTACTTGCAAGTTTAGAAAAAATAAGTTCAATAAAAGCAAGCGAAACGCTTGCTTTTATTGATAATGTTATTGCCGATTACCAATTGGCGGACAAAAAAATAAAACAGAAAAATAAAACGCAAAGCGTTTTATTTAATCCTCTTACTTTCTTTCCAATCGGTGAGACAATGCACAGTTTTTTAATTGCAAATCTTATTGACCCCAATGCTTCACATGGACAAGGGAATTTATTTCTTAAATCGTTTCTCAAACTTTTGGACATTGAAGTTTTTGAAAATGACAATTGGATTGTAACCGCAGAAACAGGAAGAATTGATGTTCTTCTTAGGCGACACCACCCTCATACTGTTGTGGTAATAGAAAATAAATCCAATTATGCCAGCGACCAAGAAAATCAGCTTTATCGCTACTGGTTTCAAGAAATTTATTTGCCAAATCAAAAAAAGTTTGGCGATAAAACAGTTGAACAAACTACCAATAACAAGAACTATCAAGTAATATATTTAACGCCTGCTGACTGGAAACTACCATCAGAACATACTATGAAAAGACCACACGGCTATGATGTTACATTACCCGACAGAATACCAATTGAACCAAAAATTTGGTTATTCAATAAACAAATAGTTCATTGGCTTGCTGAAGCAAGCCAACAATTGCATGAAGAAAACCATAGGTTAAGAGAATACATAAAACAATATATTGAACTTTGGACATTATAAATAAACCGCAATGAATCAAGAATTATTAAAACAAGCAAAGGCGATGTTTGATTCGCCAGAAAAGTGGAACGCATTTTTAGAACTGGTTTGGCAGAAAGACGAAATAAGAAACCAATGGTATCAGAAACTTAAAGAAGAAGCGAATAAAAAATTTTCAACTGATGAGTTTGTTGAAGGTTGGGTTTTTAATTCTTGGGGCGTTTGGGATTTGCATTGGTATCAAAAAGAACATGGAGACAAATCAATTGGTTTGCTAATTGGCTGGTGGGGCGAAATGACCTTATATTGTAATAGCGACTTTTATGATACGGTAAAAATACACGACCTATTAAGAACTGAAAGATTTGCACCGCTACTTAGTTGTTTTAATAGAATAGATAGATTTTATGAAGGAGGAAGATTAGCGATAGAGATGAGGAATTTTTCTTTTGGAAGTCCTCACGATACAAAATTTGACACAGACAGATTAAGTTGGTATGCTGGTAATCAAACGGATGATTTCTTAAATCAACTTGTTGAGAAAGTGAATAGATACCGAAAAAATGAAGAAATGAATTCTCTTCTTCACGAACTTAATTTACTAACCAAAATAAATAGAGAATAATGGCTGCACTACAACACACCAAACCATTTCCAACCTTAAATAATATTCATGTTGCAGATGAAGCAACAATAATAGATTTTCTAAACACCAACAGCAAAGCAATTGGTGCATTGAAGTATTTAGGTTCTTTCATTGACAACATTAAAATCAGAAATGAAATTGGCATCAAAACCAATTTGCAGTTTTTAATTGTAGAAAGGGAAGAATATAGAGGCGAATCATCAGGACAAGACCATAAATTTAATGCAAGCGGCACGAAAGATATTTTTGAAATGAGTTATGATTTACCAGACACATTTCCAAAAACAGCAACTGAAACAGAAAAATATGTAATACTTTCAACAGTTCAAACCCATTCGTGTAATCCCAAAGAAAAATGTTCAAAGTGTAGCGGTTCGGGCAGATGTCAAAGTTGCGATGCAAGAGGTTGGAACAGTTGCGTTTCTTGCAGTGGGACAGGGAAAAAGGAACAAAGAGACGGCAGTTTTGCCAATGGCAAACCAAAGTATAAAAAAATTTCGTGCTATTCATGTTCAGGTGCGGGTAGAAAATCTTGCACAAGTTGTAACGGAACTGCAAAATGCTATCGTTGTGAAGGTAGTGGACAAGTAACTTGTAGCAGATGCGATGGAACAAGTTTTTATCAAACATATAATGGCTATTCCAATACACTTAAACCAGTAAGTGCAAACTTTCATTTTTCGGAATATGAAAATTTGAATAGCATAGTTCCAACGACAAAAAATAAAACTGTTTTTGATGATGATTTAATTGAATGGCAAAACAAAAGCACCGTTTTGTTTGACAACAAAGAAGGAGCAATAAAAGCAAACAAACATTCAATGCAATTCATCAATTCATTAGAGAAGCTAGCAGGGCTAACTTCCAATCAAAAATTCGGAAGGATTCATTCAGCAGTTGAAACAGTTCCGATAACTATTGTTGATTATTCCTTTGAAGACAAGGAGTTTCAGCTTTCAATAGTTGGTGAGGAAAACATAATTTGCTTTCAAGAAATCCCGAAGAAACACAGCTTCAAAGAAAACATTTTCAAACGCCTGATAAACTTCTTTACAAAGAAGAAAAGACAAATTGCATTTGTCTATATCGCTTCGTATATGTTCAATTCTGACGATTCAATGGATGAACCTGAATTGAAATTACTTGAATTGTTCTTAAACAACATCAAACTAAAACAGGAGGAAAAAAATGTTTTAGTAGGCAATTTGAAACAGCGTTTAACTCTTGAAGAACTTGCTCCCAAAATCAAAAATATTAGAGGCGATTTAAGGGCTTTGGTTTTTGCTTGGCAATGTGTAATGCAAGACGGACAAATTAACCAAACAGAAATTGCAGCTTTCACCGAGTTATCTAAACTGTTCAAGGTTGATGAAGCAGGTTTAGAAAAGATAAAACACAAGGCTACAAAATTTGCACACTTAAAAGATTCCGAAATGTTAGAGGAATATTTCAAATCTTAACCGTATGAAGTCAGAACTATTTAAAGCAGCCGAAACAGGTAACATAAGCGTTTTGCGAACTGCATTAGGCAATGGAGCAGACATAAACCAAGTTGATGAAAATGGAGAAACAGCTTTAATGATTGCTTGTAAGTTTGGGCATACTGCATTAGTAAAGTTTATTCTTAGCAGAGGTGCTGAAATAGATTTTGCCGATAACAAAGGAATGACAGCCGTGAAAAATGCCGAGCTATCAAACAAAGCAGACTTAATAGAACTTTTCAAAGATTATATAAATGAAGTTTCAACAGACGATAACTCAACAGTTAAGGAGAATTTCAAAAATATTTTAGAGAATATTTTACCAGTATCTAAACAAATTGAGCCAATTGTAAAGCGTTTAAATGAAGACCAAAGAATGGAAATCAAAAGCGACTTGATTAAAATTCTATTGCTATTTAGAAACGAAGAAGAAATCTCATTGTATGATGGTTTTGGTTATGCCCTCTCAATTCTTGTTCTCCATTATCCCGACAAATACCTTGAAATGTTCAATAATATAAAGGTTTTAAGCGAAAGTGAACAAAAATCATTAGCAAAAGAAATTTTGAAGTCAGATGATAAGCATTTTGAAAATAATGATGTTTCATCACAAAACTTTGTTTTGAAATCAACGGACATTTTAAGTTCAGGCAATGCTGACAAAATGAAAAAAGCATTTTATGAATTTGCTGAAATCATTGTAAAAGGTGATGGAATTGTAACTGAACAAGAAACTAAAACTTTAAAATTTCTTTCAAAATCCTTCTTCAAAGAACAGAAAAACGAAACAAAGCCTTTGCAAGCAGTGGAGTTTTCAAAAAATGAATTGGATACAATTCTCGAAGAATTAAACAGCCTCGTAGGAATGGAAAATATCAAAAGTGATATCCATTCTCTTATTAACATAATTAACGTAAACAAGCTAAGAACTAAAGAAGGACTACCCGAACAAAAACTTTCATTGCATTCAGTTTTTATTGGACCACCAGGAACAGGTAAAACAACAATTGCAAGAATTTTATCAAACATTTATCATTCGTTAGAACTTCTACCTGAAAACAATTTTGTAGAAACAGACCGTAGTGGTTTAGTTGCAGGTTACGTTGGACAAACCGCCATAAAAACGGACAACATAATAACCCAAGCAAAAAACGGAATTTTATTTATTGATGAAGCATACACTTTAAAGCGAAGTAACTCAGACAATGATTACGGGCAAGAAGCAATAGACATTTTGCTTAAACGGATGGAGGACTTTCGAGGAAATCTAATAATCATTGTGGCGGGCTACGAAACAGAAATGAATTACTTCATAAATTCTAATCCCGGACTTAAATCACGTTTCAATAGATACTTTTATTTTAAAGATTACGATTCAACCGAACTAACAGAAATTTATAGAAGAATTGCCGAAAAATCAGGTTTTATTTTAAAAGACGAAGCACTTAAAACGCTTCACAGTTTGTTTGAAAAACTTTGTTCAGCCAAAGACGACAAGTTTGGTAACGCAAGGTTAGCAAGAAACATTTTTGAAAAGACATTTGAGAAACATGCAAACCGAACCGCTTACATTGCTCCTATTACAAGAGAAATTTTGACAACGATTGAAGCGGCAGACATTCCAGTGGAAGAATTTTCAACTAACTAACTATGGACATAACACTTGTTTACTTTAGCTTAGGACTTTCAGTTGTTGCAGGAATTGTAGCAGCTATAATCGCTTGGAAGGTTTCAAACTTCTTTTTAGCAAGACGAGATTTTTATGTAAAAAGCCCTTACGAAATATTGATGAAGAAATTAGGTTGGTGCTTGTTTTGGTTTTTGTTTACCATTTATGTTGGCACTTCAATCATGATTCCAAAAAAGGAGAGAGAAAAATATTTAAAATTAAATAAACAAACGACTACAAAACACAAAGACGAAAAATAAGCCTACGCTTTTGGTAGCACATTTGCATTTTTTGCCGACACACAAACCAACGCTAAAAAATGCAAAAGAGCTACCAAGCCAACGCACCAAGACAAACACGAAATGACTACAAACATCCACGACAGAAAAGAAGGGCGAAGTGCTAACAGCGGTTTGGCAAAAGTGGCGGTTCAGTGCTCCGCAGACAGTTTTGTGGTTAATCAAACATTCGTTCTCCGCATCAACATTTGTGGTGAAAATCGCCACCTTCGCCAAGCCGCAAAACGTTAGCTGCAATATGTCCGCACAGCGGCACGACAGAAAATGATACTGATTATATCAAGATAGCATCTTAATTAGATGCTTTGGAAATTAGAAATATGACTGATACTTTTTGAGTTTTTGAAACATCATTTTGTGTATTTGAATAGTTACTTTCACTTCTTTAATAATCGCTTTGACTTCTTCTTAAATTGTTTTGACTATTAAAATGACAATTTTGATTTTTATCTAAATGATTTTGCTATTTAGAATACTACTCTTGACTTTTTGAATCTTTATTTTGACTTTTATAATACTTTTTTCAACTTTTAAAATATTCATCATGTTGACACTAAACTTGACGCCTATTTTTAAGGCGAGAGGCATTGAAAAACCTTACACTTTCCTTGTAAAAGCAGGTTTATCTCCACATTCTGCTTACGTGATACTAAATAGTACAACGAGAGTTTTCAGACTAGATCACATTGAGTTGTTATGTGACGTATTAAACTGTGAACCTAATGACCTACTTATGTGGACGCCTAAGAAGGGACAAAAAGTAAATGACAACTATCCATTGAAAAACTTGCAACAAAATGAAAATAATGAGTCGGCTTTAGAAGTACTAAGAAAAATGACATATAAAGAGCTAAGACAAAAGACCAAGGACATGACCAATGACGATAATAACCAAACTCGACAAAAATAATTCATACTGCAGCTAACAGCGGTTTTGCGCTATGCGGGCAATTTGCTTCATTGGAAAATTTCAGTTACTTTAAATTGTAACTAAAATGAAAATTATTCACCCAAGACCCGCACAGCGCAAGGAGCCGCAAAACGTTATAGGCAACCAATTATGAAAACGATAATGCAAACATGTTTACTGCTAATTTTATTGACAACAGTCCAGATTTATTGTGGTGGTGTAACTTATGGACAACTAAGCCAAGACGACAAGACTATTTTGCGCAAAGCTGTTATTAGAATTATACCACTAGAAAAAATCGTTTATGTTGACACAGTGAGTCGTCACAATCGAAGTTTAAACTTTGTTTTAGACAGACTTTCCAATGCAATTCAGAACGGCAAATTAAGTGATAAAAGAAATGGAGACACTTTAACACTTTCTAAAACCGAACAAAAATACATACTTACTCAACTTGAACAACAGACAGTTTGGCCTGTCAATCTATTTCCTAACAGTAAACGCATTGACACAGACAGTATGACGTCTCACATAAGACAGATGAACTTACAACGTAGATTGAAACTTAATTTAGCCAAATTGCAAAAGGACACCTTGACAATTAAAAAATTGAGGTACGACTTACCATATGTATTCACCTTCTTAAAACCAATTTACATTCGTGACAAGACAATTTGTCTAATCGCATTTTCTGCTATTTGTGGAGGTGAGTGTGGACTGGCAGAAACTAGCCTTTATAAAAAGGAAAAGAACGGATGGTCAAAATGGATGATACTATCAGCAATAGACTATTGAAAATTATTTTGGCAGCCTATAACAGCGGTTTTGCGTTATGCGGGCAACTTGGTTCATTCAAAAATTTGAGTTACCTTTAAAATCTGAACTAAAAGAAAAATTATTCACCCAAACCCCGCACACCGCAATAGCCGCAAACCGTTAGCACCAATTGACAACGACAGAACAGACGAACATAGACAAATGAAATATAAAAACATAAGAGAAGAAGAACTGAAAAACAAAGTAGCACAAGACTACTTTTGGATATACGACTGTACTAAAATAATAGGCAATGTAGACTTTTGCGTTTGTATGTACGAAAGTCAAAAGGAACTTTTTGAACAAGAATCATTACTTTGGGCAGAAGCAAAAAAAGGATCTTCTGACCTTTACAATTCTATCGCTCAACTCATATTGACAATTGGTAAAGCAAGAACATTTGACAAGTTTTTGCCACCGGCAATGTTAGGAGCATTTGATGGAGAAAAAATCGCTTTCATTCCTTACAATGACATTCACGAAGTTTTTTACATAAATGACTTCAACTGGAATGTAACTCCTTCAAATCACACAACAAAAGAGTTCAAACTCATTCATGAAAAAGTAAAATCAGTAATTGACAGCAAAGCTCTACTCTTTAACTTTTTGACTGACGACAGGGAACTAAAGAAATTCATTAAGAAAAATTTTATTGTCGGCAAATTCGGATTGACCAAAACAAAAATTGATAAGAACAATTTTATGGTCATTTACAATAAATGGTTACAAGCTGTAAAACCTACCATTGCAGTAAACTGGGACATTGCAAAGAAAACGGGAATTATTGATGGGGACTTTTATCTTGCTGACCTTCTCTCACAAGAAAATAATACACTAAAAGAAAAACTTTTTGTTCTTTTAAGACACGACCATTACGTACTTGACAGAAAATTAGATGAAGCAGGAATGTTCAGTAGTAAACGGACTGACTTCACAGACAAGCAAGTTGCTCACACTCAATTTTGGAATAAATATGACCGACCACCAAAAGAAGAATATTGGGATTACATTGTAGAACGTAGAGATTTACTTGTTCCGCAGGACGTAAGGGAACGAAAGGGAAGTTTTTTCACCCCGCAAATTTGGGTTGAACTTTCTCAAAAATATTTAACTGAAGTATTAGGTGAAGACTGGCAAGACGAATATTATGTTTGGGACTGTGCCGCAGGTACAGGCAATTTACTTGCTGGGCTTACGAACAAGTATAATGTTTGGGCTTCAACATTGGACAGCCAAGACGTTGAAGTAATGCACGACCGTATAAAAAACGGTGCGAACTTGCTTGACGACCACGTATTTCAATTTGACTTCCTTAATGATGATTTTAGTAAATTGCCAAGACCACTTCAAGACATAATCAATAACCCAGAAAAAAGAAAAAAATTAGTTATTTATATCAATCCACCATATGCAGAATCTACTAGCTATGGGCTTAAAAGTAAGCAAGGTGTTAGTTCTCAGAACAAAACTTATAGAAAATACAAAGAATTAATAGGCTCTTCAATAAATGAACTTTTTGCTCAATTTTTTATACGTATTCACAATGAAATACCAAGTTCATACATAGCATCTTTTAGTACTTTAAAATATGTAAATGCACAAAGCTTCTCAAGATTTCGCAAGATTTTTAATGCGCATTTTGAAAAAGGGTTTTTATGCAAATCTGATACATTTGATAATGTAAAAGGTCAATTTCCGATAGGATTTCTAGTCTGGAACTTAAACTCTAAGGAGCTATTAAAAGAAATTCAACTTGACGTATATGAAAATAACGATAAATGCATAGGCGTCAAAAGTTTCTATCCAATTGAAAAAGGTAAGTTCTTAATTGACTGGTTAAGAAAATTTTTTGATAAGAAGGATGAAAGAATTGCATACTTGCGAATACAAGGTACAGATTTGCAACAGAGCAACACTATATTTATAACAAATAAACCCTCTGATAGCGACTTTAGGGAATCAAAAGTAACAGAGATAACAAAAAACAATCTTGTACCAATGTGCATATACTTGACGGTAAGGCATGTTATTGAAGCTAATTGGTTAAACAATCGAGACCAATTCTTATACACCAATTCAGATTGGCAAAATGATGAAGAATTTAAAAATAATTGTTTGATTTTTTCACTTTTTGATAATGTTATTCAATCACAATATGGCATTAATCATTGGATTCCATTCACTGAACAAGAAGTTAAGGCAAGAGAAAAGTTTGAAAGTAGTTTTATGAGTAATTTTATAAACGGGAAGCTAAACAACAACAACGGAGATTTATTTAGCAACCAAACCCAAAGTACAACGCCACTTGTATTTTCGACTGAAGCAACAGCCGTATTAGATGCTGGCCGTGAACTTTGGAAATATTACCATCAACAACCAAACTGTAATGTTAACGCTTCACTTTACGACATAAGAGAACATTTTCAAGGTAGAAACGAAGCAGGGAAAATGAACAATAAAAGTTCAGACGAAACATATATGAACTTAATAAGTGACTTGAGAGAAAAACGCAGACAACTTGCCGATAAAATAGAACCAAAAGTTTACGAATACGAATTTTTAAAGCAATGACAAAAGAAGAACAACTGGTGCTAACAGCGGTTTTGCGCTATGCGGGCAGTTTGCTTCATTGAAAAATTTGAGTTACTTTTAAATTGTAAATAAAATGAAAATTATTCACCCAATTCCCGCACAGCGCAAGGAGCCGCAAAACGTTGGTAGCAAACCCATTCAGACTTTCAACTTCTAAGATATTTTGACGAAAGATGAGTCGTTCTCATTTGATAATTTCGATTGCATGACACATGAGCGATGATTAATTCAAATGACAATTTTTCCGTGACAATTCGCAAAACAATGA
>Ga0208695_1003716_pt1 | contig 10082 bp, 8 predicted proteins | sample AD_UKC111_MetaG_FD_184449 | JGI IMG/M metagenome (GOLD analysis project Ga0208695, IMG submission 184449) | Active sludge microbial communities of municipal wastewater-treating anaerobic digesters from Hong Kong - AD_UKC111_MetaG (SPAdes)... | ecosystem: Engineered > Bioreactor > Anaerobic >... | reverse complement strand
TTTATCCTGTATTTCAGCCCGGTCTGGGCGCTGGTGCCCTTAAGGGGCATGGTCCAAAAGTATTTAAAACTATTGTTTATATTAGCAGGCTTGATTTCATCCCCTGTCTCGGGATGAGGCTCAATATAAAAGCTGTTTGTCTCATTTGTGCTCCATTTTCCCTTGTCAGGATAACAGTTTTTTAACCCTTTGGATGCATAATGTGCTCCGTTGTCAAAGCGCACATCGGTACCCGACCCCGCAACCGGGACAATCTGCGATATAAGCAATACCAATATCAAAATTATCGATACCGGACCTTTAATTGTCAGGTTCCGCATAAAACCACCCTCTTCCATTTATAATTTTATATTCAGCCAAGTAAAATAACTTCCATAAGTTCTCCTACGGTAAGCCGTACCCTTCCGCCTCCCCACTGGACATAATCCCCGTCAGTTACGGCGGTTCTGAAAAGTGCCTCATCCGCAAGCTCAGCGTATTTCGCCGTCTGCAGCTTGCCGGACAGGTCAACGATTGCCGTACTGCCTCCCTCCATCTCCATGAACAGCCGATAGTCCTTCATGGGCAGTACAGTTTTTATATAGCTCATAAGCAATCCTCCTTCCGGAATCCAGTAGAAATATGCAAAAAAACCCTATCTTACTAATATATTGTAAAATAGGATTTTTTATTCCACATCGTCCAAACCGACGATATTTTTACTCTATTTAAAGTTTTATTCCGCCCTGCACATTCCCGCATACAGTCCGACAAAAGTGACACCGCTGCCCAACAGTGCGCAGAATATGGTCTTCAGTGCAATATATACACCGAAGGAAAGCTCCTTGAGCCCAAGAAGTGCAAAAACCGGGGCAGCTATTCCGAACAGGACTATTGCGGCGAAAAAACCAAGCAAAGTACCGAACAGCACCGGACGCCGGAACAGGCGGCTTAAACGGCCAATTACCGGATTTGGGGCATCAAGGATTCCGGCAGTTTTTGTCCGTCTGAGGCTTGCCCTGTTAAAAAATGCAGAAATAATAAAGGTTAAAAGGCAGGTAATGGTCAAATCAATTGCAATACTGACGGTATCCGTCGGAACTGTATCAGCTTTATGGTATATAAGAGCTGTAATCATACCGCTTATAAAGAAATTAAATGCTGCGGCTGCTTTTATTTCAATGTTAATATATTCCTTAATCTCTTTGTTCAAAAGTTCACCCCCGTCACTTAAGCTTTTCCGCAAGCTTCGTCCGACGGTCTATGTCCAGTTTTTGGAATATAGCACGCATATGGGTCCTGACGGTGCTTTCCGTAACCACCAAACGTTTTGCTATCTCACTGTTATGCAGTCCCTCCGCCGCCAGCTTTGCCACCTCATATTCCCGGGGCGTCAGGTCGGGAGGAAATTCCTCCGGTGTTATATCTTCATAGAGCCTTGTCCAGCCCGACGAGAACCTGTCTTTTATTTCGTTAAACTTATCGGTAAGTTCAGGGTATTGCTTACTGACCAGTTCATCGGACAAACCCTGAAGCAGCCATGAGTATGCAGCGAAAGGAAATATCAGTCCGTCAGGCAGAGCCATTTCCCCGGCCCGTGCAACAAGGGCACATGCTTGATCACGGTTGCCCACCGATATATGCCCGACAGCCAGAATCAGAGACAGGAGCATATCCCTGAAGGGATTGAACCTCAAACCCTCAGGATACATGACCTCAAGCATTCCCAGCAGCCGCGGGAATTCTCCCCTGTGCATCAGATAGCTTATATGCACGTACATACCGTTGTAAATCATTGCGGGATTGAGCCTCTGATCCGAAAAGTCCCCCTTTTTAAGCCAATCGGCTATTCTCTCAATCTGCTGCAGCTCGCTGAAAAGCGCCCCCCGGCTGATATCCAGGGCTTGTCTGAGTATGAAGGAATCCTGAGAGGTAAAGGACGCCGCACGCTCCATGGAGCTGATGGCATTCTGCCAGCCTGCCGTATCGGCCTTGTGCAGTGCTATCTCGGCCAGCAGCATCGTAGCCCCCAACAGAACAATGCTTTGCTGCCTGCCCTCAGCCAGAAAAGCAGCTTTGTATGCAAGTATCTCAGCTTCACTCAGGTTTCCCCTGTAATAGGCCAGCTCCGCCCGAAACAATACATCCGCCCCGCTGCCGTGGCCTCCCGTAAGCTGTGAATACAACCCGATGTACTCCTCCAGTTCCTCTGCTTCTCTTTCAGCTTGTCCCGGCACAGTATGCAGCTCCACAAGGGCACAGTAATTGCCCCGGCACCAGGGGGCTGAAGACAGTATAACCCGGGAGCATCTGCCCTTAAAAAACACCGCCGCCTGCCTGAGTACTGCAGTCATTTCGGCAATATTCGGATAGCCTCTGTAGGAAGCCAGAAGAAGCCATTCCCCCATGAGGTCGGAATCCTCTGCCAGCTCCGGCAGTTCTCTCAGTTCCTCCAGCAGCAGCTCATACCGATCCTTTTTCCCATTCATGTACAGTGCCCAGACAACTCTGAGCATTGATAACATATTATTTCTTTTTATATCAGTCGGGCAGTTTGCAGCTATATCCAGAGCCAGCTCCGAAAAATGCGAATCGCCTATATTTTCTAAAATATTATTGGAAAAATCCATGGAAAGCATACGCTCAAAATCCCCGGCTTTCCAATAAAAGCCCAGGGCGTTTGAGATTTTGCCCTCATCCCTGCATAAATCCCCCGCGGTCAGAAAGCACTCCCGTTCAAAAGTACTCCCGCGTTCACTGCACTTCTGAGTAAGCAGCTGGCTCAGAATACTGTGAAGCTCATATCGTCCTTCATAAGCCTCATGACGGATAAATGGGCTTTCAAGAGCATCCAGAGCGTATTCCGGTAGCTTATCAAAGCCGTTAAGTGCACAGGCCTGCTGCACGGTAATCATCTCAAAGGGAGACAGCCGCAGAAGAAATACCTGCTGCTCTTCGGTCAGGGTATCCCATACAAGATGCTCCATAAGGGTCAGTATACCGGATGTACCGTATAAAACTCCCGTATCCGGGTAAGCACAGAGCTGCAAATATACCGCTATAATCCAACCCTCAGTGTAATGTTCAACAGCCAGGGCATCCTCACAGGTGATCCTTAATCCCGCAAGGGAATAGTAACGTCTTATATCCTCGGCATTCAGCCTCAGGTCGGAGGCGGTGATATGAAGGAACCCACGACCCGCAATTGCCGAAAGCATATTGCGTTTGAGCATCTGGGTCACAATGATGATATGCAGTCCTTCACCCCCATGCTCCAAAAGCGCAGTAAAAAATGAGGAAGGTAAAGAGGTATGCAGGAATTGAAAGTTATCTATAACAAGGTAGGTTTCATGCCTGCATTGTATGCTTCGGATCGCATCGCAGGCCTCCCCTGTGGTAACGGCATTGGGAAATTCAATTTTTAACAACCGCTCTCCTGCTTGACTGTCTATTTTGTAAATTTCATGGCATAAGCGCCGAAAGCCTGCGGCAGGAGCTTCATCAGCAGCAGTAAACCAATAGACAGGCGTACCTTGAGAAAGCTCCGCTTTCAAGAAATCCCGTATTGCCGTGGTTTTGCCATATCCGGAGGGAGCTTCCACAACAGTGACCGGCGCATAAAGCATGTTTCTTAATTTTTGCTTCAGGCTGTCGGAGAAATAATGCAGTTCAACTCTGCTGATTCTGCTTCTTCCCAATATGTTCCCTCCTTCGATGACTGTTGTAATTATTATACAAATTTTCAGAAAAAATGGCAACATACGAAAAAGGAGTGCCGCAGTTTACGACACCCCCGTCTCTTTATAGTAAAGCAGTATGGCAATCAAGAATATTCCAGTGGCTTTTTAGCGATTATTATTACAGCTGCTCCCTCTATACAACAATCTATTATGTTCATAAAGCGCATTATCAAGTCGGATACTGGCTTCAAGTACTTCTGCATTCAACAAATCTCCCTTGCTATGAATCAAGCTCATCAGCATATCCCTTAGTACTTCAATATCAGAATTAATTGCATCAATATCTGCCATACTGTTTCACCTCATTTGGAAAAGCTTCTCAATATCACATGAGTTCAAAGGTTTACTGTATAAATATCCCTGAACAATATTGCACCCGTTTTCAATCAGGAAATCCAACTGGTCGCTTGCCTCCACCCCCTCTGCAGTCAGATCAAGGTTCAGGCTTTTTGCTAAAGAAATAATAGCTTTTACAATTTTGTTCTTATTTTCACTTCGATGTATTTCCCATATGAAGGACTTGTCAATTTTCAGTTTGGATATCTCAAGTCTGCTTAGCTGTCCCATGGAGGAATAGCCTGTCCCAAAGTCATCAATCGCTATTTTGACTCCTAGTTCATTTATTCTTCTGATTGTGTCCGCAATCTTTTCGTAGTTCTTGGTGAAAATTGTTTCGGTTATCTCCAACTGTAAATACTCAGGTTTCAGTTGTGAATCATACAGCACTTTTCCCACAGTTTCATAGAATTTCGGCTGCTCAAGCTGGATTATAGATACATTGACCGAAACATATATCGGGCTGTAACCTTTATTCTGCCATAGCTTATTCTGCATGCATGCTTCAAGCATTACCCATTCCCCTATGGATTGCATATAACCGTTCTTTTCTGCCACAGGAATAAACTTCATTGGCTGAATAACCTTTCTCCCCTCGTAATTCCATCTTAATAATGCTTCCGCTCCGATTATTTTATTTTCTACTGCGTCAATTATGGGCTGATATTCCAAAAATAGTTCATTATTCGTTACTGCATTTCTTAAATTGTTCTTGATTTTGAAGTATTCCCTTACTTCCTCGTCCAATTCTGATTCAAACATGGTAATTTTCCTGTTTTTGTTCTCTTTTGACCTATACATTGCAATGTCTGCATTTCTGATTAAAACAGTGGAATCCGATCCATCGTCGGGATATTTTGCAATACCCAGGCTGGCTGTTATATGAAGTTCAATGCTATCCAGGACAAAGGGCTTGCTTATCTCCTCCAGTATCCTGTTTGCAATATGAAGTATCTCATAATTCTCTTTTGCTAACAGCAGCATAATTATAAACTCATCACCGCCGAACCTTGCTGCAATATCATTCTCTCTGATGCTTGATTTAAGCCTTTTTGCAAACTCTTTCAAAATGATATCTCCTACAGTATGTCCCAAGGTATCATTTATTTCTTTAAAATCGTCTATGTCCAGAAATATGATTGCCAGTTTCCGGTCTAAATCTTTATTTTTAATCCTTCTTGAAATCTCGTTATTAAGCTTATTAACAAAATAATCCCGGCTGAACAAATCCGTAAGACTGTCCTTGTTGGTAAGTGCCTCTATCTTGATTTCTTTCTGTTTTGCATCAGTAATATCACTGAGCATTCCGACAAGATGCTCTATGATGCCCTTATTGTCCCTGATAGCAAAAATGTTCAGGCTTATTTGATACAGTTCTCCGTCCTTACGCTTGTTGAAAACCTCTCCCTGCCATTTTCCTGTTTTCAATATGGAATTCCACATATTGCTGTAATACTCCTGATCCTGAATCCCCGATTTTAAAATGCTCGGCTTCTTTCCATTGACTTCATTCTCTGTAAAACCGGTTATCTCTGTGAAGGCATTGTTTATCCATTGAATTTTCCCATCAATATCAGTAATAACAACACCTACTGTATTGTTCCTGAATATCTCTGAAAACAGCCGCTTTTTACTTTCTATTTCCTTTACATTGCTTAAATCAGTGTAAATAACATATACCCCGATCTGTTCCCCTTTTAATGTTATTGGATATCCAAGCAAGGATACGTTCACCAGAGTCCCGTCCTTTCTCTTTCTCAGCGTATCCTCCCTCACAAATTCCCCTTTGGCTATGCAATTCTTAAAATATTCGGATTCATCATAGAACTTCTCATCGCACAAAACATCGGTTATATTCTGATGCTTTATCTCTTTAATATTATATTGGAATACCTTTTCAAAGCTTTTATTTATACTTATGATTTTAAACTCATTGTCAAGTACTGCTATGGCTTCCGGCGAGTTCTCATATAAGCTCAAAAAATAGCTTTCCTGCATATTGATCATGTGCTCCATCTCTTTCTTTTCATGAACATCATGTATTATTGAAAGCAATAACGGTTCATAACCAGACGGCAATGGGCCGCTATAAACCTCTACATCTCTTATTTCACCGCTGGAAAGCCTGTGTCTGAATCTAAAATACCTTCTGTTCTCTTTTCTGGCTTTATTCATTTCCTCGAATACTTCCTCATGGCTCAAGGTATTAATATCTGTAATTTTCATTCTCAGAAGTTCTTCAATTGTATATCCATAATATCTGCATGCAGCAAGATTTCCGTCCTTAATCTCTCCGCTTTCACAATCAATAATGAGCATAGGAGTATGGCTATTGTTAAAAATGCTGTCGTATATATGCTTGTCCCTCATTGTACTTCCCTCCCTGATCCTCCAATGCATTAATCTGAAAAGCTTCGCTGATTAATGTTAAATGTTTAAATTTTAGTATATAATACTCGTGTAAAAAACATGACGGATATTGTAAAAATATTGTAAAATAAAAGGAACTTGTTGGTTCCAAGTTCCTCCTCATTTGTTATTGTACAACATAAGGCATTCCTTCAATCGTATATATTCAAGCCTTAGTCTTCCGCATAGTTTTTCTATACCGGAAAAGTCCCGTTCTTTACACTTTACTTTTATTTCACTCAGTACTTCATTAATTGCACCGGCTTGAAAATGAGAAATGCTGCCCCTGAACTTATGAATATAACTGCTCAGCCTTTCCAGATCCTTTTTCTTAATGCAGTCCTCAATCCCTACGAAGAATTCTCTTTCGTATTCGCTGCTTGTAACCTCATCAATAATATCATTCAAGAGGTTATAATCGCCTTCCAGCCTTTGAATAAGCGGCTCCATGTTAAATACCTTTTTTCTGCATCCAACTTTCAGCGCCTCTACAATTTTGTCAAATAATTGCTCTCTCCCGCAAGGCTTTGCAATATAATCATCAAATCCTGCACTTATGTAATTCTCCCTATCTTCATTCTGCACAGCTGCTGTTAATGCAATAATCGGCGTATACCTGTCCTTCAGTGCTTCTCTTTTGCGGATAAGCTTTGCCGTTTCAAGGCCATTCAATTCAGGCATATATATATCCATCAGAATAACATCAAACAATCTCTTATCCAATATTTTAAGCGCTTCTTTTCCGTTTGCGGCTATAGTGACGCTGCACTTTGCCCTTTCCAAAAGCCCTTTTATTACCTTTTGGTTAACGCTGTCATCCTCAACAACAAGTATATTCAGTTCAGGAAGCATCCCTTTGCAGCACCCGGTGCTCTTAAAGCTGCTCCTTTCCTCTTCCCGGGGTTCAGGTACGGGAAATTCAACCGTAAAGGAAAAAATACAGCCTCCCTCAATTTTTGTTTCAACTGTAATATCGCTGCCCATTAGTTGGATCAGTTTCTTTGATATTGAAAGCCCAAGACCTGTTCCGCCGTACTTTCTGTTATTTATTGTTTCCAGCTGAAAGAAATCTTCAAATATATGTTTAGCCTTTTCTTTCGGAATACCTATTCCGGTATCACTAACGCTGAAATTGACGCTTACATTGTCTGCAGCTTTGCCGGCTGCCCTGACTTCAATGCCAATATGCCCTATTTCGGTGAACTTAACGGCATTTGACAGCAGATTGAACAATACCTGATTCAGTTTATCCGGATCACCAATCAAAAAATCCGGCAGTTCAGGATCGATGCTGCACCTCAGGTCAAGCCCCTTTCTGCTCGCTTGCACCTTATAGTACGCCGCTGCGTCATTTATAAGCTGCCTTGTATTAAACTTGATATTTCTAAGCTCCAGCTTGCCTGCTTCAATCCTTGATATATCCGTTACATCATTGATGATTGAAGACAGCCTGTTCACAGAGTAATCCAGCATATGAAAATATTCTCTTTGCTCGTCAGGAAGCTGCTCATCCTTCAAAAGCTCTAATATTCCTGCTATTCCATTCACGGGAGTCCGTATTTCATGTGTCATACTCGCAATGAATTGCGTTTTGAACTTACTGGCCTCTTCCGCCTTAAGCCTGGCATCCTCCAGCATATTTATGTACATTTGAATCTTTTTCTCTTGCTCTCTTTTCTCCTCATTAATCTTGCTTAAATCCGAATACAGAACATATACTCCTATCTGCTCCCCATGGGATATTATCGGATATCCAAGGAAAGATACCTCTACCGGCTCTCCGTCCTTTCTCCTTCGAACAGTATCCTTTCTTACAAATTCACCTCTGTTTATACTGTCTTTGAAATAAGCGGACTCATCATAAGACTTCTTTTCACACAGAACATCAGTAATACTCTTATTCCTTATTTCATCAATGCAATACTGAAATATCCTCTCAAAACTACTGTTAATACTAATCACTCTGAATTCATTGTCAAGAATTGCTATTGCCTCGGGAGAATTTTCATACAAGCTCATAAAATAGCTTTCCTGAAGCCTGATGGTGCGCTCCATTTCCCTCTTGTCCTCAACATCATGAATTATTGAAAACAGAAGTGATCCCATATGCCCGGATATCGGCCCGCTGTATACTTCCACTTCTTTTATTTCTCCATTGGACAGCTTATGCTTAAACCTGAAATATTTTCTGTCCTCTTTCCTGGCTTTGTTCATTTCTTCAAATACTTCTTCCTGACTAAGGGTATTGATATCCGTAATTTTCAGCTTCAGAAGCTTGTCCCTGGTATATCCGTAAAAGTTGCAGGCGGCCTGATTCCCATCCTTGATTTCGCCTGTATCACTATCAATTATCAGCATAGGAGTATGCCCATTATCAAAAATATTGTCATATTTTTTCTTTCGCATTACTTTCACCCCGGTTAGAATCTATATTATATTTATATCAATACTTTGTTATCATAGTCAAATTTTGTTATAATTTATCTTAATAGCACAATTATTACATATTTAATTGAAAAGGGTGAGACTTTTATGAAATATGTTCTAGTAGTAGAAGACGACCCCATCACACTGAAAATTATATGTGCAACACTTGAAAAGCATGGTTTTTCAGCTATAAAAGCAACAAATGGCAATGATGCCCTGCTGCATTTGAAAGGTCATGATATTCACGCAGTATTACTGGATCTGAACCTTCCGGATATGAACGGAATAGAAGTATTGAAACAGATTAGAAATCATCCTGTTTTTCATTCTGTTGCAATAATCATTGTCACTGAAAATGATGATAAGCTTGAAGCTATACTGGGACTTGAGATAGGTGCGGATGATTATATAACAAAACCCTTTCACCAAAGGGAGCTTATCGCCAGACTGAATGCAGTTCTGAGAAGAACGCAGCTGATACCTTCAAATATGAATTCCTGCCTGTTGTTTGGTGATTTGTATATTGACATGAAAGAAAGAACATTAAAGAAAAATGACAAGGTTATCGATTTGTCATTTAAAGAATTTGAAATACTTTGCCTTTTGGCTTCCAATGCAGGAGTGGCTTTATCAAGGGAAGCAATAATGAATGCAATAGGCGGGGCAGACTACAGCCCCGAAACACGAACTATAGATATGCACATTGCGTCAATAAGAAAAAAAATTGATGACACAGGGAATGAAAAAAAATATATTGATACCGTCAGCGGAGTAGGCTATCGCTTCAGAAAGTAAGCGGGGAATTTCTTTTGTAGCTTTTCTGTTCCATTGTAAAATATACACAGAGCTAAAATCCGAATCCAAACCTGCGTCTTCGTCTGCGCCTTCTGAAGCGTCTGAGAAGCAACAGGAGAAGCACAGTACCAAGCAATCCTCTGAAGCCTTGATTCCCATAGCCCATATACCTGCCTGACATATCGTATAGTCTGTAGTCGTTACTATAAAACCCTATAGGCCTGCCATCCATTCCGTAAACAAACCTGTCGTCTACATATGCCATAGGGTTGGAATATTCATCGTAAATCATCCGGCCATCTGTATAACCTGCAACACGGTTCCAGCCGTCATAAATCACATCACCGTCAACATATCCCTGAAGCCTGTTTTGTGAATCATATACATGCTCCAAAA
>Ga0208695_1003705_pt1 | contig 10098 bp, 9 predicted proteins | sample AD_UKC111_MetaG_FD_184449 | JGI IMG/M metagenome (GOLD analysis project Ga0208695, IMG submission 184449) | Active sludge microbial communities of municipal wastewater-treating anaerobic digesters from Hong Kong - AD_UKC111_MetaG (SPAdes)... | ecosystem: Engineered > Bioreactor > Anaerobic >... | reverse complement strand
AAGCCCTTTATCTGCTTTATCTTGAAATTGCTTTTTGCCGTTGCGCTTATAGTTGCAAAAAGAGGCAGGATTCCGAATCCCTTGTGCCCGGATATAATGATGGAGTCCTTTCTCATTACAGCTTCTTCAATATAGTTTCCCTGAGCTTCGGTCATGAATTTCGAGTCAACCAGCTTTTTTATAAATGGATTCATATAAATCACTCCTTGTGTGTGCAAGTACCATCCCACTTGAGGATAAGGCTTCTTGCCGCTTTTGCTTCGTCTATCCTCCTGACTACAGTACTATGAGGGGCAGTTTTTAATATATCGGGAGCTTCCTTTGCTTCTTCTGCGATTTTTATCATTATGTCGATAAAGCTGTCGAGGGTTTCCAGGCTTTCAGTTTCGGTAGGCTCTATCATTATCGCATTATTTACTATAAGCGGGAAGTAAATGGTCGGCGGGTGATAGCCATAGTCCAGAAGACGCTTTGCAACATCCAGGGTTGCAATATGATTGTTATTTTCCAGAAGCCCGCTCAGAACGAACTCATGCTTGCACACCTGATCTATCGGAAGCTCATAGTATTTCTTCAGTTTACTCATCATGTAGTTTGCATTAAGGACTGCCTTCCGGCTTACATCCGTCAAGCCTTCCCCCCCCATTGACAGTATGTAGGCATAAGCCTTTACAGCGACTCCGAAGTTGCCGTAGAAGCTCTTTATCTTGCCTATGGAGTCAGGCATGTCATAGTCCAGTATGTAAGAGTCTCCCTTTTTCTCAATAACAGGGACAGGGAGGAACTTGACAAGCTCACTTTTGACCCCTACCGGTCCGCTTCCGGGGCCGCCTCCGCCGTGAGGCGTGGAGAAGGTTTTGTGCAGGTTGAGATGAATCACATCAAAACCCATATCCCCGGGCCTTGCAATTCCCATAATGGCATTGGTATTGGCTCCGTCGTAGTAAAGAAGCCCTCCTGACTCATGGACCAGGTCTGCGATTTGCTTGATGTTTTTCTCAAAAAGCCCAAGAGTGCTCGGATTTGTCAGCATTAAGCCGGCAATTTCATCACTTAGCACTGCCTTCAGCCTATCAAGATCAACAGCTCCGTTTTTGTCAGATTCAATTTCCACGATTTCAAAGCCTGCGACAGCTGCGCTGGCAGGGTTTGTTCCATGAGCAGAGTCAGGTACTATTATCTTTTTTCTTTTTTTGTCGCCCCGGCTCTCATGATATGCCTTGATAATCATCAGGCCGGTAAGCTCCCCGTGGGCACCGGCGGCGGGCTGGAGGGAAACCCTGTCCATACCGCTGATTTCTGAAAGCATACCGTCAAGCTCGTACATCAGTTCCAAGGCTCCCTGAACAGTAGCTTCAGGCTGGAGGGGATGAATATTGCTGAATCCCCCGAGATTAGCCATGTCTTCATTTATTTTGGGATTATACTTCATGGTACAGGAGCCCAGAGGGTAAAAGCCGGTATCCACTCCATAATTCTTATTTGAGAGATTTGTAAAGTGTCTTACCACATCTACTTCACTGACCTCAGGCAGCTCAGGCTCACTATCCCTCATCAGCGAAGCGGGAATCATACTGTCAAGGCTGATGTCGGGAACATCACAAGGCGGCAGGCTATATGCTTTTCTTCCTTCTTTCGAAAGTTCAAAAATAAGGCTGTTGTAATTTTTCATCATATCACCTCCATTACTTGGGCCAGCTTGTCAATCTGAGCTTTTGTCCGTTTTTCGGTCACACAGATAAGCAAGCCGTTCTTCAGCTCAGGGTATTCCTTATCCAGCTCAAAGCCCCCAAGTATATTATGCTTCAGCAGTTCATCATTGATCTTGCAGGCGGGTGTTTCACCCATAACGGCAAATTCCTTGAAGAAGGGCTTGTTAAACAGAGGCTTGAACTTTCCGCTGCTTGTTAACTGCTTCATGGCATAGTGGGCCTTTTTTGCGCTTTGTTCCGCAGCTTCCTTAAGGCCCTTTTTGCCCATTGTAGTCATGTAAATAGCTGCAGTAAGAGCATTAAGGCCTTGATTGGAGCATATGTTGGAGGTTGCCTTGTATCTGCGGATATGCTGTTCCCTGGCCTGTAAGGTAAGTACAAAAGCCCTTTTCTCGTCTACATCCTCCGATTGCCCTACAATTCTTCCGGGCATTTTTCTCATCAGCTTGGAGGTAGTGGCGAGAAACCCAAGGTAAGGGCCTCCGAAGCTGAGGCTGTTCCCAAGAGACTGTCCTTCCCCCGCAACTATATCCACCCCTGACTCACCGGGGCTTTTCAGTATTCCGAGAGAAATGGGGTCCACGTAGTCAATAAGCAATGCCTTATTCCTATGCACCATTTTTTCTATCTCAGTCAAATCCTCTATTATACCGAAGAAATTCGGATTTTGGACTATAACACCGGCGGTGCCTGCTTCCACAAGGTGCTTCAGCTTTTCAACATCTGTTATGCCATCAGCCATATCGGCTTCAATGACTTCTATATCCCGGAACCGCATGTAGCTTTTCAATACTCTTCTTACTTCAGGGTGTACGGTCCTTGACACTATTATCGAGCTGCGCCTTGCATTTTCGACAGCCATCATTGCCGCTTCAACACAGGCTGTTGCTCCGTCATACATGGAGGCATTGGTAACATCCATTCCTGTGAGGCTGCAAATCATAGTCTGATACTCAAATATTGCCTGGAGAGTTCCCTGACTTATCTCAGGCTGGTAAGGGGTATATGCGGTATAGAATTCCGACCTCATTGCAAGATGCTTTACGACAGAGGGAATAAAATGGTCGTATGCTCCTGCCCCCAGAAAGCAGATCAGATCATCCGAACTCTTGTTTTTATTGCTCAGACCCTTCATATGGTCTGAAAGCTCAATTTCTGAAAGAGGATTGTTCAGATTAAGCTTTCTTCCAAGCCGCAGCTCCCGGGGTACATCTGCAAATAAATCATCTGTGGATTTTGCTCCGATGCTTTCAAGCATCAGCCTTTCATCTTCCTCGGTATGAGGTAAATACCTATGCATATTATGCCTCCTTATCGCAGAATTCCCGGTACTCCTGCTCGTTCATGAGTTCATCAAGGCCGGCTTTGTCAGTTATCTCAATTACTACTATCCAACTGCCATAGGGGTCTTCATTTACAAGCTGCGGTGAATCCGACAATGCTTCATTTACCTCAATAACTTTTCCGGCGACCGGAAGATATGAGTCGGAAGCTGCCTTTACAGATTCAATAACACTGAAAACATCCCCGGCATTGAGTTCGTCTCCTACTGTAGGCAATTCCACATAAACTATTTCTCCCAAAGCATGCTGTGCATAATCGGTGATGCCCACATAGGCCTTTTCGCCTTCAACCCTGACCCATTCGTGATCCTTTGAATAAAGCAATCCTGATTTTGTTTCCATTTTTCATTCCTCCTGATAAATATATTTTTGATTTATTTTTTGTACTTCTTAGTATAGAATCTTCTGTCAACGACCCTGGCTTTTACGGCATTTTTCCTTATCTGTATTTCTATTGGCGTACCAAGCTCGGAGTATTCGATATCAACCATTGCAAGGCCAATATTCTTCTTAAGGGTAGGTGAACTGTAGCCGGTCGTTACAAAGCCGATAACCTTGCCGTCAGACAGGACATCATATCCATGCCTTGGAATTCCCGGTCCTTCCATCTCAAATCCGACTATCTTCCTTTTCAGGCCTTCTGCCTTCTGCTTTACCAGAGCTTCCTTACCTATAAAGCTGGGTTTACTCAGCTTTACAAACATTCCGAAGCCTGCTTCCAAAGGAGTAATTTCCGGCGACAGCTCATTTCCGTATAATGGAAGGTTGGCCTCAAATCTGAGGGTATCCCTGCAGCCAAGCCCGGCTGGCTTTACACCTTTATCCTTGCCCGTTTCAAGTATTTTATCCCATACATGCCCTGAGTCTTCATGCTTCATATAGATTTCAAAGCCATCCTCGCCGGTGTAGCCGGTACGGGATACAAGACAGTTTTTACCTGCAATTTTGACATCCGCCTTGAAGTAGAAGAAGGCTATATCAGAAAGATTTGTATCGGTGAGCTCCTGCAGTATTTCTTCCGCTTTTGGCCCCTGCAGGGCTATTTCCGATACATCCTCGGAAATATTTTTAAGCTCCGCATCAAAGCTCCCGACATTATCCTTCATCCATTGGAAGTCCTTATCTACGTTGCTGGCATTGATTACAAGCAAATAAAATTCATTTGTGTGCTTGTAGACCAGAAGGTCGTCCACTATGCCTCCGTTGGGATAGCACATCATTGCATAAATGACCTGGTTTTCGTTCATTACCGATACATCATTGGTGACCAGGTTCTGTACAAAGTCTGTTGCCTGGGGTCCCTTGACCTCAACCTCACCCATGTGTGACACATCAAACATTCCGGCATAATTCCTCACTGCCTCATGCTCTGCTGTTATACCTTCATACTGTACCGGCAATGCCCATCCGGCGAAATCAATAATTCTTCCGCCGCATTTTTCGTGGACATTGTAAAGGGACGTTTTTTTTGGTTCGCTCATAAAATAATCCTCCTTTATGTAGCCTAGTAATATGTTATCCAAATAATAAAGGGATATAATAGCGCAATAAACATATGTGCCATTATATCCCTCTGTTCCTTTGCCTGAGAGCTTCTACATGTCAATGTATTTCTCCTACGGCGCCGATAAACGGTCTCTTCAGAGTACCATCCGGTGGCGATCCTTTTGCCTGAAAGTGTCTGCAAAGAGGGGCAGCTCTTCACATTGCTTCTTCGGCTACCTTATAAAGGTATCTCTCGTCATCTTCATCTGGTTCAGCATTATTTAATTATTAATATAATAATACAATACTTAGTAAATTTATACAACCCCTTGGCAAATATTTAACATCCATACCACAGGTATTTTTAAAAACACATTGAATCTCCGTCGGGCAATGTGATATAATAATAGTGTTCTATATAATAGCACGATGTACTATAATATAGAACACAAAGGAGGTAATTTGATATGGCTCAGGAAGGAAATATAGTAATACAGTCAGTAGACAGAGCAATACAAATCATTCGCTGCTTTGAGGATAATGAAGAACTGGGAGTTACGGAAATCAGCAGAATGATCGGACTTCACAAAAGTACCGCCTTTGGCTTGATATCCACTCTTGAAGCAAACAAGCTCCTGGAGAAAAACGACAATACGGGAAAATACAGATTGGGATTGGAATTATTCAGATTGGGTACAAAGGTAAACTCGACACTCCGGCACATAGCCGTACCCTACCTGGAGCAGCTGGTAAGGATGTACCAGGAAACAGTGAACCTTGTAGTTGTAGACGATCTCTATGTCATCTATCTTGAAAAAGTTGAAAGTACACGTTCCATGCGTATCAGCACTATGGTGGGGGGCAGGCTCCCGATGTATTGTACTGCTGTGGGAAAGGCAATAATGTCTAATCTGCATGCAGGCGAACTGGAAAGCAAGCTTGACAGGATGGAATTTATCAAACATACCGATAAAACTATTTGTGACAAACGTTCATTAATGGAATCCCTGGAAATAGACAGACGCAACGGATATTCCGAGGATAACGAGGAACTGGAAATCGGCTTGATCTGTATAGCCGCACCTATTTATAACCACTTCAACATACCTTTTGCCGCTATCAGTTTATCAGGTCCTACCTCCAGGATGAATAAAAGTTTCCGCAGGGAAATCGCGCGGACTCTTATCGAGTATACCCAGGAGATATCCATGAAGCTTGGATACAGGAAAGAGGTCAGATAGCCCATAATTGACTGTTAATAATATCCGATTAACAGGCATTAAATATTTAAGGAGGAATCAAAATGGGAAAGAAAAAATCAATAGTGGACTTCTACGAAATGAGGAAAAAGGGAGAGAAGGTTGCCTGGATTACTGCATATGACTTTCCGATGGGCTCCTTTGCCGAACAGGCAGGTATCGACATGATACTGGTGGGTGACTCCCTGGGCATGGTAGTATTGGGATATCAGGGAACTATCCCGGTAACAATGGATGATTGTATATCCCACTGCCAAGCTGTCCGAAGAGGAGCACCAAACACCTTTATCATAGGCGACATGCCCTTTGGTTCTTACCAGACCTCGGATGAAGAAGCAGTGAGAAACGCATGCAGATTCCTGAAGGAAGCGGATATGGATGCAATTAAGCTGGAAGGCGGAATCAGAGTCATAAGCAAAATCAAAGCCATCAGCGATGCCGGAATAGTCGTATTCGGGCACATAGGGTTAACACCGCAGAGCTCAGGACAGTTAGGCGGGTTCAAGGCGCAGGGCAGAACCGTCGACAGTGCAAGAGAGCTTATAAAGGATGCCCTTGCAATTCAGGAAGCAGGAGCCAGAGCACTTCTTTTGGAAGCTGTTCCGCCGGAGCTGACGGAATATATATGCAAAAAACTTACTATACCTGTTTATTCAATAGGGGCAGGACTTCCCTGCGATGGGCAGCTGATCATATGCGGAGACATGCTGGGTCTTTTCCAGGCTTTCACGCCCAAATTTGTCAAGAAGTATGCAAATGTAGCGGAAATCATCACTAATGCATTTAAAGAATATGTTGAAGATGTCAAAGGCGAAAAGTTCCCTGAAGACAAGCACGTATACCATGCGATAGACAGCAAGGAAGCTTTTGAAGCTTTATTCAAAGAATTCGAATAATCAACATATTTGTCAAGACAACAGTCTGATACTGACCAGACAAGGGTTACCCGGAGAAGAGCCATTGATATAAAAAGCCCGGCCATCCTAAAGTACCTTTGTCAGAAAAATTGACGCCGATGAAAACGGCGTAATTTCAGGACTGTTTTAAAAATATCAGAAAGATGGTGTTATAATTGTCAAGAAAACTATATGCCGACAGAATGGACCTCCTGGGAGGGGAATCTGCTTTTGAAGTCCTGGCAAGAGCAAAAGCATTGGAAGATCAAGGAAAGCATGTCGTTCATTTTGAAATAGGCGAGCCGGACTTTAATACACCGAAAAACATTGTAGAGGCAGCCAAGAAGGCTTTGGATGAAAACTATACTCATTATTCCCCTTCACAAGGCTACCTTCCTCTCAGGGAAGCCATAGCAGAATATGTTAAGAAATACAAAAATGTAGACGCCAGCCCTGATGAAGTAGTTGTGGTACCCGGCGGAAAACCGGTAATGTACTATACCTTCATGGCTCTTGTCAATGCGGGTGATGAAGTTATCTACCCGAACCCGGGGTTCCCCATTTATGAGAGTCTGATTCATTTTTTGCAGGCTGTACCTGTTCCTGTTAATATCAAGGAGGAAAATGACTTCAGGCTGGACGTAAATGAATTGAAATCCAAGATTACCTCAAGAACCAAGCTCATAATATTGAATTCTCCTGCCAATCCCACCGGCGGAGTGCTGACCCCCGAAGATATAAACTCAATTGCCGATGCAGTAAAAGGAAAAGGAATTTACGTCCTGTCGGATGAAATATATGAAAGGATAGTTTACAGCGGCAATGTAAAATCTATAGCATCCATCCCCGGCATGAAGGACTGGACAATCATATTGGACGGCTTTTCCAAGACTTATGCAATGACCGGGTGGCGGCTGGGATATAGTATAACAAATAAAGAACTGGCACAACAATTTACTTCCCTTATGACCAATTCCAACTCCTGTGTTGCAACCTTTACTCAGATTGCAGGGATCGAAGCGCTTACAGGCCCCCAGGATGCAGTATCGGAAATGGTGGCAGAATTCAAAAAAAGAAGAGACATCATAGTAAACGGTTTGAACAGCATCAGAGGAATCAGCTGCAAAAAGCCTGAGGGAGCTTTCTACGCCTTCCCCAATATAACCGGAACAGGTATGAGCAGCAAAGAGATTGCAGACTTCCTGTTGAATAATGCAGGAGTGGCTACACTTTCAGGCGAAAGCTTCGGAAGCTGCGGTGAAGGATATTTGAGGCTGTCTTATGCTAATTCCATTGATAATATTGAATTGGCCCTGGAACGTATAGAAAAGGCTTTGAAAGCTGTTCGCTAAAATGAGCACAAATTGAATAAAAGCCGGATTCCCTGACGAAATATATTTTCTCCGGGAAACCGGCTTTTAAAAATTAATAGGAATAAACAAGTAATCATCCCAGAAATTCCGGATTTGTTACATGGTCCGATCTCACGGCTTTTTGCTCAATGGTGAAGTTTATTATACTGTTGCGCTCATTCAGGGTACAGGGAAATTTTGCACCGCATTGTTCGCACTGCAGATATTCATGACTTTCCACAAGCTCTCTGTTGTCGAATAAAAAAGGCAGTGCTTCGGAATTTTTATTCTCAAGGTCATAACTGTATAAATAAGTGGCAGCGCGTTTTAAGGTAAAATGGCTGCCGCCGCATTTTGTGCATACAAGAGGCTCTTTTAATTCCAATATGCATTTTCCTTTCTTAAAGATTATGGCAATAGTATTATAGTATATAATATTCTATAAAATATGCTTATATTAAATATTAAAAACAAGGAGGCAAACAAAATGAAAAAAATAACTGTATTCGGCAGCAGGCATTGACCGGATTGCCAGCCATTGAAAGAGTTTCTTTCAAATAATGGGATTATCTACGATTATATTGATATAACAGACAGTATGAGGAATCTGAAAATCTATCTCAAGCTGCGGGATACAAGGCCCGAGTTTGAAGAAATCAAGAGAACCGGCAGAGTAGGAATACCCTTCACAATGATTGATAATGGGGAGAAGCTCATATTTGATCAGCCGGAATTGGATGAATTGAAATAACGAATTATTTTTATATACATGCAGAAAATATCTATATGAAAAAAAGATTTGTAATATATGGACTGGCAGGATGGATAGCGGAGACAATATTTACGGGATTAGGATCCCTGTTCAAGGGAGATTTGACAATGCATACATGGACTTATATATGGATGTTTCCGATATATGGGCTTATGATACTTTTAGAGCCTGTCCATGACAATATAAGAAAAGCTCCGGTTGTGATAAGAGGGGGTGTGTACACTATAATAATATTTGGATTAGAATACACAACCGGATGGATTCTCAGAGAGATTATAGGAAAATGTCCATGGGATTACAGTGCATGGCCATATTCTATCGACGGGATAATCACCTTATCCTTTATTCCGGTTTGGTTTTTTGGAGGGCTCATATTTGAAAAGCTTCACGACTACCTGATACACCGCAAAATTCTGATGTAGCGGATTACCAGGCGGCAATTGCGCCGTCTGCCCTTGGTTCGGTGCCGCCAACCAAAATATTTCTCTCATCCCGCCATATGATCTGTCCTCTTCCGAAGCTCCCGGAATCAGGATTGATTTTTATATTATGCCCTTTATTTATAAGGCCCTGCACAGCATCAAAGGGGAAACCTTGTTCCACTTCAATATCCTTTTCCGCAATCCACTGCCATCTGGGTGAATCCAGGCAATCCTGGGGATTCATATGAAAATCTACGGTATTCATAATCACCTGGACATGGCCTTGAGGCTGCATAAATGCACCCATTACTCCGAAAGGGCCGATGGCTTTGCCTTCCCTGGTAAGGAATCCGGGAATAATTGTATGATAAGGCTTCTTCCCCGGGGTTATGCAGTTTTCACGGGACGGATCAGTTGAGAAATTGCAGCCTCTGTTATGAAGGCTTATACCTGTCCCAGGTATGACAATACCCGAGCCAAAGCCCATATAGTTGCTTTGGATATACGATACCATATTGCCTTCTCCATCGGCTGCCGCCAGGTATACCGTGCCCCCTTCGGGAGGCCTGCCCGGCGTGGGTATTAGCGCTTTGCTGCCGATACACTTCCTTCTTTCGGCAGCATAATTGTCAGAAAGCAATTCTTCAGGGGATACCTTCATGCTTCTGCGGTCAGCTATATATCTTATTCCGTCGGCAAATGCAAGCTTCATTGCTTCCAGTTGACGATGATATGTATCGATGGAATCCTTTTGGTCAAAATCAAATCCCTTAAGTATATTTAAAGCCATTAAGGCTACTATTCCATGGCCGTTTGGGGGGATCTCCCATACGTCATACCCGCGATAGTTAATACTT
>Ga0208695_1003703_pt1 | contig 10102 bp, 10 predicted proteins | sample AD_UKC111_MetaG_FD_184449 | JGI IMG/M metagenome (GOLD analysis project Ga0208695, IMG submission 184449) | Active sludge microbial communities of municipal wastewater-treating anaerobic digesters from Hong Kong - AD_UKC111_MetaG (SPAdes)... | ecosystem: Engineered > Bioreactor > Anaerobic >... | reverse complement strand
TATAAAATGGATCCCTGAAAATGCTGTATAATAAAGGAAATCATGCGAAATTTAAGTGCGTTCAACCACAACCATCACCCCTCCAGGATGAAAATGGTGGCAAAATTCATCAGACGTGGAATTTCGGTGAATACTCAATTTCCATTGTTGATTCTGTGGGACGAACAGAAATGTAGATTACCGAATTGGGTGCGTATTTGTGTGTATTACTGATCAGGTTTGCAAATACTTGCGCCAACCTGCGTGCATCACCCTGTATAGGTTGAAGACTTTCAGGAATGTCAAGATTGATGATTTGATCAGGATTGGCAATGGAGGATCGTTTGACTTCATCGCGAATCAATGAATCAAGACGCAGCATTTGAAAATCAAAGCGCATTTTTCCGCTCTGCAACCGCGAGGAATCGAGCAGATTATCGATCAATTCTGTCAGGTTATTGGTCTCACGTTCGATGATCTCCAGGAAATCACGTTGTGTATTGATATCCCAATGAGCATCTTCCCTTAAAAGGGTGGTGGTATATCCTTTGATGAATCCGAGCGGGTTACGCAGCTCGTGAGAGATGGTGTTGATAAAATCTCCCTGAAGGCGGGTGATATCACGTTGTGTCTGGAGTACATTTGAAAAATCTTCCAGACATTTTTGTTGAACGATGGAGGCAATCTGATTGGCAAAGAACTCTGCAAACTTAATACTTTCCGGTGTATATTCAGGTCCACCAAAGCGGATGAAGATCAATGCTCCGGTGAGGTTGTCATAAATTGATAATGGCAGACCTAACGTGTAGGGCATCTGCAAACGGTCGTTGATATCCATTGATTGCGGAATATCGAGGATCATTCGTTTTTCGGTAATGACCTTATTGGCAATGGACTCGCCCCACGATATGTCGGCTCCGTTAGATTTTCCACGTCCTGTTGCCCGGGCATAGAGAACATCAACCCGGTTGGTTTCAATTTCCGTAAAGTAGATCACGATATTATCAAATATGAAGTATGGCCGAGTGAATTGGATGATTTTGTCTAACTTATCTTTCCAATTCTCGGCCTGCGCTGCCAGATTGGAAATCGTGAGCAGCGTTTCCTGTGCAATCCCCCGGGAAAATTCAATGTTATCCATATGTGAACATTATACATTAATCCATTTTGGAGACGATAGGAAGATGGAATTCAAAACGACTACCCATGCCAGGTTGCGAAACAGCGGAAATGCTGGAATCGTGTGCTTCAAGGATGCGGCTAACAAGAGCCAATCCAATTCCAGTACCGCCAAATTTTCGTTTGGAGGACCCATCCAATTGATGGAATGGTTCATATATCTCATTGATCTGCGATGGATCGAAGCCGACGCCGTTGTCTTCAACGGATATGACGGCCTCATTGGAATCCCTTTCAATTGCTAAAATGACATGGCCTCCATTTTTTGAGTATTTTATTGCGTTATCCAATAATTGATTGATCACCCACACGATACGGTCTTCGTCTGCAGAAATTTCGATATCTTCTTCAGGATAAACAAGGTCAAGAGAGATATCTTTGATCTTCGCAGAGGAACGATAAATCTGGATACTTTTTTCCGCCAGGCGCTTGATGTTCAGGATGGATTTATTGATCTGCAAAGACCCAAACTCGGCAGCGGAAAACATGATGAGGTCATTTATCAAGCGGTTCAAACGTTCAGTGGAATGCTGCATGATCTGCATGCCTTCCTTTACCTCATCCGTAAGAGCATAATCATCCCCTGTCAGGAACAGGTCTATGTACCCTTGTATGTGGGTAAGAGGGGTGCGCAATTCATGTGAGACATTGGCGATGAAGTTGGATTTTAACTCATTTAATTCTGAGAGTTTTTTATACGCAATTTCAAGCTCAGCAGTGCGCTGCTGAACCCGATATTCAAGGTTCTTGTTTGCGTCTTGAAGTGCCCCCTGAAGTTTCAATATTTGCCGGGTGATTGCCTGATCAAGGTTTTCGCGAGAAATGAATCCCATATCGACCAGCAATTGACCAATTGGTACGGCATTACCCGCGGCGCGCTCAAGTTTTTGACGTTCGAGAGCAAGTTCCAATTGATCGGGCCGAAGCAAGTTTTCACTGATCAGGGCTTCACCCAAACGCGGAACGAGGATTTCTGGTGTCAGCGGCATTCACACCTCCTCAGTAAAACCTCAATTACGATTGCATACAGACATTGTACACTGCAAAGAATTAGCCTATAACAAGATGCTGCAATATCATTTTGCTAGCAGCGTGTTGATCAGGGAATCCAATTCTTCTTCAGAATAGTAATGAATGGTGAGTGATCCACCTTTGTCGCCGTAACGCAGGCTAACTTTAGTTCCCAACCTTTCGCTCAAGCGGTCTTCGATTTCCTTGACGTGGGGATCCGAGAGTTTTTCAGGGAGTGAAGGCGGTTTGATCCCTGTGAGCTTTCGCACCAATTCTTCTGTCTGGCGCACATTTAACTCGTTCTTGATAATTGAGTGAAGCGCAGCCAATTGTGACGCTTCAGTAGGCAGTCCAAGGAGGGCACGTGCGTGACCTTCGGTGATGGACTGCAACATGAGTGCTTCCTGAACCTGCGAGGGAAGTTTGAGCAAGCGCAGCGAGTTTGTCACCGCAACACGGCTTTTTCCAACCCTGACAGCAATTTCGTCGTGAGAGAGATTGAATTCTTCGGCCAACTGGCGGTAGGCAGCAGCGGTTTCCAGCGGAGAGAGGTCGGCGCGTTGAACGTTTTCGATCAATGCAAGTTCCAGGCGTTCTTGATCGGTGACTGTGCGAATGATGACGGGGACTTTCTCCAAACCTGCAATCTTGGCAGCCCGCAGTCTGCGTTCACCGGCGATTAATGTGTACATTCCGGTGATTGAATCATGGGTGACAATGAGAGGTTGCAAGATACCATGTTCCTTAATCGATGCAGCCAATTCAGAGAGATTCTCTTCTGACATGATCTCACGCGGCTGGCGGGGGTTGGGTACGATCATCGTGATCGGAGCGTAAGTATCAGCAGAGGCAGGTGCGCTGGTAAACCCGCCGGGTATTAATGCTTCCAATCCTTTTCCTAAGCCAGATTTTTGTGCCATTTATCCTGCCTATTCACTAACTGCTGATGAAATTGTACCGTCTTGTGCCAGAATTTCTCGGGTCAGTGCTGCATAAGATTTTGCAGCAAATGCCTCGGGTGCGTAGGTCGAGATCGGCATCCCATAAGAAGGGGCTTCGGCAAGGCGTACCGATCGCGGTATCACGGTTTCGAAGACAAGGCTGGGAAAGAATTTCTTTACTTCCTTGACGACATCCGACGAGAGGTTGGTGCGGCTGTCAAACATGGTTAGAACGACGCCACGTATCTTCAACTCCGGATAAAGGGATGTGCGGATGCCGTTAAGAGTTTGAGTTAATTGACTGATCCCTTCCAATGCCAGGTACTCGCATTGTACCGGAATCAATACACCGCTGCGCGCGGCGACCAATCCGTTTACGGTAAGCAGACTGAGAGAGGGAGGACAATCAATGAGTATGTAATCGAAACGATTGAGGATGGGCTGAAGAGCCTCACGCATCCGGTATTCACGCTTCTCCACGTTGATCAATTCAACCTCTGCACCTGCCAAAGCCGGCGAAGAAGGGAGAAGCGAAATCTTAAATTTTGGATTGTGAAGGATATTGGGGGTAATCGGTTCTGAACCGATGAGCACTTCATATGTGCCGCGGCTGACCGAGTATTTGTCGATGCCAAGCGACGAGGTGGCATTGGCCTGAGGGTCCAGATCGATCAGCAATACACGCTGTCCGAAGGCTGCCAGGTAAGCACTCAGGTTTATGGCGGTGGTTGTTTTCCCGACTCCACCTTTTTGGTTTACGAGGGTATAAATGCGTGTCATTTTACCGGATGCTCGACAATTTCAGTCTGCAGGGCTTGAACTTCTGAAAAAGTTGGTACACCCAAAATGCCTTTGCGGGTGACAGAGTTGGCTGCTACAAGGGTAGCAAAACGGGCTGATTCCCATGGATCCTGGGTTTGTTTTAATTTAATGAAGAATGATGAAGCAAATACATCTCCGGCACCAACAGGATCAACTTCGTTTTCCTGTGGAGGACGAAAATGGCGGACGTCTCCGTTCCAATATACGCGGCAGCCTTCAGCGCCTTCGGTAACCACCAGAATCGATACCAGGGAAGCGAACTCTGCAACCACATCTTCATTTCCACGCACATCTTCGATGCTCATTACCGTTGCCTGTGCGTATGGCAGCACCTGGTTTGCTTCGGGCCAGTCACGGTAAGTAACGATGTGATCACCATCCCAACCGCGCAACCAGCCCTGGGGGGTGATATCAACCTGTGAATTGGGGAAGCATTTAACCATTTCAGGTCCAATCTCGTTGGCAAGAGGACCAAGATGAACGATGGGCGTGTGACGCCAGGCAAGCGGAACATCATCGAAGGTGAGTTTTTCCGCCACGTGGTGAATGTGCTGGATGCGTCCGGAAGGAGTATAGGTGTTCTTAAAGGTCGAGGTAAAGCTGGATGGTTTTCGTATCACCTGAATGCCTTCAAGTTCAGGAAGATAAAGATCAGGGGCGCAAGAAGTGACGATACCAATAGTCAATCCGAACGCTCTGGCAGTCAATGCTGCATATGATGCGGTACCGCCTAAAACCAATCCATCTTCGGTGATGTCCTGTGTGATATGACCAATGATCAAATAATCCACAGGTTCGATAGTAGAAAGGGTCTGCATTGATAAAAAATACCAATCTAAGGGTGGGATTCGAAATTATCGTCCAATAATGGTTGATAATCTTCTTTAGCAACCGGAGCTTCTTTACGCATACCCGCCACAGGAGTCGCACAGTATGGGCAGAGGTTCCAGGGTAACTCGATTACTTTCCCGCAGTGCTCGCATGTCTTTTTCAAGCGCGTGTGGCAGCTGGGGCAGGCGATCCATTCACGGTCAATCCGGCGGCTGCAGCCGGGGCAAATGGCCGCATCTTCAATGGATTGCAGTAACGCTTCCTCTTCGAGAGAATGCTGGTAATCTTCTTCGAGGGTTTTTGCAGGGCGCAGGATGAGATAAACCAGTACCCCGGGCAGAAAGAGCAGGGTTACGATTACCACAGCAAGGATGCGCAGGAAGCGGTCTTTGGTGCGTTTGCGAATATCGCGCAGCGTCCAAAAGATGAGGCTCAACCATAAGGCCGCCAGGAAGGCAGCCGAAAAACCGGTAGCAAAAAGGGTAAGTTGCTTGAGAAATGTAGGGTCGAGGGTCATTTAGCGCTCCATTGCAAAATTATAGCATGGATGACCCGTGTTGGATGTCTGAAAGAGTGTACTTGCAGGAAATTTCAAGCTGATATATAAAAATACAGTCAGGGAGGATCAATATGAGAGAATCTAAAGCTACTTACCGCATTACCGACCTGGAAGAAAATGAACGCCCCCGTGAGCGACTGGCGAATCACGGACCAGAGCATTTACGCAAAGCAGAGCTGATTGCCATCCTATTGCGGGTTGGGGTGGAAGGTGAAAACTCGGTGCAGATGGGAGAGCGCATCCTGCAGGAATTAGGCGGGCTGAGCGGAATGCAGAAGGCAAGCTTTGCTGAAATGTGCAACATCCGCGGATTGGGGCCGGCCAAAGCGGCGCAACTGAAAGCAGCGATTGAGCTTGGCCGGCGGTTGAACCTTGAGAATCACGAATTGAGCGGCGCGATCAGTTCTCCAGGAGACGCGGCGGAACTGGTGCGCTACGAAATGCAAGGATTGGTACAGGAACAATTGTGGGTGATCTTGCTCGATACCCGCAACCGCAAGATCTTTATTGAAAAGGTGTACGTGGGTTCGTTGAACTCCTCGATGGTGCGGGTGGGAGAATTGTTCAGGGGGGCGATCCAGAGGAGCGCAGCATCGGTGATATTAGTCCACAACCATCCGAGCGGCGACCCGACCCCCAGCCCGGAGGATGTAACGCTGACACGCATGGCGGTGCAGGCAGGCAAGTTGATGGATATCGAGGTGCTGGATCACCTGGTGATCGGACAGGGGACTTTTGTATCGATGAAGGAAAAGGGATTGGGATTCAGCCAGTAGAAATGTTGCGCGTAGATAATGGTATTGCGAGATTCGTTGACAAATTCTTCAGGATATAGTAAGATATCGTCCGTTGGCGAGGTAGCTCAATGGTGGAGCAGTGGACTCATAAGCCATTGGATGTGGGTTCAAATCCCACCCTCGCCACTATTTTATTTAAAAGATTGGACGTGGGTTTACTGACTTCGTCAGTACTATGCAAATCCCACCCTCGCCACTCTTTTATTTAAAAGATTGGATGTGGGTTTACCGATAAAGCTGGCACTTTGAAAATCACCACCTTCGCCACTTTTTATTATAAAAGAGTGGATGGGAGTTTAATGACTTCGTCGATAATTTCGACGTGTATTTTAAATTACTTTTCGAAAATGATCTATCGCGGATAGTCTCCCTGTAAAAAAGAGAGACTAGCAAGGTTAATCGCACTAGATATTCGGTATGTATCTCATTGTAAAAACTTCGGATAGAATTATCTTATTTCCCAGAAATACTTTATTTTTAATCAATAAATATAATTATCAATTCTCAATCTACTTTTCAATTAACTGCAATTTAACTTGATATTTTAGAGTAGATATCTATAATGATCGATATCGGGAATGATTAGCATAATAAACTCCATACAAATGCGGGTTGTTTTTCGAAAACTCATTAATTAGTGGTGTTGCATGGGTCTATTTAAGGACAGAAATAAAAAACGATCAGGTGATGGAGTTAATCAATTTGGGAATAACTCCATTCGAAATGAGATTTGTGCCTATTGTGGAGGAAAGGTACGGCTGAATGGGGACTCTCTCTCCCGTAACATACCCATTCAGATTTGTCCAATCTGTAAAGGAACGGGTAAAGTATCTGGTCTAAATCCCTATTTTACACGTGACGGTTATCTTTCCATTCAAATTGCGGACGCATTAAGATTAGTCCACGGACCTGTGAAGGAGATCTACCTTCTCGATATTGGTAACAACGATCTGATTAATGTGGAATTGTTTTTTGAGGATGGAAAACACTTTAAGCTTGGTGGGTTTGCAGTAGGGTATTCAGGAACTCGCCCTGAACTGTTTGCAAGACTAGTAAGAAATGCAGGTTTTTACATTACTGAAGACGAATACGTAATAATGCATAATCCAGGCTATTATTTCAAGCAGAATCCAAATAGCGAATTTATCCTGGATGCAGGATTACTGTGGCAAGCGAAATGCGATGGGATTGTTCGAACTTATGCAGAAGCTGTAGAATACTGCACGCACCTAACCCTTGCGAATTTACATCATTGGCGGTTGCCAACGCTCAAAGAATACCAGCGGTTGGGTTGGCAAATGGAATCAGACTTTAACGATTTCTGGACTGCGACATTCGAACCTGATCAAGCTGACAATATCGCTTATATTAATGACGGAACAACGATGTTCCTTACAAATAAGTATTATGTTAGGGCGGTCCATGAGGTTAGTTTACCTCTGACCTGGATTTTGGACTTAGTAAGGTCAGAATCCTCTGTACAGACTCAGGCTCCTGAGACCCCCTCACTTGAAACACCGGTTCCACGACCAGAACGAGTAAATGAGGAGTTGATTGAACCTCAAAAGCCACTAGTTTCGGAAAGCCATTCCGTAATAAACCCGCCATCAGTAAGAATTCAGGAAGACCAAGTCAGACCAACCACCCCAATCAATATTGAAACTCCAAATACAACGAATACCTTACAAATAGATCGTGCTCATCCAGAGACTCAAGGACCTGAGATCCAAACTATCACTTCTCAAGAAACGGTTCAACTAAAAGATAAACCAGCTAAGAAGAATCAGAACGAATTATCTGGATTAGGAAAAGTCTTGTCAATCTTAATCACACTAATTTTGACGATTATTCTTACATTGGTTTTAATGCCTTCGCTGCCATCATTTTTTAGTGGAAACCAGGGAGATATTGTGGATATTGCGGGTAATCTGGGGAGTATCACCGGTATGATTTGCGGACTCAGCACTCTAATAGGCCCCATTACCTATGGAATCATGAAAGCCATTTTTCCAAAGAAAACGAAAAACTCTGAAATGGGAATGAAGGTTGCAGAGACAGATATTGCGTTAATTTCTCCTCCGCCATTAGTAAAGGAAAAATCATTTAAAAAAGGTGGCGGAATTAGAACATTAGCGCTAATTTTGATAATGTGCATTATGTTATTTGCAATAATTGTTGCTGTGAGTCGTTTTTTTGCTGTAGATACGTCTACGGGATTCCCATCGAGGAGCGTAGCTTCCGGAAATTCTGGGGAGGTTATTAGCGGTTGTGTTTCTGCTTCTTCATTACGAATTAGAACAGGTCCGGGGACAGATTTTTCAGTGGTAAAGGGAATATCTCAAGGTGAGTGTCTGACTTTTGATGGTCGAGATGTTTCAAATGAGTGGCTCAGGCTTTCTGGTGAAGATTCATTTGACAGCAGTCAACGTCTATGGGTTTCGGCAAAATATATTGTTCTGAAGGAAGATATCTCAATTTTACCTGTAGTGACAGCACCTTGATCCTCAATCAATAATTTCGCCATATAACGAAAATGAATTTTGGATTAAGGGATGTTCAATCTTTGAAAATAAATTCGAAAAAAGATTGACAAAAATCGTAGGAACAACAAAATTAATTTGTTACAGTTAGACCGATTTCCTTTAGTAAGCGGGATGATTTAATTTTACTTTCAATAAAATGGATTTATTGATTGGGAGAAGATGAATAACGGAAATTTAGAACTAATAAAAAAGAATTCCTTTTTATGTCGTACATCCTCATAAACTAGCACATACGTAATCACTTATTAGATACTTAGAGGTAGGATTGAGATTGAACAAATAGCTGCACAATGATGTTAGTTGATTATTGCATCCATCATGGACATTGGTTAAGCATCCTTTGGAAAAAATATTTTTCACACTAAATTTTTAGATAATTTTTTTGATTCTCTGTGATTGATCTTTGTTGACGAGTAAAATCTGAATAAATTGAGCCGCGGGAAAGCCGAAAAGTGGATCTGTGAACTCATATGCCAAGGGCGGTGGATTTCCTGACGAAGTCAGGAATTGGCACGATCGCTCGCAAATACTCTTCGAGTACGATGTCCCACCCTCGCCACTTTATTATTTAAATGATTGAATGTGGGTTCCCTGACTACATCAAGACTCCCTATGGTTGCAAATACTCTACGTGTACGATGTCTCACTATTATGCTTGTGATACCCCAGGTTTGAGCTCTGCACGTTTTTTTCTGGTGAGGATGTTTATCCCCCAGTAATAGAAATATGCACACACATTGAAAACCGCGATTAAAAGTGCCGTATCAACACCGCTAATCACTCGGGGGAAAGAGGTGTCAGTGCCGTCGAATCCATTGAAAACGATAAGGTTGAGGTTGCTGATCAGCAGTACTGTTAACATGGTAGGCAGGTATTTTTTGTTCAGCCAGCAGAGGATTACCGCGAGGATCATCCCGATGAACAGGTGGTTTTCATGTACGTTGGTGTTCAGGGTGAAATATCCCCAATATCCCAGGAGAGAAAACAAGACCAGGTTCTCAAAATTCTTTTGCCTGGTGAAGAAAATGACGATGATGACCAGAAATACCGCAAAAAAGACGAGCTGTGAGATGATTCCAACCTGCTCGGTGGCGCCCCGTATGATTGTGGATTGACCGTTGATCAGTGGGCCGTACAGGTCAGGAGCGAATACATGCAAAAAATGACCGATGATCCAGTCCAGGTTCAGCGCATTGGCACTCAGGTATCCCTGGTGGGTACCAATGTAAAAGGAATTGACCAGGATCTCTTTGACGCCAAAAATGGCAAAGACAGGCACAATGATGATGAAAAATGGAAGCAAAATCCCTAACAGAATCTTTCGGAGGTTGATCTGTCTCCAATCTCTGATGCTGTTGATCTCCAGAATGTAGAGGGCGAGGAACGGGGCAATGATCAATGGCTGGTACTTGATGAGGCAGGCGGCTGAAAATGCACAGG
>Ga0208695_1003702_pt1 | contig 10104 bp, 9 predicted proteins | sample AD_UKC111_MetaG_FD_184449 | JGI IMG/M metagenome (GOLD analysis project Ga0208695, IMG submission 184449) | Active sludge microbial communities of municipal wastewater-treating anaerobic digesters from Hong Kong - AD_UKC111_MetaG (SPAdes)... | ecosystem: Engineered > Bioreactor > Anaerobic >... | reverse complement strand
CTTCCCATGAACTTCTCCTTACTCCTCGGGTTGATAGTCCTTTTCCTTATAGGTATTTTCATTCTTTTAGGGCTAGCACGAGCAGCAAAGAATCCACCCATCTCATTGGTGACTGACACTCCATTGGCTGATACTCCTCCAATTGTTGCAACCATTGCTCTGGTAGGTACTAACCAGGTAGCATCAACAATGACGGCAGAATCATTGTTACCAGTGGTGACAGCCATTCCAACTAATACACCACAGCACATAGAGCCAACCGCCTCAAAAACAAGAATGTTTGCCAGTAAAACCCCAATCAAACATGGTGCGTACACCTGTGTGTTGATAACATATTTGGACGATATCACCGTACCAGATGGCACGACATTTACCCCGGGAAGTGAATTCATAAAAACCTGGCGATTACAGAATGTGAGCGATTGCACCCTTGAAGAAGGTGCTCATCTGGTATACCTGGGTGGAGAATTATTCAGCGGTGAGGAAGAAACCGCTATTCCCTTTAAAGTAGTACCCGGGCAGGTCTTTGACATGTCCATCGAACTGGTCGCACCAAAAAATTCTGGTGAATATAAAGGGGAGTGGGGGATAAAAACAAAGGAAGACAGCCTGATCTCTGGCCTCATTCTTTCGGTAGAAATCCAGGTAAGGTAACAACCCCAATTTTATATGAAAATCGATAACACATGAAATGGTACAATCACCTCATGAAAATGAGGCGTATTGTATCTATCGTCTGGTGTTTTTCCGTCTTGATTCTCTGGTCAGGTTGTTCCTCTCAAGAAGTTACCAACCCCACTAGCACACTTCCAGTAGTTCCAACGGTCACTGATTCTGCACCGATATCCACTACACAGATTCTACCAACATTAACGCCCACTCCCTACCCCTATTTTGAACCAGCTGGCTGCTTTCAGCCAGAAAATGATTATTCACTGGTTGAAATAAATGGCTGGATTATCAACCAGCGAACTCTTTCAATGCTGCAGCACGCATCAGTTCTTTTCAATGGAAATTCCGAATACCTGCCTTCGCTCATTACCCAGGGCAGCTATCACGATAATGGTGCAGCAAGCTGGGGTACGCATCTGGGGGGAGGTGCGATTGATCTGTCTGTCATGCTTCCTGGAACCTATACAGTTGATTCAGCAAATATCAGTCGGATGATCCGATCACTGCGCGCTGCAGGATTCGCAGCCTGGCTACGTGACACTAATGAACTTTTTTCTGGTTCCTCTTTACATGTCCATGCTATTGCAGTAGGCGATGCTCAACTTTCACAACCTGCTCTAGACCAACTAATTAGCGAAGCAGGATATTTCTTTGGATTCAATGGCATTCCAGTTGATACTGGTGCGCCCCTCTCTGATAGACACGGCAGCCCGGTAGTATGCAACTGGATGATCGCATCAGGTTATCCAGCACCTGACCAAACCATAGAACCACACCAGCCCTGGCAATTACGCTTAATCGAGACTGCGGAAAAATTGATCACCAGCAATGAAGAACAAACCCAATCTATTGCAAATCAATTGAGTTTCTATCCAGGAACCGTCCGCGGAATGGAAGACCTGGATGGCCCATTGGCAGTATGGATATTACATGAAAGTAAAATCCTGTTGCCAGAAGAATCTCCTATTTTTCAATATACCTACTTTCGATTGGGCGAATTAGATTCCGAATGGCGTTTCTGGATACAATTTCCCATCAGTGACTATACTCGTTTTGATATTCCAGAACCAGCCGGTTCGTTTGATTTCACCACCTGGCCTTTGCTGGCTGGTGATGTCGTTATCACAAATAACAGCGGAAAGTATACTCACCTGTTTGTGGTAACTGAAGTCGATGATACGGGTAAAGCATTCACCATTGCACCAATTCATCAGGAGGATAATTCAGTACTTATCCAAAAAGCATTGCTTTATGACCCAGGCAATAAGGAGGAAGGATTACTGAAGAATTCGTGGTCGGGATGCGAGATTCCAGATTGCAAAAATAATGGAGGGTTAACTGTACTGCGACGACCCGATCTACATCTGGCATCCGGCACTCCGCTGGAACATCTGGTTCAACCTGGAGATTCTATCCCCCATATCGCCATGATATATGACTCGCAGATTGATGCGATTATCACAGCAAATCCTGGTGTGGTGCCGGAGAAATTAGAACCTGGCTATTCCTTATCAGTACCAGTCAATCTTTTGGATGTTGAAAAGTAAACCACTACACAGGAAATTTTTGATTCTGTCTTACAAATAAAAGCAGCTTCCGCAATCCCATTTTCTCATACGCTTTTCTCGCTGCACGATACCCTGAGCCATAAATACGTGAGGGATTCTCTCGAATGGTTTTCAAGAGATGTTCTGCCAACGGGTCTGATTGCTTTTCAAGCCATAATGCACCTATTAATTCACATAACCCCTCTTCCACTCTAGTGGTACAGTGAGGAAAGCTATTCAGAAACAACCAGGCATGCATGGCTTCATGGGCTAGAATCATTCCCAGATGAATTTCCGGCAGATAATTTAACGCCAATATTGCAGTAACCTGCCTGCTGGCAGTAACTCCAAAGACGGTGGTCTCATGCACCTGTGTCAATCCATAAGGTCGCTGCTGGCTCTTATTTTTATAACTGCGACGTAGTACTGTGATTGATACCAGCCTGAGAGGAATTTCTTGATCAGGGATATCAATCCCTATTTTCCGAAGTGTCTGGCTGACTTTTGCGAAAACACGATTGGCCTGATCAAGATTTGTTATGACGCTGGAAGCGCAGTGTCCACAAATTGAGCGCCCGTCTTTCAGGATTATTCCATCAAACCCCTGATCTGTAACCAATATTTTCCCACAGGAGGTGCATAGGCGATGATTTTTGTCGCGTTTGCTGCATACTTTATTACCTGATGCATCCAGATGGTACCTGCCAGTTATTGGTTCATTGCACACAGAGCAGCGTGGACTGAATAATAGTATATAGTCCGCCTTGCAATAGGGTTTTCCCTCATGAGCATAAAAACCCCGGCTGTGTATGGGTTGGTGACAGGCAGAACATATAAAGTGATCGGGGTGATACATATGGCGCAAAGCTTGAATATATGCTCCTGTCACCGGTTTACCGCAGGTAGGACAGATGGGGGAAAATGCACTTTGGAAACAAGGAACATGATAGGGTTTTCCATTTTTTGTTTTATATGCAGCTTCAATAATTGGCTTTCCACATCCTGCACAGCAGAAGCATTCTGCATGCCAGGTTTTACTCATCGCCTTCACATATGTAAGTAAAATGGTTTTCCCACATCCGGCGCACTTCATTATCACTGATCCGTAAGTACTTAATAATTGAATATGGCTGATTGTACACTAAAGATTCAATGTTCAAAAAGAAGGCGAGTGAATTAGAGTTTTCTAATAATTCATCGATTCAACAAAAATGCAAAGAAAAACGCTGGACATTGAAAATGATTAACGCTAAAATAATACCGACTGGTCGGTTTGTTTTTTTATCAGACAGGAGGTATTATGATCTTAGTCACCGGTGCTGCTGGCCATCTTGGCAATGTTCTGGTGCGCGAATTGGTAGAACGGGGGAAACAGGTACGAGCATTGATTTTACCAGGTGAAGATACACAATCCATTTCTGATCTGAAAGTTGAAATTCTCGAAGGTAACATTTTAGATTTTCCTTCTGTACTGAAAGCAATGGAAAATATTGAAGAGGTATATCATCTTGCAGGATTGGTATCAATTGCTCCCGGTAATGAAGCTCTGCTTCGTAAAGTAAATGTCGAAGGCACCCGTAATATGCTAAAAGCCGCCAGAGAATGTGGTGTCAAACGATTTGTTTACACCAGCTCAATCCATGCTTTGGCTCGTCCGCCCAAGGGAGTTGTAATTGATGAAAATCAGCCATTCGACGCGAACAACCCTGCAGGGATGTATGATGCAACAAAAGCAGAAGCTTCTATAGAAGTACTCGAAGCAGCCAGGCAGGGTCTACATGCGGTCATCGTATGCCCAACTGGCGTGATCGGACCGTATGACTTCAGGCGATCTGAGTTGGGCGAAATGATGCTTACCTGGATGAAAAAATCTACCAGCATCATCGTAGAGGGTGCTTTTGATTTTGTAGATGTTCGAGATGTTGCCAAAGGTCATATTCTGGCTTGCGAAAAAGGTAAAGCAGGGCAAACCTACATCCTTGGTGGAACACATATAAGAGTACGTAACCTTGTGGAAATGGTGAAACAAATCGCAAATGCATATTCACCCATCATTGTTTTACCTACCAAATTGGCTCATTCCATTGCCAGGGTTGCAGAATGGTTTTACAAATTGACTCGTACCCGCCCACGCCTCACAAGATATTCTCTTGAAACATTACAGAGTAATTCTGACATCAGCATCCAGAAAGCACAACTTGAATTAGGATACCAGCCGCGACATTTGTCCGAAACGATCAAAGACACTATTGCCTGGTGGAAGGTTTATGCAAAAAAGATAAAATCAACTTTGCGAGCCTGATAAACTGGTTGCCATCATAGCCCGTGTGATGTACACTCACACGGGTTGTTTTTTTATTTTCACCAGGGAGAAGATTTATGAATGTATTTCTTTTGGGTGGTACTGGATTCATTGGTTACCATGCTGTCCAAGAATTACTAAAAAGAAGCCACCGCATAACAATTGTAGCATTACCACCCCTGCCCTCAGAAGAACTCTTTCCGCCCGAAGTATCCATTCACCTGGTAAACATCAACGACCTAAAAGACGAAGAATTGCTGGAATTATTGAAAGGACATGATTCATTGGTGCACGCTGCTGGTATAGATGATCGGGTAGTGCCAGACGCTCCAGCATATCCATTCTTTTATAAAGAAAATGTCGAAATGTCAGAACGACTATTTCGATTTGCAAAGCAAGCAGGAATAAAACAAGCTGTAATGCTGGGATCATATTATGTAAAATTCGATCGCCAATGGCCAGAGTTGAAACTAGCCGAACGGCATCCTTATATCCGCACCTGCCTGGAGCAAGAAGAGCATAGCCTGCAAGAATGTGGTGATGATATTCGATTGACCATATTAGAGCTTCCTAATGTATTTGGCAGCTCGCCTGGACGTGATCCTCAATGGAAATCGCTTATCAGGTATCTCAATACTGCGTCTCCCATCTTTTATATGCATGGCGGTACAGCCTGCATGTCTGCTGTGCAGGTTGCTGAGGCTATAGCCGGCGCATTGGAAAATTATTCTGCATCTGGAGTGTATGTGCTGGGTGGTGAAAATCTGACCTGGGTACAGTTGTTAAGCCGCCTATCGTTGTTAACAGGAAAGAGTAAAAAAATACATATTCTGCCCAATTGGATTATCAAGATGGGTATGTACTATTTATATAACCAGAGTAAGAAGCATGGAAAAGAAAATGGTTTAGATCCGAGATATTTGGTCGATCTACAGACAGCGTTGACTTATGTTGATCCTGAGCCTGCTCGTCAGGTACTTGGCTTTCAACGAGGTGGGTTGGAAGATGCTCTTAAAAAAACTGTCGAAGCTTCTTTGCGAAAATAATTAATATACAGCTTGATTGATTCCAGCCAATCTTTCTGCATGCAGAAGGTCACATAATGCTGTTTGAATAACTTTTACCCGCATCGGATTTAGCTGTTTGAGAGGGAATGCTATCTTCTCACGGTGGATTAGGGCGGCATCTATCACTGGCTGGATAGCAGACTGATACTTCTGCACCGCGGACGGGATATAGAAAAAATGAGATGCATCTTTTCCTCTCATCATCGATAATATCAAAAACGCCTCACCTTCCGCCGATAATTTTATTGTTATCAGTTTCATAGAAGCTGGTTCAACCAGAGTTTCGCCTACTGATGCATGACTGGTATCAAGGATCAGACTCAAGGAATTCAATCTGCTCACCCTGATCTTCCCTTCCTCTTTCTTCCAGGCTATGATCAAAGGTTGAACAATTTCTCTTTCCCGAGGATCCAGGTGATCCAGAAAACTCTGTAAATTTTCCTTACGTGATATCAATCGGGGAGCATCACCCTGCTGTTTGGTTTGTAGAATTTGAGCCAGTTGGCTCAAAGCCTGGATCAACTCACTGGCTTTTTTCATAGTGAAAGATTCACGCACACGCAACACTGCACGTGAACCAGTCACTCGTAGACTTGAAATTGACCTCACCTGTTCTTGATATTCTTGCAGAAGGTGCTCATCTCCCAGGTTTTTTAACAACAGGTGATCCCATACCAGACGTATTGAAGCGATATCACCATTAACTGGCGGTAGCAGGGAAGCAAGGCGCACCTGTTTCCTGGTAGTTTTGCAATTAAAGTGGATTCCCTTCTGGTTGATTGTAAGAACACCTTTCTTTTTTACCCAGTTTTCCATCATAAAACAAAAGATAGACTGCGCATTTTGAGAGCAACTGATCAAAATCTGATAAAGGTCTTTCATTTGCCCTGGGAGTAAGGGAATAGAAGGCAGTATGTCAAATGGCAAATTGGCGTTCGATAGTTTTTCTGGTGCTGGATAAACATAATCCAGTGCTGCCATCATTTGTGAGCGTACTCGCAAGATGGTGGTAAATACCCGCTGGATAGAATGCGCAACTTCGTTTTCATTTAAACGCTTTGTATGACGGCAAATTATGTAATTTACTGCCTGTTCATCAACTGAAAATTGCGCATCCTCAACTTTGGGTACATTTATGAGCACTTCCATTAATTCCACATGGGTAAGGAACTTTCCATGATATGGAAGAGCAAGTAATGGCATATTAGCCACAATAAAAGAGGCTTCAGGGGTATTAATCGCGGCAATTAAGCCACGCAGATTGGCGAGTTGAAAGAATTGAAAACCATTCAATGAAACCTGATCAGTAGATTGGTGATATTGCTCGAGGATTTCTCGTGCAATCACTTCAGCATCAATTACAGATTCTAGATGAGCGGAGAAGTCTTGTTCAACCATTCTAATCCAATTGTACATCAGGTATGAAATCCCTAATGACTATGCCTTTTGTCATATAGGCATATTTTATTCATAATATATCCCATTTCTTCATTATTTCTGAGATAATCTTTTTTGCAAAATGGGTAGATTTTTGTGATCATATTCGTTTGCCTATATACCCTGTTTTGATCTTTTTCTTTTCCAGGAAGGTGTTGAAATGCAAATATTAACTGATCGAGGTGCAGATATCACGCCAGAAGTAGTGCAAGAGTTTGGAATAACTTTTGCCCCCTTGCGTATCCTGCTCGATGGAAAAACTTATACCAGCGGTGTTGACCTGGACTCCTCAACCTTCTATAAAATGCTGGATGAAACCAAGAATTATCCAACTACCTCCATGCCATCAGCTGGAGAATTTGCAGATCTGTATCGTGAAATGGCAAAAACTGACCCCGAAATCCTTTCGATCCATATCTCATCTGGCTTAAGCGGTACGCTTACTGCGGCTAAATTAGGCGCTGAAATGGTGCCCGAAGCCAAAGTCACTTTTTGGGACAGCATGACCCTTTCCTGCCCTTTTGGTTGGCAGGTCGAAACTGCTGCTCGTATGATCAAGTCTGGCGTTAATCTTGAAACCGTTCTCCAAAAGTTGAACAACATGCGCGAAAAAGTACAAGGTATGTTCACATTGAATGATTTGCGCTATTTGATCCATGGTGGTCGTATCAGCCATATTACTGGATTGGTTGCCTCAGTACTGAACATTAAACCTATCATTGGAGTAGAAAAACAGGAAGGAAAGTACTTTCAGGTTGGTAAATTCTTCTCGATCAGCCGGGCGATTCAAGGAATGGTTAATCAAGTTGAAACCTGGTACGGAACAAAAGATAAATTGCGTGTTCAATTACTGCATGGCAACAATCTTGAAGCAGTTGCATTGTTACGTGAAAAATTAACCTCAGTCTTTGACTGTGTTTTTGACCCAATATTACCTATAGCTCCTGTATTAGGCGCTCACACTGGACCATCTCTGGTAGGTTTATCCGTAGCACCCTCTTCATTATTTTAAAAATGACCCTATAAAACAATACTTTTCCATGAATTAATGAGATGTTACCCATATATCAGGCAACATCTCATTTTTTGTTGAAAGATCTCACCTGACACATACCATAATGGGTTATACTTTTTTACCTGCTTGAAGATACCCCTGCAACATTTCTATCACCTATCTGGAAGTAAAAATGTACATCGGTTGCAAATATGATGAAGATTTCATGATATTGCACCTGCACCCAGAAATGACATTCTCTATCAGCCAGTTGATCATTTATGGGTGAGATTTGATAACTATTGGACAGGGAAGTGGGAAAATCGTTTTCATTTTCCCAGGAGAAAACCTGTGCAACAGAATTATTCAACTCATTATTTTTAATAGCGGGGAAACTCTCTTTTACTTTATCTGGCATTCCTTAAATAAATAATAGGCAAACCAAAAATATTTTAAATTATCACCACTCTCTGGTGATATAATTTTTAATCAAATTTTTTGGAGTACAGCAATGAGTATCATCCGTCATTTTAATGGTTCAGAAACTGACTTGAGCTGGGAAGATGTTCCAGTTCGTAAATATAATGATGAATTTGTTGGTGTGACTCGACAAATCCCCGTTGGGCCAGACGAAGGTTCAAATAATTTTCACATCCGCTATTTCCGATGCGAACCTGGCACTCATACCAATAAAGAATCACACCCGCACGAACATGGCGTGATCGTATTGCATGGTCATGCACGTTTACAATTGAATGATGAATTCTTCGATGTGAAACCCCATGATGCCATCTTTATTTCTGGAAATGATGTACATCAATTTGTCGTCCAGGGTGATGAACCTTTTGGATTCATCTGTGTGGTTGTAGGAAAACGTTAGCCTACGCTTCTGATTTCGGAAATATTTACTGATAAACAAAGAAAGGGTGCTTTGTGAGCACCCTTTCTTTGTAAATAAAATATACCGTTAATTTTCTCTCATTCGCTTAATAAATTCTGCCATATCCGCAGCACTAAACAGAGCAGAACCAGAGATCAGCCTTGTAGCCCCTGCGTCTATCAATATAGGGGCAGTCTGTAGAGATACTCCACCATCTATGGCAATTGGAACACTGGGTTTTTCCTGATCGATCATCCTCTTAAGCTGCGATATACGTTCACCCATGTTCTTATCCATTGCCTGCCCACCAAAACCCGGGTGGACACCTAATAATAAAATCTCATCTACCATGTTAATGTAAGGCAAAATATCTTCCAATGCCACATCCAGGTTAACGCAAATACTGACCTCTACCTTGCGAGCTTTTATGCGTTCGATAGTAGCCTTAGGATCAGGAGACCTGTCCCATTGAAAAGAAATGATATCCGCATCCAGATTTCCAAATGTGTCTAGAACATCATCTGGATTGCCCAATTCAAGGTGAAGGCTAAATGGCTTATCCGTGTAAGGTCTTAAAGCTGTCAGGTGATGAGGGGATAGAGCAATATTGGGAACGTAGTGTCCGTCCATCACGTCAAAATGGAATGAGTCTACCCCGGCTTGAACAGCACGAGTAACATCTCTCGCCATATTGGCATAATCAGCTGCAAGAAGGGATGCAGAAATCTCGATAGTATGATGATTCATCATTTCCAAAGAGTATCCACCAGTTTTCGTAATTCCCGGGCAGCTTTAGCTGGATCCGATTGAGCTGTAATACCACGCCCAATGACAATGGCATAAATTTTAATGTCTTTTAACAGAGGTAGAACATCTGCATTCAAACCACCAGCAATTGCTACATCCAGGTTATTATCTACCAGGGTTTTGACAATATCACGAGCTTTTGCATCCCACAAAGCTCCAACATTCAATTCTTCATCGATGCTACGGTGAATAAGCACCAGACTTACACCCTGTTTTTTCAGATCAATAGCCAGTGCCGCAGGGTCAGCCACACCAGTCATATCCACTTCAGCCCGTTTACCCCATTTGTCAGCTTCTTTCTGTACGCCCAAAATGGTGGCGCGGGTTGTGATTCCTTGAGTGGTAACAATATCAGCACCTGCTTTGAAAGCCATTTCAGCTTCATAAGCACCCACATC
>Ga0208695_1003701_pt1 | contig 10107 bp, 8 predicted proteins | sample AD_UKC111_MetaG_FD_184449 | JGI IMG/M metagenome (GOLD analysis project Ga0208695, IMG submission 184449) | Active sludge microbial communities of municipal wastewater-treating anaerobic digesters from Hong Kong - AD_UKC111_MetaG (SPAdes)... | ecosystem: Engineered > Bioreactor > Anaerobic >... | reverse complement strand
CTGAGACTCTTTTAAAGGAATCTTCAAAATATTGGTCTGAGAAGGCAGTATTCTCAAGACTAAATGTCCTACCTTTCTCAATATCCATACCTAATTATACAGGAATTTGTAACTTTTTGTATATTATAAAACATAATATATGCTAAAATTCTCTTTATGAAACTAAAATACAGATTCAAGAATAGATACCACAATATTACATACAATGTATATGAAACAGAAAATGGTATTAAAGTACTATACTTAGATAATCCAGCAACGGTAGATTTTGATTTTGCAATACTTTTTAAAGCAGGTACATCATTTGAAACAAAAGAAAATGTACCTAAAGGTACTGCACACTTCTTAGAACATATGCTACTTAATCCCAATAGTACATTTAAAACAAAAGAAGAAATAGATAAATTTGAACAAGGGAATAAGACAAGACCTTCTTTAGATATAAATGCAAGTACTACAAAAAAGAACATATATATCACATCATATACTAATCAGAAGGGATATATGAGAGCTATGGAAAGAGTAGAAAGTATATTAGAATTTCCAAAGAAGAAATTTGCATCTCAAATGGAAAAAGAAAGGGGCATTATACTTGCTGAAAAAAGTAGAAAATTAAAGAAAGAGAAAGATTCTTTCCTTCAAAGTTTAATATTCCTTTTTAACAATGAACAAGAGGAATTTACATATAATATATTAGGTGAAGAAGAGGATATAAAGAGAATTAATATTAATGATTTAGAGAAGTATTTTAAAAGTAGATTTGTAACAGGCAATTGTGTATTTGCTGTTCAAGCTAAAGGTGAAATGAACAGCAGAGTTAAAAGTAAATTAGAGTCAATATCAAAGAAAATCCCTTATGGAGTAAAAGATATACCAAAGAGACCTGTACTTAAAAACAGATGGAAAGTAGGTTGCTTTAAGGATGATAGGGCTAGTGGAGTTTCCTTCTCATTTCTGTATTTTAATAATGCTGAGGAAAAGATTGATTACAAACTTGATGTTATACAATTTCTTACTGGTAAACTTTTTTCATGGTTAGCATTTGATATATTAAGAGAAAAGAAGAGTTTAATATATGATTTTTCACCATTTAGGGTAAGAGATCTTTCTTTTTACTATGATATTTCTGGATTTAGTTTTACAACAGAAGAAAGTAAGGTACTGGATACTTTAAATGAACTGTATGCTGTTATATATGATTACACTTTTCACTTTCTAGAGACTAAGAAAGGAAGAGAATGGTTTGATGATGCAATTAGTAGATTTATTTTTCCAAGGAGTATTAAATTTAGTAGTGATTTAGCAGAATCTGATGCTTCTTCCCTTATTGAAGATAAAGAAATATTTAATGATAATAAATCTGTTAAAGCTGCTAAAGCCATTGTAATAGAAGATATACAGAAATATTTAAAAGAGATGATTAATATACCTCCTCATATATGGGTAGAAGGAAATATTAATGAGAAAGAAATTAAGGAAATTATAAATAAATCATCATTTGGGAAGAGATTTAATATTAATAAACCTCTTCCCAATAATCTCAAATAAGGTTATAAAACATCACAATTTTCAACAAGTATGCTCTCTTCTGCTCCATACGAAGTTATTTTTCCTTGTATTGTTATTTTGTCACCCTTGTTATAGCCTTGCAAATCATTCTCGTTACTTGGGTAACAATTTATTTTTCGTGAAGCAATGTCAGTACTAAACCCATCGTTTGTACCAATCAAATCCATATCCTCTTCACTCAAAATAACAATATGATGCCCTAGTACTTTCCCATTAGAAAGGTCTAAATCCTCTTCAATCTTATAAAAATATCCATTGGTAATCTTCACATTCTTATCTAAATATTTTCTTGCTGCAGTATCATAATTTTGACTAAATTCATATCCTAAAGTTCTTGCATCAACCTCTATATATTCATCTGCTCTTTGCTCTTCTTCATTCTCTAAATCAGAACCCTCTTTAGTAGAGAACATACCACAATTAACACTCATAGCAATAATACATACTACAAGTGCCCCTATAATTACATAGAGTATAGTATTACTTGAAGGTTTCTTTACTCCTTCTGAACTGTTTTTCTGACTCTCTGCCATATATTTATTTATATTAAATTAAATATAATATATTAACCTACAAATGATTCTATTACTTTTTTAAGATATTGTATATCTTCATAACTATGGTTATTATCTACTTCCATTGGTCTTTGATATTTAATCATTGATACATTTAATCCCTTTTTATCAATTATTTCTTTTAACTGTTCATACCCTATTACAGGATCATATGGTTTTTGTATAAAGAGAGTAGGGGTTATTAAATTATCTAATAGTTCATCTACATTATCTCCTCTGTATAATGCCCAGTTATATGGAAATCCAATAAATACAAATTTATTTACTTTAATATATCCTAATCTTTGAGCTTTCATTCCTAATATACATCCTGCACTTTTTCCTACTACATTAATAGGTTCTGTTAAATTTAAATCCTTTATCTTTTCTAATTCTATATCCCATTGTATATTACCTTCTCCCTTCCAATGATCATAGTAAAGCATTGTTTTATCACCTTCAAATGCATTCATGAGTGATTCACACCACTGCTTATGATCTTTTGTATTTCCAGGTAAAAAGAGATACATACTAAAATATTAATAACTTAAATATGTTATTTAATTATATACTTCTTCTCCAAACATATATACATTGTAAATATACTCAGGAACAGATATGACCTCTCCCTTTTCATTCTCTTTGTACCACTCCATATGTATATCCATACACTCGAGTGTATTTTGTACATTAATACCCATTGCTTCTGGACCAGTTATGAGTGTAAAGGACGGATATTCATCTTTAATAGTATCCCAATACCTATATAGTGTACTTCTTAGATGTCCTTGCCAGTGTCTTGGGTTTGCAAGTTGACGTAATGGCCATTGTGGGTGTATTTGAGATTTAGCTGATATATACTGCTCAAATGGAAATTTAAGCAGTATCATATTTAGATGTTCTGTATCATACTGTTGTGATATATTTAATACTTCAGGTGGGCATCCTTTTTTAATATGGAAGTTTGGACATCCTTTTGGGTGTCTGTAGTATGGGTTTAAACACATTTTTACTGTCTCGGATTTTGTATGATATTGTATTGGAACATTCTCATAAAGGTATATTTCTTTAGGAAACTGTTCTACTAATTTAGGTGATGAATATATAGGGGGGATCAATTCATATTTAGTATATTGGTATTCTGTTTGTTCTTTTTCCATTGTTATATTGTTATTATACTATATTTGTATGTAGTATTATTAATAATAACAGGGTATAATTACAAACTATATGGTGGATGTAGCTCAATTGGTTAGAGCACTGGTTTGTGGCACCAGGGGTTGTGGGTTCGAGTCCCATCTTCCACCCCAGTCTGTACTTTCATTCAATTTTACTATCAAATCAAAGGGAGAATTGTAGTCATAATACAGCTTTTCTCCATCCCATGTGATGTTCAGAAGTACTGTCTTTATCAATAGCCTTCTTTCTTCTTCTTTTGAAACTTCAAATAGTTTAGAACTATTCTTGGTTAGCTCTATTATGTATCCTGCTGTTACATAAAAGGAACTTTCTACTTTTTCAACTCTTTTAATTTTTTCATCTATCTCTGCGGTATCTAAATCATACTGCCTTATCTTTTCTTCATAGAAATCATTAGTAATACCTGGCTTACCAGAGGCATAGTCATCATATAATCTTGATTTCATTTTCTTAATTGTATCCTTTTTCTCATACAGTTTTTCTAATGTCCCTTCTGCAATGTAGTAATTAACATCATTTATCTTCCTAAGGTCATCAATTAACCTCTCAGCTTTATTCTGTGGTAATGTTAGCCTTTCAAATGCTTTTTTAAATTGATCATCTAATACTTTTTCTGGCACATATTTAGCACCATGCTTACCTCCATATTCAGTGCATTTATAACTAGCTTTACCTCTATGTTCTTCTGGTGTAATTGAATAACCACAAACTGAACATTTAATAGTATTCCCATACAGAAAAGCTTTCTTACTTGTTTTACCCCTTCCTTTACTTAAAGTCCTAGATTCCCTTATTTCACTTACTTTGTTGAATAGATAATCTGGAACTATGGTCTCATATTTATGTGGATATTGGAGATTTTTCTTTTTGTAAGTTGCAATTCCAATATAAAATTTGTTGGTTAATATGTTCCCAATTGATGATTTACCTTTGTTATCCTTATCTCCAAGTTCAACATTGTACTCTTCATATACTAGCTTCTTCAGGTCAGAATATGAGTAAGCACCTGTTGAATAAAGTTGAAATAACTTAAGGACTATCTGAGCTTCATATTCATCTACCTCTACTGTTCTTTCATCAGTATCTCCTACACGAACATTCTTATATCCAAATGGAGCAAGAGTAAGAATTTCTCCTTCTCTAATCTTGTAAGCAATTTTTCTCTTAACTCCATCACTTATTGAATCTGAGTAATATTGAGCCAAACTTACACCCATATTAAATCTAAATAAATCTCCAGCAGGAGATTCATTGTTGAGTATTAGATTATCACCAGGGAAGTGTAGTTCAACCTTATCCTTTTTTCTAAGACGATCAATTACTGGTAAGAAAGTAAGAAAATCTCTTGTCATTCTATCAATTTTGTCAGAACAAACTGCTATTTTTTCATTAGCTTGAGCAATTGTTTCTAATACTTCATTAAACTTTTTTCTCTGGGACAAATCCTTATGAGCACTTTCATCAAAATCAAAAATATCTTCCTTAGATAAAGTAAGCTCAGGTTTGGAGTTTATATATTCCTTTAATTTTGTTATTTGTTGAATAGTCTCTTGTTCATATGTTGAGACTCTTGCTAGAAGAATTGTTCTCACTTTCTATAAGTTTGAATTTATCTTACCCAATAACTCTTTTTGCCTTTGCTGTAATTTAGCATTAAATATTATGTGATAATCAAAATTCTTATTCTCTTGCTGAAAATCTTTAAATCCCAATTCTTTTGCATAAACTTCATCAAAGATTTTCTTCTCACCTTTCTCAAACATCTCCTTATTTTGTTGGTATGTAGTTCTTTCCTGGTCACCTTTTACTTCAATAACAATAAACCTACCCTTACTAGTTTCAATCAAAAAGTCTGGAAAATATCTACTTATTCTCTCTTTAGTTGGATTCCAATATTCAAAATAGAAATCTGTATGAGATGAATCAGTTATATTACCTGTAAAATATACATCTGTTATGACCTCATTAGGTTCTAAAGTTTCACTTAAGAATAAGAAAAGATCCTTTTCATCATCTGTATCAAAAGAATAGGGGTTAATATGGAAACCTAATCTTGAATCATCACCCTCTGCTTTGTATACTACCAATTTACTTTTGCCTTTATCTCTAGATAGCTTGAATGGGAAATTCTTTGTTAATTCTAATTCTTCCTCAATGACAGATTTGTTCTCTTTATACTCAAAAATCTGATTTGTAATATCTTGTGATATTAAGTTTAGAATATCATGATAATTTTTAGTATTAAGCTTCTCTATATCATCCATTTTAAAATCATTATTCTCCAAAATCTCTTTAATGATCATACAAGGTAGGTGAGTTTTAATAGAAAGATTGGAAATTAAATGATAAGGAGAAATTGAAGACTTCTCCCATTTCTTCTCTTTCCTTGCTTTAGTTTGAATGTATGCAGTCTTACTATCCTTATCCAATAAGATCCCACCTTCAGTAATAACACTTTCCTTAATATCAGAAGCATAATCATCAATTGATTTGAGAGTAATATCTTTTGGTTCTTTCTTTTCTATGCTTACAATCTCCTTAAGAACCTTTCTAACTTTAACTTTCTTCTTTTTTAATACATTTAATTCTAAATCAAATTTTTCTGTATCTTGCCTTTCTAAATCAGCCCTAGTAACTGCAAAGTTCTTTTGCAACTCTTTTTCTAGAATTGTTGCATTTTCATTTGATAAGAAGATTGTAGCAGGGGTTGAATTGTCTCCTATTGACCTCATACACCTTGTAGAAGCTTGAAGGACAAATATAGAGCTTGTAGGCTTCCTGTAGAGTGCTGTAGCCACTAGAGAACGAACATTCCATCCTTCAGTACCTTTACCCACTAGTAAAATAAATTGTTTTTTACTTTCTTCAGTATCTAACTTAAGAAATTCTTCCTTGTTCTCTTCCTTTTTTGTATGATATTCAAGAACTGTATCTATGGATATTCCCTTACTTGTTAACACTTTTTCTAATGCTGGTCTTAGATTCTGTTGCAGATCCTCAATATTACTAGAATAAAAGGCAATCTTTGGTAATTTCCCTTCTAATTTAACATCGCTGTATCTCTCCAGAAACTCATCAACAACATCTGAGACAAACTCTTCTGATTTTACATTATCATAATCTTTAAACTTTACTTGCTTCAAAATTCCCTCTTCAATACCTTGTTTTAATCCAAAGTGATATACAACATCACTTATAAGATTGTTGTTTACATAGGGTGTTCCAGTAAGATTAACAACATTTACTAAAGGTGTTTTACCTTCTTCATTTAAATATTTAATTGTTTGCCTTGTCCTTTTTAATGTTTTATCAAGATTTGAGCCATAAGAGTGATGGGCCTCATCTACAAAGATTGCTAGATTAGAGAGTCTTCTGATAGCTTCTCTCCTTAGATTTTTATGAAACTGCTTATTCCTATCAGCTTCATTCAATAGAATTTGACCAGACTTTAGAACATTATTCTTCTTTTTAAGAATGATTTTCTGGGAGTTAGATACAATAATATTATAATTTCCAATTAGGTTTACAGGTGTGTCAGGTGTTTCTAAATAGTGATATTTTATATTTAGCACAACATTTTCATATTCTTTTGGAACAACAATTCTGTAATCAAAAGATTTTATTTCTTTTAAGCTCTCAATAATGGTTGTATCAGGAGCAAAGACAAGTATATTCTTAGCAAATTTAGGGTCTTCAGGATACTGAGATGACAGAATAAATTCATACATTACTAATGTACCCATCAATAGAGTTTTACCTGCACCCATTGTCAAAGCATATACTTGATTAGGATAAGCAAATTGACCATATTGTTCCTCTATTAGTTCCCTTATTTTCTTGTCTCTTTCTGGATCATATGCTAAGTCAACCTTTTCATCAGGTGATATTGAAAGGCTTTCAATTAACTCCCTGTCTGATTCATAAAGAGAAGGTATAATATCTGAAGTAGTCTTGTTCCCTAATATTTCTTTAAGATAAATATATGTTTCAAATGCTTCTTTTTGAGGTCTATAAAGATAATTTACTTTATAGATATGATTAAGGATTTTTCTTGTCTCAGATGTTATGCCAGGATAACCTTCTGACTTCCAAGACTCTACTTTGTTTTTGAGTTTTTCTAAGAGTAGGGTAGTCATAGTTATTTAATACTAATATCAAATGTCTCAAAGTATTCTTCACCTAAGACATCTACAATCTTTATTGCCAAGGTATATTTTCCTTTTGATTTGTACTCATGTTCATATGTAGCACTAATAAGGTTTTTCTTATCTGGTATATCCATTATCTCTGCATTAAACAGTTTCCCATTGTAATTTACATCAATACACACAGAGTCAATAATTTGCTTAAAGTCTTCTATTACAACCTTTCCCTTAGGATTGAGTTGCTTTTCATTTTCTAATTCTAACTTTTGAACAAGAATAGGAGAGTAGAATTCTTTAATAGATACAGAAACCTTGTTTTCTGCAACTTTAACATCAACATCAGCTTCAGTAGGTTTTTTGAATAACAAGCTCTTTTTATCTACTTGTATATCCCTTATTTCAACTTTTACTCCAGTTTTATTTTCCTTTCTCAAATAATTTTGAGCATCTAATTCAACACCTGATGCTATAATTAAAACCCCTTCTTCATATGTTTCTTCTTCCTTAGAACTTGTTGTTTTAGGTGTAAATTGATCTGTAGATTTGCTTATTTCTTTTAACAGATTCTCTATATCCATTTTGTTCAGAACTCTATTAAGAGGCATTACCTTTACTAGATTTTGATCTAATACTCCATCAAAATAACTCTGTTTAATAGGTTCAACTCCATACATTTCCATTATGATTTCTTTAGATTCTATTTCATTCTTAAAGATTTCATAATCATTCACATTGTAGACTTTAAAAGCAGATAAACCTTGAGTTTTATCAAGAAGTTTCTTTTGTTTCTGTTCTTCAAGAATTTGATTTAATCTCTTTGTTGTAGTTTGAATAGCACCTAGGTTAATATCACATCCTATCCATCTTCTTCCTAATTTTTGAGCTACTGCTAATGTAGTACCACTTCCACAGAAACAGTCTAGAACAATATCCTCATGATTAGAGAATGCCTTAACTAATCTCTCCATTAAAATTTCTCTCTTTTGAGTTGGATAGCCAGTAAGTTCACTTCCATGTGCAGTTGCCGTGGATGCAATATCATTCCAAACATCATATTGATACTTTCCAAGTAGTACATATTTTCCATTGACTATTTCCTGTGCAGGATAATATTTTTGCCCCTTCTTCCACCATTGAAAATATTTACCATCCTTTTCTCTTTCAAATTTTTTGTCAGATATGTATGGAATCCTAACATCATCTGCATTAAAAGTATAAGATTGACTGACTGAATAAACTAAGATGGTATCATGTTTTCTAGCAAAATACCTATTAGAGTTTGTTGTCCCCTTATAATTCCATATAATCTCATTCACAAAATTTTCCTCCCCGTATACCTCATCCAAAAGTAGACGAAGTTGAGCCACCTTATGATAATCACAGTGAAGAGCAATTACACCATTTTCAGATAATAATTCTTTGATCAATAAAATTCTTTCATAAATGAATTGTAAATATTCATCATTTTCCCATATATCAGTATATTGTTTTTCTTCCAACAATCCTTTTTGTTGACCTTCAATTTTTTGACCTCTAATTTTAACCTTCTTGATATAATCAGCCTTACTGTCAAATGGAGGATCAATATATACTAAATCAATTTCTCCCCTATATTCCTTTAATAAATGAGACAAAACTTGTAAGTTATCACCCCAGAATAGCTTATTAAATTCTTTAGCATTTAAATCTCCATACATCTCTTTCTCTTGTGCAGGGAAGTATTCAATAGATTCTAAAGGTTTCTTCCCAGTCCATTGAAGCATTGGTCTTCCTTTGATAGGAGATATACTCTGTGGTTCACTTTGTTTTGACATCATAATTTGTAATTAGTTTAAGTAAATTGTCAGTAGTTATTTCTAATGCCTGACATAATTTAACAACAAGAAAAAAACTAGGGTTGGTAATAACCCCAGTCTCAATTTTTGTAATAGTAGAATAGCTAATTCCTGACATTTTAGACAACTCTTTCTGTGTAAGGTTTTGTTTCTCCCTAATTGTTTTTAATGCTTCAGAGAGGTACATTGTAATAGTTTCCATATTATGAAATATATAATAAATATAATTTATATAAAATTCAAGTATCATTCAAAATCCTTCAGGTACAAGGGTTCATATTTTGCTAAATAGTTAGAGACATATACCAGTTGCTGATTAGATATTTTCTTCAGGTTGTAACCTTTAATCTTTGACTTAAGTGAATACCATGATCTTCTATCAAACTTATGCTCTAAAATTCCTCTAAATCTTCTTATACCTAACTCTTTAATATATTCTAAGAAAGCATATGTTGATAAAGCTGTAGTAATTTTACAGTTAGGATTATTGATTAAAAAACTTGCTAAGAATTTCTCCTTATTATCAATATCAAAATTTATTAACTGATAGTTCTCCAATATTAAATCCCAATATTTATTTAAAATGTATGTAGATAAATCTGAATTGAACAACTTTTGAAATGTATAGTTTTCTACCTTTGAGCTAAGCTCTTTTTTGATTTTGTTTGAGGTGTTTAATCTTAATTCTAGTCTAAGTATTTCAAAGGATTTCTTAGGTACAAACTTCTCAAACAGATTTAATTGCACCTCAGGATCTTTATCTATACTTTTTTCTCCTTTCTTTGCCTTCTCAAGATCCTTTTT
>Ga0208695_1003700_pt1 | contig 10109 bp, 9 predicted proteins | sample AD_UKC111_MetaG_FD_184449 | JGI IMG/M metagenome (GOLD analysis project Ga0208695, IMG submission 184449) | Active sludge microbial communities of municipal wastewater-treating anaerobic digesters from Hong Kong - AD_UKC111_MetaG (SPAdes)... | ecosystem: Engineered > Bioreactor > Anaerobic >... | reverse complement strand
GCTTATCATCATATAGGAGAGGCTCGTTGTCAACCGGGATCCTTAAAAATTTTTCTCCTACTGAAAGTGACATTTTCATACGATAATTAAGTCACTTTTAGGGTGACATTTTCACAAAGTATTGACACTCCAATTATTATCCTATTATTAATTCAATCGGCAATATCAATATTGATATTTTGTTTTTCATCTTTCCCGTCACTCATCCCGCTCAATTCTTTCGTTAAAAGCTGCAAAGCTATGTAAAGTGCTTTAAGATTATTGCTCAGCATAGTATGCTGCCAGGTACCCTTTGCCAGTTTTTTCTGTGCTTTCTCGGATTTGCTAATCAGGGAAGATATTGGTGCAAGAGCTTTTTCTATATCTCCCTTGGTATAATGATTCATCACGTTACTGTCTGCCAATTCTTTTAATATCAATAATGAAGCTATATTCAGCGCTTCAAGCCTGTTCTTCTGCAATGTATACTGAGAAGTACCCTGTACAAATTTTTCTTTTGCTTTCTCAGTCCTGTCAATCATTAAAGCCATGGCTCGGAGTGCTTCTTCCATATCTTTCCTTGTGAAATCGTCCATTACTAAGCCCCACCTCTGCAAACATAACTTACCTCAAAACTCCGCAAGCTTTGCCTCAATAATCCGTACCGCCTTTTCTATTTCCTGGTCTTCCGCATTGCATACGCATAATCTCAATCCTTCCGGATGTTCAAAGCCGTTTAAATAGCTCTGGCTGGTACTGCTGACCAGAACCTTGCTGTCCAGGAGGCTTCGTTCAAGTAACTGTGAGGAAATGCTTCCTGTTTCCAGATAAGCATAGAGTCCTGTCTGAGGTATATTCCAGGTGCCGCAGCCTTGCGTCCCTTTGCAATACTCCCGCAGCCTGCTCATCTTGTTTTTATAATGCTCCTTCGTACGCTTAGCATGAAAACGATACATGCTGCTTCTCAAAAATATCTCCAATGCAGCTTGGGTGAGTATTGAAGTATTCAGGTCCATACTGTTTTTGAAATCCAGGAATTGTTTTTGCAAGGACTCCGGAAGAACCGCCATTCCAAGTCTCAAACCCGGCAATAGTGTCTTTGAAAAGCTTCTTATGTAGACGATTCGATCCTTATTTCCCAAAGTGTGCAGCGTCTCTGCCTTCTGATCCACTTCAAGGTCCGCCAGATAATCATCTTCCACAATAAACACGCCATATTGCTCTGCAAGCTTCAGGATCTCCCTTTTCTGCGGGTTGCTGTAACTGAACCCTGTTGGGTTGTGATATCTTGGAATCATGTAAAAAAACTTGATATCCCCCTGCTGAAACAACTTTTCCAGCTGCTCCAAATCAATTCCGTCCCTAGTCCTCCGGATTCCTGCAGCAGGTATCCTTGCGTTTTCCAATATTCGCAGCATCAATGAATAAGTGGGCTGTTCAACAAGCACCCTGGTGCCGCCTTGCGGAAACTGCATTGCACTCAGAATATACAGAGCCTGCTGTGAACCATTTGTAATACATATGTTCTCAGCCTTCGCAAAAACCTGAAGGCCAAGCAGATGCTTCGGCAGTACCTGAATCAGTTCAGGTAACCCCTTGGGTGATCCGTATTCAAAGAGCCTTTGCCCATAAATCGCCATGGCCTGTTCGATGCAAATCTGGAAGTCTTTATACGGATTGATTCCCTCCGGCAAATATACATTTTTCATGTCAATAATGCTGCCACCGGTACCAAGCTTATTTTTTGCGACATAAAAGCCGCTTTTAGGAACAGCATATACGATGTGCTCCTGTACCAGCTCCTTATAGGCCTTTACTATCGTATCGCTGTTGAGGCCCGTTTCTTTTGAAAGCTTTTGAATCGAGGGAAGCTTTGAACCGGGCTTGTAATTTCCTGAATATATCTCCTTTTTGAGCAAATCCGCTATATCCCTGTATTTATACATAATACGGCCACCCATCTATACCGGTATACTCATGTATTTCTATACTGGTTTTTATATCGGCATTTTATTTATAATTATTATAACAAAAGCGGTACCCGCCGCCTATAGAGGTGTTAAATATCTTTAGCCTCGTTATAGCACATAAAAAAAGGAGTAATAAAAGATGAAAACTATTCCGTTTTCCAAATCAGAACTGGAACATATTGCCTCAACTTTTCATACACCTTTCTATATATATGATGAAACTGCAATTAGAAACAATGTTAGCCGTCTTAAGAATGCCTTTCAGTGGAATCCTGGTTTCAAAGAGTATTTTGCAGTCAAATCCACACCCACACCCGGAATTTTAAAGCTTTTTAAGCAGGAAGGCTGCGGCGCCGAATGTGCTTCCCTGACTGAATTGATGCTTGCAGAGCGTTGCGGCTTTGAAGGCCGTGACATCATGTTCACCTCAAATGTCACAACTGTTGAAGAGTATCAGTATGCCTCCCGGCTTGGCGCCATTATTAACCTGGATGATGCAGCACATATTCCCATTTTGGAGGCTTGCACCGGCATCCCGGAAACCATCTGTTTCAGATTGAATCTTGGCGATCAGCTGAAATATGGTGAGTCAGTCCTTATCGATTTTATAAACAGCAAGTTCGGCTCCGCAAAGCCTCAGCTGGAAGCCGCCTACCCCGCGGTGCGTAATTCAGGAGCGAAGCACTTTGGTATTCATGCACAATTCGGATGTCATAAGTGCAATCCTGAGTTTTTTGGCATAAACGCCCGTAAGGTTTTTGCCTTTGCAGTGGAGCTGTTTGAGAAAACAGGCATAGTCATTGATTTTGTAAATCTGGCCGGAGGCATCGGTATCCCTTACCATGCTGAGGATGAGCCTGCAGATATTGAAGCAATCAGCCTGCAAATAAAGGCAGCTTATGACGAAACCATCGGCAAAAGTACTCTCCCTCCTGTTTCTCTTTACACCGAGCTGGGGATTTACATGACCGGGCCATACGGATATTTTGTTTCAAGAGTTCTTCATGTGAAGCGGACCTATAAGGCTTTTATCGGTTTAGATGCTTCCACCAACAGCTTTATGAGCCCGTTAAGATACAACAACTATCATCATATTACCATAATGGGAAAGGAATCGGCAGAACCTGTTCAGCACTATGAAATTACCGGAGCGCTTTGCGAGGACCGGGACCGCTTCGCAACCGACAGGCTTCTCCCCCAAATTACTGCAGGTGACCTGCTGGTGTTTCATGACGCAGGTGCCTATGGCTACAGCCACGGCAATAACTTCAACGGGAGGCTGCGGCCGGCAGAGCTTCTTCTTCACGGCAATGGCGACGTCAGCCTCATAAGACGGCATGAAACCCCCGACGATTATTTTTCGACTATGATTTTTTAGTCAAGTGATGCCTGGCATCGAATTTTAGAATTTCTTTCTTATTAATCGGCAATTAAGTTCTTTTGTTCGGTGCCTGGCACATAGATTATAGAATGGCTGTGAATATAAAATTCTTCCTGACTTGGCTGGAATTTCTTATCCATTTTTTCCAGACTCTCATCAAAGCGCCTGGCTTCTTGTTCATCTATCATCATCACAGGGCTGTCATAGTAAACCCATTTCCTTCCGTCCAGAGCTTCCGGCTTCAGTTCTTTTACCATCATCGCTGCTGGGTATGTTCCATTCTCAAGACAGATATTGTACTTTTTGCAGCCCTTAAAGCCACGGCTTACATAATTGCTTGGGTTTCCAAATATTACAATAACATCATAGCCAAGTGCAACCGCTTTTTCAAAAGAATGCTCCATAAGCATTTTCCCGTAACCCATTCTTTGGTATTCCGGCATAATGCAAGTCGGACCGAAGGTAAGGATTTCTTTTTCCTCCCCAGACTCATCAACCAGTTTTGCTTTTGTGTACATGATATTCCCAATGATCTGATTATCAACTTCAATCACAAGATCCAACTCCGGCAGAAAGTCTTTGTGGGATCGCATAACATGAACTAAATAGTGTTCAATGCACCCCGGAATATATAAATTCCAAAAGGCTTTCCTTGTGATTTCTTCTACTCTCTCATAATCTGTTTTTTCTTCATTCCTAATCTTAATCATTTTGTTCATTTATAAACCCCCGATAATTTATTTAAGATTAAATTTTTGTGCTATAAGTATATCATATCAATCACCACAAGAATTCTCTTAAATATTTCAGAAATAAAAAGTGTCATGAGGTTTTGGCTCATGGCACCTTGTTCAATAATTATTCGTCTTAATATCAGCAATAATTTTATAGATAGTTTTACCTGACAAATAATAGATATTTTCTAATTCTTTCACAGAAACTCCACTTTGATACTTCATATAAAGCTCAATATTCCGTACAAAAAGGTCTTGCCTTGTTGCAGTAGTATCGCCCCACTTTTTTCTATTACAGTCTCTCCGTGGAATATAAATGTATTCTCCGTCGATATAATTTTGTATTGCTTTAATAAGGTTTTCAGGTAAAAGATCAATTGCACGTTTATACGCCATTATGTTCCTCCTAATCGTTATTGTTTAGGATCGAACAAAGGCTATTCCATTTCAACAGTTTATTATGTAATAGCCTTTGCTATACATAATGAACCGACTCCGATGAATTTGCTAAACTAATACGTCATTCTCCTTTCCATAATAATTTCTTTCATTATACCCAATGCGTCATATTACTGTCAAGAAAAAGCCCCGTTCAGAGGATGAAGCAGCTCCTCCATCTGGTCAAGAAGGCTGCCGAACAGCTTAAGGGCATTGTCCACCGGCTCTTTTGTCGACATGTCAACATTGGCAATCTTCAAAAGCTCTATGGGATAATCCGAGCTGCCGCTTTTCAGGAATTCCAGATAGCGGTCCACCGCAGGCTTACCCTCTTTCAGTATCTGCTGTGATATGGACATAGCCGCCGAAAAACCCGTTGCATATTTGTATACGTAGAAGCTGCTGTAAAAATGCGGAATTCTTGCCCATTCCATGTCAATCAGGTGGTCCACAACAATGTCCGGCCCATAATAAAGTATGTTCAGATCCCTGTATACGGAACACAGCAGCTCTGCAGTCAATGCTTCCCCGGACTCAGCCTTTTCATGGATAATCTTTTCAAATTCAGCAAACATGGTCTGCCTGTATACAGTGGTCCTGAACTGCTCCATAAAGTAGTTCAGGAGATACATTTTTCTTTTTTGGTCGATGGTTGTATTCAGGAGATAGTTCATTACCAGGGATTCATTAACAGTCGATGCCACTTCGGCTACGAATATCTTATACTGAGCATAAATATACGGCTGATTGCTGTCGGAATAATAGCTGTGCAGCGCATGGCCCATTTCGTGGGCCAGGGTGAACATATTATTCAAAGTGTCATTATGATTCAGAAGCACATAGGGATGTGAGTCATAACAGCCCCAGGAGTATGCACCGCTTCTCTTCCCTTCATTCTCATAAACATCTATCCAGCCTGAGTTCAAGCCCTTTTCAAGGTTTCTGCCATAATCCTCCCCGAGTATCTCCAGCCCTTCCCTGACAATCTTCTTTGCCTCCTCAAAAGGTATTTCCATTTTAACTTCCTTTATCATCGGAACATACAGATCGTACATATGCAGCTCCTCAAGCCCCATTATCCTTTTTCTGAGCTTCACATACCGGTGCATCAGGTTCATATTGTCGTGCATTGCAGCAATAAGGTTGTCATATACCTCTTCCTTCACATTGTCCTCAAAAAGGGATTCCTCTCTTGCCGAGCCGTACTTCCTCACCCTTGCGCTGAACATATTCGCCTTTACATTGGCATTGAGAAGTGCTGCCAGGGTATTCTTCTGCTTTGAATAAGTGCTGTACATCCCCTCAAAGGCATCCTTCCTGACTCTTCTGTCGCTGCTTTCCATTAACTGAATATACCTGCCCTTTGTAAGCTCCAGCTCATTTCCCTTTTCATCCTTGATATGCGGGAACTTCATGTCAGCGTTATTAAGCATACCGAATATCGTCTCCGGAGCCCGGGCCATTTCCCCGGCCATGGCCAGAATCTGCTCCTCGCCCGCATTCAGAATATGGGGCTTCTTTCTCCTTATTTCATCCAGAAACCTTTTATAAAACCTTAAGCCTTCGCTTTCCTTAAGAAAAGCTTCCAGCGTCTCATCAGGCACAGCAAGGATACCCGGTACAATAAAAGAACCGGTGCTGCCTACTGTTACCCCCAGGGAATCCGCCCTGTCGGCAAGCCCCTGATAAAAAGAATCGGTGCTGTCTTCATGGCTTCTCATATGTGCGTACACGTATACCTTCTCAAAAAGCCTGTTCATTTCAGTACTCATATTAAGGCATTCCAGCAGCTTATCAGCGCTTTCAGCCATAGCATCCTTGTAAGGCAGCAGGGAATCCGCCATTTGCTTTACTCTTTGGAAATCCTTCTCCCACAAATCATTTGAGGCATATATGTCTTCAAGCCTCCACTTGTATTCCTGAGGTATTTCATTCCTTTTCGGAATGCCTGAGCCTTTATTGACCATCATAATCCCTCGCTTCTAAAAATTCCTAAATCACACATTTATGCTTCCAGCTGCCCTTTCTTACAAAATACGCTATCACTGCAAAATGAACGGCATAAGCTACAATAAATGATATCCAGACCCACTCGACATTCATCTGCAATACCTGCACGAAAAAATACAGCATCGGTATCTGAACGAGCCATACCGAAGTCAGGGCAGCCAACATCGAAGGAACATTGTCCCCCGCTCCGTACAATATTGAAGCCAACCCTCCCGCAGGGCCCATAAAAAGCGTTGCAACCGCATAATATCTCAAAAATACTGAACCTATTCCTATTATGTCTTCTCCTGACGTAAAAATACCCATAATCGGACCCGGAAATAATGCCAGTACAACTCCCGAAACAAGCATTATCCAAAAAGAGAGCTTTGCTGTCAGATATCCTGTTTTTTCAGCCCTGATGCAATCGGAGGACCCCAGGCTCTGTCCTACAATCACACCTGAACCCATCTGTAAACCAAATACCGGCATAATCACCAGACTGATGATCCGTATACATATCCCGTATGCAGCAACAACACCAACCCCAAAAGATGCTATGAACCTCATGACTACAAAGTATCCGAGATTTCTGAGCAGCCCCTCCAATCCTGTCGGCAAGCCTATTGTCAACAGCTTTTTATCCAAAGCCCCGACAAAGTATATACCTCTCTTGAAGCCAACCTTTATAAAAGTCTTGCCGGACATAAGTATGTACAACCCCACAATAAAGGCTGCTGCCTGTGATATTACCGTTGCATAGGCGGCTCCGGCTACTCCCAGTCCCATTCCCCTTACTCCTATAAAGGGTATGACATCAAATATCATTATGGGGTCAAGTATAATATTCAAAACTCCCGATATAGCCATAATATACAGGGGCTTCCTTGCATCCCCTATGCACCTTAAAGCAGTGTTTACGGAATAAGAGGAAAAAGCCAGAGGTAGAGTGATAAGCCTTATCCTCCCATATATCACCGACTCCTCAAGCACCTGGCTGTTTCCGGCCAGAGGGCTTAATATGTACGGTATGATAAAACTCATTAATATTCCCACAATCAATGCCAGCAGGAACTTGAATATAATCGTCTGTTCAATGGCTTCCACAGTCTTTTCCCGGTTTCCGGCGCCGAAATATCTTGATATAATGGTTACTGAGCTTGTCCCCACAATGCTATTAACTATATCCAATATCCACCATATTGTTGCAAAAATCGTAACAGCTGCTACAGAGTTTATCGACAGCTTTGCAACCCATGCCATGTCTACAATTTCATATGTCATGTCCAGCATCATGCCGAGCATTGTAGGTATTGAAAGTGTCAATATCCCTGAAAGCAGGCTTTTCTTCTCTGTTGTCTGTTCCATATGATCCTCCGCATCTTAATCATATCCTTATTCTACCTCTTATAAGTAATTTTTTCTATATCAAATTTCATGTGAGTAAAACCATATAATATTGTATAATATAGGCATAAACAGATAAAAAATCGGAGGAAGCCATGAAAGATTTAATTATGAAAGAAATCCAGACAATGAAAGAGGAGCTTTGCGAAATAAGCGACTACATATGCCTCAACCCGGAATTGGGGAACCATGAATACAAGGCAGTTGAAAAGCTGACCTCCTTCCTTGAATCAAAAGGGTTCTCTGTCGAAACAGACATAATAGGCAAGCCCACTGCTTTTAAATCGGTTTATGACAGCAAAAGACCCGGGCCGAATGTGGCCTTCCTGTGCGAATACGATGCCTTGCCCGAAGTTGGCCACGGCTGCGGCCATAATATGATAGGAACCATGAGCTGCGGGGCTGCGGCAGGCCTCAGCAAAGTCCTGCATGAAACCGGAGGCCGTATAACAGTCCTCGGCACTCCTGCAGAAGAAACGGACGGAGCAAAGGTGTACATGGCAGAAAAAGGTGTATTCAATGATATTGATGCGGCTATGATATTGCACCCGGAGGACAAAACCTATGAAAGCGGAAGCTCCTTGGCAATGGATGCAATTCAATTCGACTTCAGGGGCAAGTCAAGCCACGCAGCATCCTCTCCCCATGAGGGCATTAATGCACTGGATGCAGTCATACTTACCTTTAACGGTATAAATGCCCTGAGGCAGCATGTTACACCTGATGTGAGAATACACGGCATAATTGCTGAAGGAGGCAAAGCTGCAAATGTGGTGCCCAGTAAAGCTGTCGCACAATTCTATATAAGGGCCGGAAAGAAGGATTACCTCAAGGAAGTGGCTGAGAAGGTAAAAAATATAGCAAGAGGGGCTGCCCTTATGACAGGTGCTTCTTTGGAAATAAGCAACTATGAGCTGTCCTATGATGACATGAGAACGAACATGATTATGTCGAAGGCCTTCACAGAAAACCTCAGGCTTGCCGGTGTAAGTGAAATAAACGCCGAAAGATCCAGTTTCGGTTCTTTGGACATGGGCAATGTAAGCTATGTGGTCCCGTCAATTCATCCTTACATCTCCATATCGGATACCAGTTTGGTCGGGCACACAACTGAATTCAGGGATGCAACTCTGACGGACAGAGCCCATGATGCGCTGGTTAAAGGTGCCTGTGCCCTTGCGCTGACCGGATATGATATATTGACGGATAAAGAGCTTCTGAAGCGGATCAAGGAGGAATTTACAGCAAAATAGCTATGCCCAAAGCCTCATGCACCGCAGCCGGAATATTCGGACATGCTTTATGTTACAAAATATATACAACATTAACGACTTTTTATGTTAAAATATTAGTACACGCAATTACTCTACAGGCAGGTGATCCCATTGAAAATTCTCATAGTTGATGACGAACCGGCAATTGTTGACCTGATTAAGATTAATCTTGAATTGGAAGGCTTCGATACGTGCGTATGCTATACCGGCAAGCAAGCTGTCAAAGCTGCGCCGATTTTTATGCCAGACTTGATACTGCTGGATATAATGCTTCCCGATATCAACGGATTTGAAGTCTGCAAAAAGCTTCAGGATTTAAACATACCAATCATAATGCTTACGGCAAAGAACGACATTAAGGACAAGGTTTACGGACTTGAGCTGGGCGCAGATGATTATATCACCAAGCCCTTCGACAGCAGGGAGTTGACCGCGAGGATTAAAACCGTCCTCAAAAGGATTAATAAATCCGAACCCAAGGATGATCCCAATATACAATTAGGACCCATAATGATTAACACATCGGAGCGGCAGGTCTATGTGGATGAGGAAGAAATCATACTGACTCCGAAGGAATATGACCTTCTTCTGGTTCTCTGCGAAAATCAGAGAAAAGTCTTCTCCAGGGAGAACCTTCTTGAACTGGTGTGGAAATTTGAATACATCGGTGACAGCAGAACTGTGGACATGCATGTGCAGAGACTGAGAAAGAAACTTGGGAAATACAGCTTTTTTATAAAAACCGTATTCGGTATCGGTTATAAATTTGAGGTACAGGTATGAAGCTGAAGCATAAAATCATTGCACTTAATATGGGTGCTCTTTTTTTCATGCTCATAATACTGGGAACGATAATAACTGCAATAACAGACAACTACAATCTTTCCACCACTCTCAAATATCTTGAGAATCAGGGGAATTACTCAGCCATATATAT
>Ga0208695_1003696_pt1 | contig 10115 bp, 8 predicted proteins | sample AD_UKC111_MetaG_FD_184449 | JGI IMG/M metagenome (GOLD analysis project Ga0208695, IMG submission 184449) | Active sludge microbial communities of municipal wastewater-treating anaerobic digesters from Hong Kong - AD_UKC111_MetaG (SPAdes)... | ecosystem: Engineered > Bioreactor > Anaerobic >... | reverse complement strand
ACAAGACTGCAAATGAAATGTCGGCTGCTTAAAAAATCTATCATTTTTTCTCTTAGGAAAAGTAGTCATCAGGGAGCATAAACACAACTGGTAATAAATGGTGGGCAATTAAACTTGCAATTCGCAGAAGGCAAGGTTAGAAAGTCTTTTTCTTGACATAATATACGGAACAAGATTAAAATGTAAGGGTTAAGACAAATGATAAAACGGCTGCGCCGGCAGCGGACAAGCTGACTTGAATTTGATAGAGTAAAAGGAAGATGGAAGATGTTTGAGAATTTATCGGAAAAAGCCATAGCGGATCTGCAGAATGAACAAGCGGACCAATGGGAGAAGGAAGACCTGTTAGGCAAATGTGTTTCGACGAGGAAGGGGATGCCTTCTTTTGTATTTTATGAAGGACCGCCGACCGCAAACGGCAGACCTGGAATACACCACGTCATCGCTCGCACGCTGAAGGACTCCGTGTGCCGCTATAAAACGATGCAGGGTTTTGAAGTGAAGAGAAAGGCCGGCTGGGATACTCACGGACTTCCCGTTGAGATCGAGGTGGAAAAAGAGCTCAATATGTCCGGCAAGCAGGATATTGAAAAATACGGCATCAAGGAATTCAATCAGAAGTGCAAGGAATCGGTATTCACTTACGAACGGCAGTGGAGAGAGATGACGAAGAGAATGGGTTATCTCATCGACCTGGATCATCCGTATATCACCCTGGACAACAACTACATCGAAAGCTGCTGGTGGATCCTGAAGGAGTTCTTCAAAGCCGGACTGATCTATGAAGGACACAAGATCCTGCCCTACTGCCCGAGATGCGGAACAGGGCTGGCTTCCCATGAAGTGGCTCTGGGATATAAAGAAGTAAAAACCAATACGGTGATCGCGAAGTTCAAGAGGACCGGCGTCGATCATGAATATTTCCTGGCCTGGACAACGACTCCGTGGACCCTGGCTTCCAACGTTGCTCTGACCGTCGGGGCCGAGATTGATTATGTCAAGGCGGAACAGGACGGAAAGATCTATTATTTGGCAAAAGCTCTGGCCGACAGGGTCCTGGGAGCCGATTCCTATCAAGTGCTGGCCGAAATGAAGGGCAAAGAACTGGAATATCTGGAATACGAGCAGCTCATGCCGTTCGTCCAGGTGGACAAAAAAGCGTTCTATGTGACCTGCGCCGACTACGTCACCATTGAAGACGGCACCGGTATCGTTCATACCGCTCCCGCTTTCGGCGAAGACGACTACAATACCGGCAAAAAATACGATCTGCCCGTACCGAATCCGGTGGACGAACAGGGACACTATACGGAAACCATCTGGAAAGGCAGATTCGTTCTGGATCCAGAGCTTGATATCGATATCATCAAGTGGATGGCGGCGGAAGACAAAATCTATGCTAAGGAAAAAATGGAGCACAACTATCCCCACTGCTGGAGATGCGGCACCCCGCTGATTTACTATGCAAAGCCGAGTTGGTATATCGAAATGACCAAGCTGAAGGATCAGCTTGTTGAAAATAACAACACCGTGAATTGGTTTCCGGACTTCGTAGGGGAAAAGCGTTTCGGAAACTGGTTGGAAAATGTCAACGACTGGGCGATTTCCCGAAATAGATACTGGGGAACTCCGATCAATATCTGGAGATGCGAATGCGGCCATCTGGAATCCATCGGTTCCAGAAAAGAGCTGGTCGAAAAGGCGATGGAAGAAATAGACGAAGGGATCGAGCTTCACAGGCCGTATGTGGACGACGTCCATATCAAGTGTGATACGTGCGGCGGAATTATGTCCCGGATCCCGGAGGTTATGGACTGCTGGTTCGACAGCGGCGCAATGCCCTTTGCCCAGCACCACTATCCTTTCGAAAACAAGGAACGTTTCGACGAGGAGCTGTTCCCGGCCGATTTCATCTGCGAAGGGATCGACCAGACCAGAGGCTGGTTCTATTCGCTTCTCGCCATATCGACCTTTATCAAGGGAAAGTCGCCGTATCGCAACGTGCTGGTCAACGATCTGGTCCTTGACAAGGAAGGGAAGAAGATGTCCAAATCAAGGGGCAATACGGTGGATCCCTTTGAACTCTTTGATAAATACGGCGCCGATGCGACGAGATGGTATCTCCTTTACACATCGCCCGCCTGGTCGCCTACAAGATTTGACGAGGACGGCGTCGTAGAGATCGTGAGCAAATTTTTCGGAACGCTGAAGAACGTCTATAATTTCTTCGTGCTGTACTCCAATCAGGACGAGATCGATCCGAAGGACTTTCATCCGGATTACGGAAAAAGACCGGAACTGGATCGCTGGATCCTGTCCAAATACAACCGGCTGATCAGGGAAGTCACCGAGGAAATGAACCGTTACGATCATATGAAATCGGTCAGAAAGATCCAGGATTTCGTAATCGAGGATCTTTCGAACTGGTATATCCGCCGGGCCAGAAGACGCTTCTGGGAAGAGGAACTGACAGAGGACAAGATGTCGGTTTACGCCACCACCTATGAAGTTCTCGTCGGTTTGACGCAGCTTGTGGCGCCGTTTGCACCGTTCATCTCCGATGAAATGTACAAGAAGCTGACCGGCGAAGAATCGGTCCACCTTTCCTTCTATCCGGTTGCCAGAGAAGAATGCATCGACGATACGGTGGAGGCCAGAATGGATCTCGTCAGGGATCTGGTCGGACTGGGCCGCGGAGCCAGGGAAAAGGAAAGGATCAAGGTGCGACAGCCGCTGCATAAAATCCTGGTGGACGGAAAGTATGAAAGCCTTATCGGCGACATGACGGACCTCATCACGGAGGAACTCAACGTGAAGGAAGTCGTTTTTGAAAAGCAGCTCGACCGATATATGAATTTTGGATTAAAGCCGAATTTCAAAATTGCGGGTCCTGCTCTGGGATCCAAAATCAAAGCCTTCGGCGCCGCCCTCGCCAATGCGGATCCGGTCCTAATCGTGGATCAGCTGGAGACCACAGGAGAAGTCCGCCTGATGATCGACGGAGAGGAAACGGTGATTTCAAAGGATTTCATAGACGTCCAGATTTCAGCGAAGGAAGGCTTCACGGTATCCATGGAGAATAACGTATTCACGATCCTGGATACCATCATTACGCCGGAACTGATCTCGGAAGGCCTTGCAAGGGAAATGATCTCCAAGATCCAGCAGATGAGGAAACAGAGGGATTTCGAAATGATGGACCAGATCAAAATCTTCTTCAATGCGGATGATGAAGTCAAAGCTGCGGTTGAGGAGCATAAGGACTACATCATGAAGGAGACCCTGGCTGTCGAGATGATAGCCGTCGCATCGGAGCTTGCGGAATACGATCTGAACGGCCACAAGACAGGGATCGACGTAGAAAGAATTTAACCAAAAAAATGAATGAGGCACCTGTCAAGGGATGTTCTCTTGGAAATCGCTCGCTTTGCTCAACGTTCCGTAAACGGAACTCCTTCGCAAGCAAAGCTTGCTACGCTGTCCGTTTTGCCATCACGGCTGAAGCCGTGGCAAAACGGCGTCCGCTTTCCTGTGAGAACACCCTGACGCGGTGCCTTTTTTGGTTAAATTCTTCGTGAGAACACCCGCTGCACGGCGCTTTTTATATTTTGGAAAATTATTGATACAATATCGGGAATATGGCTATAATAAAGTATAGCGATTAGGGGGGAAAGAAACAGGCCGGATGAGCGGATATAAAAGGATTCCAAATCATATCGGAGTGATACCGGACGGAAACCGGAGATGGGCCGTGGAGCGGGGCATGGACAAGAAAGACGGCTACCAATATGGAATCAGCCCGGGGTTTCAATTATATGAGCTCTGCACCGAAATCGGGGTAAAAGAGTTGACTCTGTACGGGTTTACCGTCGATAATACCAAAAGGCCGGCGTTGCAAAAGGAGGCCTTTCAAAAGGCCTGCGTCGACGCCGTGATGGAACTGGCCGGCCGAAACGCCGAGCTTCTGGTGGTCGGAAACACCGAATCGCCCTGCTTTCCGCAGGAATTGATCCCATACACGCGCCGGGTGAAATTCGGAGACGGCAGGATCAAGGTCAACTTTTTAGTCAATTACGGCTGGGATTGGGATCTGAAATATGAGAACGGTCCGGCATCCAAAGACATATCCCGGATCGACCTGATCATCCGGTGGGGCGGAAGGAGACGGCTCAGCGGCTTTCTTCCGATCCAGTCGGTTTATGCGGATATCTATGTATTGGACGAACTATGGCCGGACTTTTTGCCGGAGCATTTTTATCGGGCTTTGGATTGGTATCAGACCCAGGATCCCTCGCTGGGCGGTTAGCCGGGCGCAGGGTTTCGGAGGCTCAGAGAAGGGTATAATAATATCTATGAAAACAAATCTCAAGGATCTGACGAAAAAGGAACTGGAGCAATACCTCGAAGAGCTGGGAGAAAGGAAATTCCGTGCAAAACAAATCTTCAGCCGGATTTACAAAGGAGCCGACTGCTTTGAAGACATGACGGACCTGCCAAAAGATTTGAGAAACAGGCTGTCGGGACGCGCGGAATTGGAAATGCTGAAAATCCTTCGGGTACAGAGCTCCGAAAAAGACGGCACAAGGAAGTATTTATTCGGCCTGAAAGACGGGAACTCCATTGAGAGCGTACTCATGAAGTACAGATTCGGCAATACGGTTTGCATTTCGTCCCAGGCCGGCTGCAGGATGGGGTGCAGCTTCTGTGCCTCGGGGCTCGGCGGACTGCAGCGAAACCTTACCGCCGGCGAAATGGCGGATCAAATTCTTTCCATACAAAAGGATACGGGAGAAAAAGTCGGCAATATTGTCGTTATGGGCACGGGCGAACCCCTTGATAACTATGAAAATCTCTGCAGATTCCTGGAAATTGTCCATGATAAGGATGGGCTGAACATCGGAATGAGGAATATCACCGTTTCCACCTGCGGTCTGATTCCGAAGATGCGAGAGATCGCGAAGGATTTCCCGCAGATCAACCTTGCGGTTTCTCTTCACGCTCCCAATGACGTCATTCGGAACAGGATGATGCCCATCGGCAAACGGTATCCGATGGACGAATTGCTTGCCGCCTGCAAACGGCATACCGAATTGACAGGCAGAAGGATCACCTTTGAATATGCCCTTGTTAAGGGGTTGAACGACAGTGATAAAAATGCGGAGGAGCTTGCGGCCAGATTGCGGGGTATGAACTGCCACGTCAATCTCATCCCGCTGAACCGTGTCGCCGAAACAGGGCTTCACGGTACGGAACGGTCTGATGCAAAACGGTTCCGCGACATTCTGGAACAGCGCGGAATCCGGGTTACGGTAAGAAGGGAATTGGGCGGCGACATCGATGCGGCCTGTGGTCAGCTGAGATTAAAAAATAATGCCAAATGACTTTCTCGTCTTGCCCGTGGATAGTACTTAGTGTATAATGAGTTAAATTCAAATTTGATTAAAGGGGGCGGTTACTATGGTGAAGTTATTGATCGGTCGGAAAGGCACCGGAAAGACCAAAAGTATGATTCAACTTGCCAACGACCGAGTAGAGAAAAGCGATGGGAGCATCGTTTTTATCAACAAAAATCATCGACTAATGTATGACTTGAAGTACCAGATCCGGGTTGTGTGTATGGAAGAGTACGAAGAGATTACCAACAGCGACGAATACATCGGATTCCTTTACGGGATCATCAGCTCAGATCATGATATTGAAGTTATTTTTATAGATAGCATCCTGAAGCATGCCGACGTCAAACTTTCCGACCTGCCTGAATTCCTGAGCAGACTGAAGGATATTTCAGAAAAGCACGAGATCGAATTTATTGTCAGCATTAGCGCTGCCGCCGAAGAACTCGGTGATATTGTATCACAGTATGAGATATTGAATTAGTTGTTTCCATGTAATAAATATAGATGTATCTGGCGGTGATCACATCACCGCCTTATGTTTGACGGCAGGGATCTGCAAACCGGCCTTATCCTTGAAACATGGTGAAGAAATGAAATCCAACAACGGCAAGAAACTGATTTTTTGGGATCTGGACGGGACTCTGATGCATTGCGGAGCCGACGGTACCAGAGCCCTCAACGAGACATTCCTGAAACTGTACGGCATTGAAGACGCCTTTACCAAAGCGGGAATCGGACATGCGATGGATGCGGTCATTCTGGACCGGATCATGGAGACCAACCGCCTGGACAAGGGAGAACTTGACCTGGTGAAGAAGGAGTATATCGGGATTCTGGAAGCCATTTTGAGCAGAAATCCCAATAAGAGGATCCTTCCGGGAATCCGGGAGATCCTGGATCATATCCGTGACAGCGAACAGAGCTTCAATGCGCTGCTTACGAGCAATCTGCGGAGCGGGGCGGAAACCAAACTGAAATCGGTAGGTTTGGATCGATACTTTCCTGTGGGCGGCTTCGGCGATGATCACGGAGAGAAATGGGACGCCGCGCTGAAAGGAATCCGGGAAGCGGAAGACTACTATGGTATTCCGTTTGAAAAGGAGAATATTTACATAATCGGAGACAGCATCTATGATATCGAGTGCGCCAGAAGGATCGAGGCCGTCAGCATCGGCGTCGCAACGGGCTGGGCGGAATATGACATGTTGAAAGAAAGGAAGCCGGATTATCTGTATGAGGATCTGTCCGACTGGAAGACATTTATTCAGAAACATTTACAGAAATAGAGGAGCCCAATGAAGAAGACGGTATTGTTGATCATGATCTCGGCAACTCTGTTCAGCACCATGGAAGTGGCGCTGAAAATCGCAGGAACCCAGCTGGATGCGTTTCAGCTGACTCTGATCCGTTTTTTCATCGGTGGCATGTTCCTGCTGCCGTTTGCGATTCTGGAAATTAAAAAATATCAAACGGTATTGAAAAAAAGGGATATCTTACATATGCTTGCCATGGGAGTGGTCTGCATCTGTGTCAGCATGGTACTTTTTCAGCTGGGTGTCGAGAATTCGAAAGCGTCTACTGCGGCGGTCATCTTTTGCATCAATCCCATGTTCACCATGATCTTCGTTCACTTCATGACCGAGGAAAAGCTGAACCGCACCAAAGTGACCGCTTTGATCCTGGGGCTTCTGGGCATTGCTTTTATGATCAATCCGTTGAACATAGAACCGGGAAACACGGTTGCCGGATTCGCCTGCACCATCCTGGCAGCCATAACGTTCGGCCTTTACAGCGCTATGGGGAGGACCAGCATCCGCCGTCTCCGAGGCCTCACTCAGACCAGCATCAGCTTCCTCCTGGGATCTGCCGTTATGCTCCCGATCCTGCATGTCATGAACAGGCCGGTCTTCGCGGGAATCACTTCGGATCGGATCGGCATCGTACTTTATATCGGAATTATGATAACCGGACTTGGATATCTTTTTTATTTCCTTGCCATGGAACAATCCGACGCAGCCACCGCATCGGTCGTATTCTTTTTAAAGCCTGCCCTTGCGCCGGTCATTGCGGTGATTGCCCTCCGTGAAGCGATAGGAATCAACGGGCTGATCGGGATCCTGCTGATTATTATCGGCTCCTATATGAATCTTAGAGAACAGAGAACGAAAAAAATAGCATCGGAAGAGGGAAGGATTCGTGAACAAAAAAATAACGATTCAGGATTTTGAAGATACCTTTCGGAACAGGGAACCGAAATCATTAGGGAAATATCAATATTATTCCGTCCTTGTACCGCTTGTTGAAAAGGACGGCGATCTGCATATCCTTTATGAGGTGCGCGCAGAGAACCTGAATAGACAGCCGGGCGAAATCTGTTTTCCCGGGGGAAGGGTCGAAAACGGCGAGTCGGCAGAAGAATGTGCCGTGCGGGAGACCTCGGAGGAACTGAACATAGAGCCGGAAAAGATCCGGGTCATTGCCCAGTTGGACTTTCTGCATACATACAGCAATTTCACGCTGTATTCCATATTAGGCGCCATCGACTATGATGTGGTTTCCGGAACAAAGGTCAATGAAGACGAGGTCAAAGAGATCTTTCTGGTTCCCGTTTCATTCTTTGCTGAAAATGAGCCGGAAATCTATTATTTTGATGTTCTGCCAAATATCGGACCGGATTTTCCCTACGAAAAAATCAATCTGCCCAATGGTTATAATTGGAGGAAGGGAAAATCCACCGTCCCGATCTATCGGTACGGGGATCGGGTCATATGGGGCTTGACAGCCCGAATTACCAACCATTTGATCGATTTGGTGACCGGAAAGATCTGAAGGCCTGACTGGCCTTCTTTATTGTTTTTGGAAGAATTTGAGGGGTTTTTTTCTTTCGGAAGGTCTCCTATACTTTTAAGCAAGGGGAATCATGATTGCATCCGATACTGTTTAAGAGATATGCCGATTTGTTTAGCATGGACGGATCGGCAAAAGTGAGAACTAGAAGGAGGACAAAAATGAAAAACCGATTTCTCAAAGTTACGTTAATTCTTACGATGCTGCTTGTATTGGCAGTGCCGGCTCAGACATTCGCGGCGGAAAAAAATTGCACTCTCAGTCAATCCAATCCATTAAATATTCAGATAAGTAAAATATACGGACAATTATCACAGGCGGCCTTAAGCAAGCTGAACGGAAATTTTGCGCAGCTTGGCGGCGGCAAGATCGATGCGTCACAGATCCAGAATCTGTTGAAGCAGTGCGGTTTAACGACGCCTGCGGCGCCTGCAAAACCGGCTCCGGCAACCCCTGCGGCGCCTGCAAAACCGGCTCCGACGAAGCCTGCGGCCCCTGCGGCGCCTGCGAAACCGGCTCCGACGACGCCTGCGGCCCCTGCGGCGCCTGCGAAACCGGCTCCTGCGGCCCCTGCGGCACTTGGTTCCTATGAACAGCAGGTCGTTGATCTGGTAAATAAAGAAAGAGCTGCGGCAGGACTTCCCGCTTTAAAGGTCAATACAAAGCTGGCGGCAGTTGCGGAAAAGAAGGCGGAAGACCTCAGAGACAACCATTATTTCGATCACCAGTCTCCGGTTTACGGATCACCGTTCGATATGATGAAGCAGTTCGGCATCAGCTACACTGCGGCAGGTGAAAATATTGCGAAGGGCCAGAGAACGCCGGCCGAAGTCATGAAGGGATGGATGAATTCTCCTGGTCACAGGGCAAATATCCTGAATCCCAATTTCACTGAGATCGGCGTAGGGTATGTAACGGACAGCAACGGCACCACATACTGGGTACAGCATTTTATCAGACCGTAGCAGTTGCGGAAACATTACAAAGAAAACCACATTCCCCGACATAACCCTATAGGGAACAGAAGGGCAAAGCGGAGTGCAGCGCCCTTCTGTTTGTTTTTTGCCGTGGTTCAAACGGATTGAAATGGATAATTTCTCCTTTATCATATATAATAAACAAAGACATTGCATATCAAAAGGAGGAATTGCCGATGAAGTTTCAATTAGCCTTATGTCAGATGAAGGTATCGATGGATAAAAAACAGAACCTGTCCGCCGCGGAAGCGATGATCCGGGAGGCTGCGGAAAAAGGCTCCCAGGTGATCGCTTTGCCGGAAATGTTCAACTGTCCCTATTCCAATAAATATTTCAGAGAATATGCGGAAACGAAGGAAGGGGAAACGGTCCGGTTTCTTTCCTCCCTCGCCAGGGAATTGAAGATTTATCTTGTCGGCGGCTCCATTCCGGAGCTGGAAAACGACAAGGTGTACAATACCAGCTTTTCGTTTAATAAGGAAGGGGAGCTCATCGGAAGGCACAGAAAGATCCACCTGTTTGACATCGACATCAAGGGCGGGATTCGCTTCATGGAGTCGGAGACGCTGACGCCGGGCGATGCCGTGACGATTCTGGATACGGAATTCTGCAGAATCGGCGTTGCGATCTGCTATGATGTGAGATTCCCGGAACTGTTCCGGAAAATGGCTCTGGAAGGAGTGCGACTGGTGATCCTGCCGGGAGCGTTCAATATGACGACGGGACCGGCCCATTGGGACCTGACCATGCGGGCCAGGGCTTTGGACAACCAGATCTATTTTGCGGCCGTGTCCCCCGCCAGAGATACGGAAGGTCCTTATCAAGCCTACGGGAATTCCTGCATCGTCAATCCATGGGGTGAATTCAGCGGTAAGACCGACGCCGGAGTGTCCAT
>Ga0208695_1003693_pt1 | contig 10124 bp, 8 predicted proteins | sample AD_UKC111_MetaG_FD_184449 | JGI IMG/M metagenome (GOLD analysis project Ga0208695, IMG submission 184449) | Active sludge microbial communities of municipal wastewater-treating anaerobic digesters from Hong Kong - AD_UKC111_MetaG (SPAdes)... | ecosystem: Engineered > Bioreactor > Anaerobic >... | reverse complement strand
ATTGGCTTATTTGTTTCTTCTAAGATTATTGAAGGACACAAAGGTAAAATCTGGGCTGAATCAGAAGGAAAAGATAAAGGTTCTACCTTCTATGTTGAATTGCCTATAGGATAATTTTTATAATTTTCTCGTTTAATTTTTAATTTTTTTTATTAATTTTTGCTTTGAAAAGCTTTTAGATAGAATTGACAAAAAAATTAAAAATAATAAAATATATATAAAATTATAAGAATTAATTAAAAATATGACAGATTTTTTAAATAATATAGATAGTCAATTAACAAAAAAAGAAGATAAAGAAAAGAAAAATAAAAATTATAAAAAACAGATTTTTTCTGTTTTTGTTTTAATGTTTATAATTTCTTGCTTGTCTGGATTTGCTTCTGCTCTTATTGCCTCTAATTATCTTTCAGGAGCGAGTTTAACAGATTTAAAAAGCACTGGAGAAAGTATTTTAAGCAATATTTTTAATTCTCAAAAAGAAAGTTCTAATATTGTAAATCAAAATCAATGTAGTTGTGTTTCTCAAGAAGAAATGGTTGTTAATGCTGTTAAGAAAGTCTCTCCAGCAGTGGTAAGCATTATTATTTCAAAAGATGTGCCTGTTTTTGAACAATATTATTATAATCCTTTTGATGATTTTGAGGGGTTTTTTGGTCCTGGAATGGGTTTTTTAGTTCCAGGGATTCGTCAGAAAGGCACAGAGAAAAAAGAAATTGGCGGCGGTACAGGAATAATTATTTCTTCGGATGGCATAGTTTTAACAAATAAACATGTTGTTTCTGATGAAAAAGCAGAATATACGATTTATACAAATGACGGGAAAAAATTTCCAGCAGTTGTTTTAGCAAAAGATCCAGTTCAAGATTTAGCAATTCTTAAAATAAAGACAAATAATTCCTTGGAAAAATTTAAAACAGTTGTTTTAGGCGATTCAGATAAATTAGAAATAGGTCAAACTGCAATTGCGATTGGAAATGCTTTAGGGGAATTTAGAAATACAGTTTCAGTTGGAGTTATCTCTGGTTTAGGAAGAACAATTACTGCTTCTGGCGGTGGTTCTGTTGAGGTGTTAGAAGACATTATTCAGACTGATGCAGCAATAAATAGCGGAAATTCAGGAGGACCTTTATTAAATCTTAAAGGAGAAGTAATAGGAATAAATGTAGCAATGGCTGCGGGAAGTGAAAATATCGGATTTTCAATTCCAATAAATAAAGCAAAGAAATCAATAGAGCAAGTTAAAAAAATAGGAAAAATTGTTTATCCCTTTTTAGGAGTAAATTATACTTTAATTGATGATGAATTAAAAAAGCAAAAAAATTTACCTGTAAATTATGGCGCTTTGATTGTTAAAGGAGATGATAATTTAGCAGTTACAAAAAACTCTCCAGCAGAAAAAGCAGGATTAAAAGAAAATGACATAATTTTAGAGTTTAATAATGAAAAAATTACAATTGATTAATTCTTTATCAAAAATAATTGCAAAATATAATCCGGGCGATAGAGTTGTTTTAAAAATATTAAGAGATGGCAAAGAGATGATTGTAAATGTTATTTTAGGAGAAAGAACAGAGTAAATAAAAAATTTTTCTATTTTTAAAACAAGCCTAAAACAAAAGGTTGTTTTATTGATTTTAAGATTAAATTATGGTATTAAAAATAATCAATTTATTAATTTTTAAAAATAAAAATGAACGGTTCAAATTTTACAAATAAAGCCCAAGAAGCAATTCTTATGGCTCAATCAATTGCTCAAGAAAAGGGTCAACAACAAGTTGATGCTCTTCATTTGCTTTTATCTTTATTGAATCAAGAGGAAAGCGTTGTTTTAACTTTGCTTTTAAAATTAGGCATTGATGTAGAAAATTTAAAAAAGAAAGCAGAAGAAAATATAGATAAAATTTCAACAATTATTCCGCAGCAAAGAGTTTTTGGTCAATTATATCTTACCCAAGATTTAGCAAAAGTTTTAGAAAGAGCAAAAGAAGAAGCAATGAAAATGGGAGATGAATTTATTTCAGTCGAACATTTATTTTTGGCTTTGCTTGATACAGATACAAAGGCAAAAGAAGTTTTAGACAAAGCGAGGTTTTTACATTCTGAAGGAGGTCCAGCAACACTAGAAGTTGGAAAATTAGATTACGATACGGTTTTAAAGCATTTAGCTCAAATAAGAGGTGGAACAAGAATTACTGATCCAGAGCCAGAATCAAAATATCAAGTTATTGAAAAATACAGCAGAAATTTAACAGATCTTGCCCGTCAGGGAAAGCTTGATCCTGTAATTGGAAGAGAGAATGAAATTAGAAGAGTAATGCAAGTTTTATGCAGAAGAACAAAAAATAATCCAGTTTTAATTGGAGAAGCCGGGGTTGGAAAAACAGCAATTGTTGAAGGTTTGGCTCAAAAAATTATAAAAGGAGATGTCCCAGAAAGTTTAAAAGACAAAGAGATTATTTCTCTTGACTTGGGTTCTTTGGTTGCAGGTACAAAATACAGAGGAGAATTTGAGGATAGAGTAAAGGCCTTATTAAAAGAAATAAATAGAGCGTCAGACAGGTATATCCTTTTTATAGATGAGCTTCATACTTTAGTTGGCGCTGGCGCAGCAGAAGGTTCAATTGACGCTTCAAATCTTTTAAAGCCAGCATTAGCAAGAGGAGAATTAAGAGCAATCGGTGCAACTACTTTAAAAGAATATCAAAAATATATTGAAAAAGATCCGGCTTTGGAAAGAAGATTTCAACCGGTTTATGTTAAAGAACCAAGCGTTGAAGATACAATTGCTATTTTAAGAGGAATAAAAGAAAAATATGAAGTTCATCATGGATTAAGAATAAGCGATTCTGCTCTTGTAGCTGCTGCTGAACTTTCAGCAAGATATATTACTGATAGATTTTTGCCAGATAAGGCAGTTGATTTAATGGATGAGGCAATGTCTGCTTTGAGATTAGAAATTGAATCAAACCCTTTTGAATTAGAAGAATTAAAAAAAGAAGTTCAAAAATTAGAAATTGAAAGAGAAGCATTAAAAAAAGAAAATGCTCTCAAAAGAAAAATAACAGCAATAAACAGAGAGTTGTCTGATTTAAATGAGAAAATAAAAAACTTTGAAATGAAATGGAAAATGGAAAAAGATATAATTCAAAAAATAAGAAATTTAAAAAAAGAATTAGAGAATTTAAATTTTGAAGCAGAAATTGCTCAAAGGGAAGGAGATTTGCAAAAAGCAGCAGAAATAAAATATGGCAGAATTCCAGAAACTTTAAAAGAAATCGATAAGGCCCAGAAAAATTTAAAAAGGATTCAAAAAAATCATCCAATATTAAAAGAAGAAGTAGATGAAGAAGATGTTGCCAAAGTTGTTTCAAAATGGACAGGAATTCCTGTTACCAGATTACTTGAAGAAGAGGCAAGAAAATTAGAGAAAATGGAAGAAATTTTATCTCAAAGAATTATAGGACAAAAAGAAGCAATAAAAGCAATTTCTAATGCTATTAGACGTTCAAGAGCAGGAATTTCAGAGGAAAATAGGCCTTTGGGCTCATTTATGTTTTTGGGGCCAACAGGAGTTGGCAAGACAGAAACTGCCCGCGCTTTAGCTGAATTTTTATTTAATGACGAAAATGCTTTAATAAGGTTAGATATGTCTGAATATATGGAAAAACATGCTGTCTCTAAAATGATTGGTTCTCCTCCGGGATATGTTGGTTATGATGAGGGAGGGCAATTAACAGAAAAAGTAAGGCGTAGGCTTTATAGTGTTATTCTTTTTGATGAAATTGAAAAAGCAGATCCAGAAGTTTTTAATATTTTGCTTCAGATTTTAGAAGATGGAAGATTAACAGACGCAAAAGGAAGAGTGGTTTCTTTTAAAAATACAATTTTAATTATGACTTCGAATGTTGGCTCTGAATATATTACTGAAATGGGTTCTTTAGGATTTTTAGGCGAAAAGAAAGAAAAGGAAAAAGAATCTTTAAGAGATAAAATTTTAAACTCTTTAAAAGAAAACTTTAGGCCTGAATTTATAAACAGAATTGATGAAATTATTATTTTTAATTATCTTGACAAAGATGATATTAAAAAGATAGTTGATTTAGAATTAAATAAAGTGTCTCAACGTTTAATGAAAAATAGAATAATAGAAATTAAAGTTTCAGAAAAAACAAAAGAACTATTAGCTGAGAAAGGATATGATCCTAATTTAGGGGCGAGGCCGTTAAGAAGAGTAATCCAAAAAGATGTGCTTGATCCATTATCTTTAAAAATTGTAAGCGGTATTGTGAGAGATGGAGATAGAATTTTTGTTGATGCAGAGGATAATAAAATTGTAATAAAATCTCCCCGGGAATATCAAAGATCAAAAAATAAATCAAAATAAATGAAAAAAAATATTTTTAAAATCATTACTTTATTTATTATCGGAATGATTGGCGGTATTTTTGGAGAACAAATTTTTTGGCCTTATTTTATTGAAAAACCTTTATTCTATAAATACGAACTTGATAAACAGCCGTTAAATATTACAGAAAGGAAAGAAATAATAATTCAAGAAAATACAGGGCTTAAAAACGCAATTGAAAAAGTTGGAAAATCAGTAGTAGGAATTGAAACAAAAACATCTATTGGAAAAATTATAAAAGGTTCTGGATTAGTTGTTTCTTCTGACGGTTTAATAGTTACATTATCAGAAATTTTGCCCCAAGGAGGAAATTTTAAATTTTTAGTTGATGGCGAAATTTCAAATTATAAAGTTATAAAAAGAGATACATCTAAAAATTTAGTTTTGGTAAAATTAGAAAAAAATAATTTATCATCTCTTCCTTTTTATAATTTTGAAGATCTAAAATTGGGAGAAAGGGTTTTTTTATTGGCTTTAAAAATAGATAATAACGGCTATCAAAAAATAGTAAACGAAGGAATTATTAGAAATTTTGATGATAATTTTATTCAAACAAATATTTTTGAGAAATTAGAAGTAAAAGGAAGTCCGTTGTTTGATATTGAGGGAAAGGTTATTGGATTAAATACAATTAATAGCGATGGAATGATTTTAACAATTCCGTCCAAAGCCTTAAAAGAATTTATTGGGCTCTAAAAATTTTAGAAAAAAGATATCAAGAGTCAAACCCTTGATATTTTTTATTGTTTCTTTTTTAAAAAAAATATAAAATAAAATATAATACTTTACAGCTCTTTATTACTTTTATTAAAAATTAAATAATTAATATTATGAAAAGGAAAAAAGCTTTTTTAATAAGCGCTTTTTTGGTTTTATTATTTATTTCAGGCGCTTTTTTAGCAATAAAAAATCCAGAAATTTTAAATAAAAATTATTTATTAGCTTCAATATTAAAATCTAATAATTTTTTCTCAAAAGAAAATGAGGAAATAATTACTTTAAAAGAAAAAGTATCTTTATTGGAAGAAGAATTGGAAGAAAAAGACAAAAAATTAGAACAATTAGATATTTTAATAGATCAAGTTGATATTTTAGATAAAAAAGTCTCTGAATTAGAAAATAATTTTAATGATTTTAAAAATCAATCTTTAAACATATCTTTAAAACAGGAAATTGAAGAATTAAAAAAAATATCAGATGAATTGGAAAAATTTCAACCATTAGATAATTTAAATTTATTAAAATCAAAAGAAATTACAGAGACAGAGAAAACAGAAAATATATTGGAAAATCAGGAAATATCAGATGAAAACAATAATAAAGAAACAGAAACTGAAAGTAAAAACCAAGAATGCTTATCTAATTCCATAGACATAAATACTGCATCTTTAGAAGAATTGGATAAAATTGTTGGAATTGGTTTAACTTTAGCTCAAAGAATAATAGATAACAGGCCGTATAATTCTTTAGATGATTTAATCAAGGTTTCAGGAATTGGCGATGAAAAACTTAAAGATATAATAAATCAGGGATGCGCTTATGTTGAAAATAGTAAAACTATTACCAAAACAAATAGCAGTGTAAATATTGGAAGCAGCGGGAGTGGTTCTTCATCAAGTAAAAATCAAGAATGCTCTTTTAATTCCATAGATATAAATACTGCATCCTTAGAAAAATTAGATAAAATTTATGGCGTTGGACCTGCTACGGCTCAAAAAATCATTGATAACAGACCATACAATTCTTTAGATGATTTAATCAAGGTTTCAGGAATTGGAGAAACAACTTTGCAAAAAATTAAAGATCAGGGATGCGCTTATGTTGAAAATAGTACAAATTCAAGTAATTCTTCATCTTCAGAGATTTTTCCATCACCTACGCCAGAAACTTTGCTTGAGCCAAGTGTTTCTCCTTCTCCTGTTTTAAGCCCAGAAATAGAAATTTCTTATAAACAAAAAGTTTCATTAGATGAAAAAATTCCAGTAAAACTTTCTGCTAAAAACTTAAAAAAAGATAATTATAATGTAAAAATCTCAATAGAAAAAGAAAATCCTGTAAAAACAATATCTGAAATTTGTAAATATTATAAAATAGATGAAGAACTTTTTGAATGTAGTGATAATAATTGGCAAAATTCTTATTATTATTTAAAAGATGATGTTTTAATAGATAATACTCTTGAAGCATATTTTCTTTTAAGATTAAATAAAGAAGAAATATTAAAAGATGAAAATTTTAAAGGCGAAGCAAATATTTATGCTAAAATAAAAGATTCTAATGAAAAAATTACATCATCTTCAGAAGGATTAATTTATATTGATTTATCTAATGCAACATCAACCCCGTCTTTATAAACAAATCTGTTTTGACTTTTTAAAATTTTTTGGTAAAATATAGATTACATTTAATAAAATGGAAAAAAAACAAATCATTGATTTAACTAATAAAGTATATCGTTTAACTTTGCTTTTTCCTAAGAAAGAGCCGTTAAGATACAAAATAAGAGAAATTGCAAACGATATTTTAACTTTTTCTATAAATTGGGAGAGTTTAAATAGTTTAAATCCGGGAAAATACGCATCTAACTTAAAAGAAAGAAAAAAAGAAACAATTTTTAATTTAGAGGAAAGTTTAGATGTTATTCATAATTATTTTGAAATATCAAAATGGCAAAATTGGATAAATTATTTTGAAATATTAGAAATTCAGGAAGAATATGATAAAATTAAAAAAGAGTTATATGAAGAGATTAAAAAAATAGAGATAGAAGAGAAAACAAATGAAATTCAAAATATTCCAAAAAATAATTTAATAGAAGAAAAAGATATCCAAACAGATAATAATTTTATAGAAAAAGAAACAAGAAAGGAAAAAATTATTAAAATCTTAAAAAAAGTCGAAAAAATTCAGGTTGGAGAGATTAATAAATTGTTTCCTGATGTTTCAAAAAGAACAATAAGAAGAGATTTTCAAAAAATGTTAAATCAGGGAATAATTGAAAGAATTGGAGAAAAAAATACTACATATTATAGATTAAAAAATAGGTAGGACATTTATTTTTAAGATGGGACAATTAGATAGGACATAAAAAAGCAATATTTCCTACCTTTGTCCTAATATTTCAGTGTTAAATTTAGAATTAAAAAATGAGTAATTTAAAAAAAGAATTTAGTAAAATTTACGATAAATATATAAATCAGATTTATCGCTTTGTTTTTCTTAAAGTAAATTCAAAAGAAATTGCTGAAGATATAACTTCAGAAACTTTTTTAAAAGTGTGGGAATCATATAAAAACAATAAAATTGAAAATGTTTCTGCTTTTTTATATCAAGTTGCCCGAAACCTTATAACTGATTATTACAGGCAAAAAAGTAGGACACAATTTTTACCTCTTGACTCTGTTTCTATTATTGACCCATCTAATAATTTAAAAGAAATATCTGAGAATAAATCTGATATAGAAACAATAAAATCTGCATTATTCCGTTTGGAAAATGAAAATTATCAAAATATAATTATTTGGCATTATCTTAATGATTTGTCAATTAAAGAAATATCTAAAATAAACAATCAATCAGAGGGAGCAGTAAGGGTTATGCTTTCTCGCGCTTTAAAAGAATTAAAAGAGATAATAGAGGGTGATAATAAAATAGAAACTTCATAAAAATATGTAATAAAATCCCTGTTTTTTCGTCATAAATATTAGAAACGCGAAAATAATTAAAATGACTGATAAAGAACTCATTAAAAAAATTAAGACACTTAATAAAATTGAACCCGATAAAGATTGGGTAATTTTATCTAAACAAAGAATTTTAGGCGAGAAATATAGAGAAGAAAAAATGACCTGGGATGAGTTTTTTAGAATTTTAAATCTTTTTGTAAATCATAAATTGGTTTTTTCATCTCTAACTCTAATAGTAGTTTTATTTGGTGTTTTTAGTTTTGCTCAGAATTCAGTGCCGGGAGATTTACTTTATCCAGTTAAAAAGACAGCAGAGCAAACCCAGAAAGTATTTGTTGACGAAAAATCTTTAAATGTTAAAATTACAAATAATAGATTAGAAGATTTAGAAAAAGTTGCGAAAAACAATTCTGTTAAGAATTTGCCAGTAGCAATAAATGAATATCAGGCAAGCGTAAGTAAGGTTGCTTCGGTGATTGTAAAAGATGAAATAAAATCAAACCCAGAAGAAATTAAAAAAATTGTTAAAGATGTAAAAAGTATAGAAAATAAAGAAAAAGAAATAAAATCATTAGGAATAGAAATAGAAGAAAATGTTGATTTAAACAGCGCTTTGGTTGAGTTAATAAAGGCGCAAGTAAACGAATTAGAACAAAAAAAGTTATTGCCTGAACAGATAAAAACATTAGAGCAAATAAAATCAGATATCGGTAATGGAAATTTTTCAGACGCGTTAGAGAAAATTTTATTAATTAATCAAGATTTAAATAATCAAGAAAATCAGGAAAATCAAAATCAGGAAAATACAAAGAATTAATAATTTTAAAAATGGACATCGTTGCCTTTTCGTTTTTTAGATGTTTGTAAAGTAAAAAAGAATTCTTTATATCTAAAAAACAAGAAGGTGGTCGATAACGAAGAGAAATAATAACCTTATAAAAAGGTCAATAAAAAATTAAAACAAAAATAAAAAATTAAATAAAACATGAAAAAATTTATTACAATTGCAACAGTATTGGCTATTTCATTAGTTGCTGTCGGCTCTGCAAATGCGCAAACAGCTGAAGAGCTTCAATCAGTAATAGCTCAATTGCAATCACAAATTGCTCAATTGACATCTCAATTGGGAACTACCTCAACAACTACTGGAACAACATCAGTCCCAGCAGTATGTTCTGGTATTACATTTACAAGAAATTTAACAATTGGATCTCGTGGTGCTGACGTAAAATGTTTACAAGCGCTTTTAAATCAAGATCCAGCAACACAACTTGCTGCAACAGGAGCAGGTTCACGTGGTCAGGAAACTGATTATTTTGGGCCTATTACAAAAGCAGCAGTTATTAAATTCCAAGAGAAATATGCTTCAGAAGTATTAACTCCATTGGGATTAACAAAAGGAACAGGTTATGTTGGCAATGCAACAATTGCTAAATTAAATAGCATTTTATCTTCTATATCAGTTGTTCCAACAACACCAACACCAACACCAACACCAGTAACAGGTGAGGAGGAAGAAGAGGAAGAAGAGGAAGAAGAATTATCAGGTGGCGAAGGAGAAGTTAAAAATTTTGAAGTATTAGGAGATCCTTCTGATGAGGAATTAGAAGAAGGAGATTCAAATCATAAAGTTTTAGGTGTAAGCTTTGAAGCAGATGGTTCTGATCTTAAATTAAATCGTGTAAAAGTTTACTTTTCAAAAACTAGTGCCACTGGTTCTTACAGGCCATGGAGATATTTTGATAAAGTTTCTTTATACTTAGGCGATGAAAAAATTGCTGAAAAAGATGCTGATCAAGATAATTGGTCAGAAGATGACGATAGCACTGTTGATGGAACATCCTCCTATAAAGATTATGGTATGACTTTTACAGGATTAAATGAAATTGTAAAAGAAGGAGATGAAGCTGAACTTTATGTTGCTGTAACTATGGTTGATAATCTTGATTCAAGCGATGAAAGTACTGATTTTACAGTTTGGATTCCAGTAGATGGAATAAGATTTACCGATGCTACTGGTTTAAGCGTTT
>Ga0208695_1003689_pt1 | contig 10130 bp, 9 predicted proteins | sample AD_UKC111_MetaG_FD_184449 | JGI IMG/M metagenome (GOLD analysis project Ga0208695, IMG submission 184449) | Active sludge microbial communities of municipal wastewater-treating anaerobic digesters from Hong Kong - AD_UKC111_MetaG (SPAdes)... | ecosystem: Engineered > Bioreactor > Anaerobic >... | reverse complement strand
AGGGATTAGCTGTTTTATTTTTTATTGCATAGCCATACAGCTTTGCTGAAAAGGGGGGAGGGGAGTGGTTTTTGATTCTCATATTTTAAACGTTTACAATGACTAAACTAAGGCATTTCTACTAACGGTTTGCAGCTACACGCAGGCAGGGATTTTTAGCACTAAACTTCATACGAAGAACTGAACTTTAAATTTAGCACTTTCCTGTCATACGAAGCACGAAACCCCTGCTTGCTTGTAGGTGCTGTTATAGCCAGTGGTTCTTGTCGTCTGTCCTTGTAAACCATTGTGATTGTTGAGATTCAGTGTCAGTGTCATTGTCTGTTGGGTTGTGCGTTGCGTTTTTTATTTTTTTGAAGGGTCGGTAAATTTTTTAAAACAATTTTGTCTTGCGTTGGCTTTGCAAGCTCTTTGACAAAGCTTTGGTCTGCGTGTTGGCTTTGTGGGGCTTTGGCAATGTGCTTGCAAATTGGGTAGCAATTAATAATTTAATGTCAGTCCAACTCCAAATCCCATATCGCTATCGTAGTGTGTTCTAATCCCCATATTTCTATTTATGATATAACGCAAGTCAACCATAAATTCTTTGTCTGTATTTACCATAAAACCAGCTCTTATTCTTTTCGTAATCGGTATATCTTCTCGCATTAAAGAAAGTCGAACAATTCCATCGTGATACACTTCTGCCTGAAAATTCACCAACATTGGAAGCGTGTACATAAACCCTAAACTTACAGCAGTTCTGTTGTCTTTTTTATTTACTTGTCCGAATAAATTTTCTTCTTGTTCATCAATTCCCATTTTTCTGTAACGCCAATCAAAACCAATAAACGGCATCAGCCATTGCATTTTTCCAATGTATCGTCCTATATGTGTTTCGGTTTCATAGCCGTGCATATCATTGTAGCCTAAACGCCATTCTGAACCTATGCTCCAACGAGTGTTTTGTAACATTGCCATTCCATCGTTTCCGTTGGTAGCAAAATCGTTGTCTGCCATAAAATGAAATTTACGGTCGTCTGCAAATAGTTTACGTTGAGCCAATTTAGGATTTGTTATTAAAGGATTTGGAGCTTGATTTTCATAAGTAAATACTCTGCCCATACCACTCATCATATGGTAGAGAATATGACAGTGAAAAAACCAATCGCCTTCTACATTGGCGTTAAATTCCAATGTATCGGTTTCCATTGGCATAATGTCCACAACATTTTTTAAGGGTGCATTGGCGCCTTGACCATTGAGTAAACGAAAATCGTGTCCGTGCAAGTGCATTGGATGTCGCATCATAGAGTTGTTATATAAAACGATACGAACATTTTCACCTTTTTTGATTAGAATTTTATCAGTTTCAGATATTACTCTATTATCTAAACTCCAAACATAGCGGTTCATATTTCCTGTTAGTGTAAATTTTAACTCTTTTACGGGTGCATCTTTTGGAAGTGAAGTATTGTTGGGTGATTTCAACATTGCATAGTTTAACGTAACAATATCTGCCAAAGCATTGGCGTTGTATCGGTTTGGGTCGTTATCACTTTGTTTTGGTTTGCTGTCTCCAGTAATTTCCGGATACATTACCACATTCATATCCATTTGATTTAGGCTCATATTCATTCCCATATCGTCCAAATCGCCATTCATTTTCATCATATCATTCATCATCTTCATTCCTTCAAAATACTTCAATCTTGGTTGTGATGATTTCAGTTGTTTTATGCCGTTGCCAATGTATAATGATGCAGAATTGGTTCTGTCTTCGGTGGTTGCCAAAAATTCAAAAGCCGTATTTTCGGCAGGAATAGTTACAATAATATCGTAGGTTTCAGAAACAGCAATAATCAATCTATCTACTTCAACAGGCTCTACATCGTTGCCATCGTTGGCTACTACTGTAATTTTGCCACCTGCATAAGTGAGCCAAAAGTAAGATGATGCTCCACCGTTTGAAATTCTTAAACGCACTTTGTCACCTGCCTTTAATTCCTTTCCGTCAATGGCTGTAAGGTCTGTACTCGGTTTACCATTCATCAATATTTTTTCGTAATACACATCGCTTACATCCATTGCCAACATTCGTTTCCATTCGTTTTTTAGTTTGGTTTTGAAATGCCCAGCTTTAATGGCTTCTGCATAACTTTGAACGGCATTTTTTTTCAATGCTGGGTAATCGTTGGCATTATGCAACATTCTGTGAATGTTTTCAGGTTTTAAGTCTGTCCATTCGCTTAATACAATAGGAACGGTAGGTAAATCATCAATTCCCTTTCGAAATGTTTTGTCATCAGATTTTTTGAGCATTATAAAATTGCCATACATTCCTATTTGTTCTTGCAAACCCGAATGACTGTGATACCAATGTGTGCCATTTTGAATAATTGGAAAACGGTAAACGTGTGTAGTATTTGGCTTGATTGGCATTTGCGTCAAATTAGGAACGCCATCTTCTTTGTTGGGTAAAAATAAGCCGTGCCAATGCAAAGATGTTTCTTCTTTAAGCAAATTATGAACGTAAATTTCTGCTGTGTCGCCTTCTGTAAAGACGAGCGTTGGCATAGGGATTTGTCCGTTTACGGCTATGGCTCTTTTGAATTTCCCAGTAAAGTTTACCAAAGTGTCTTTTACATAAAGGTCGTAACGAACTGTTTTTTGAGCGGATATATTATTACTGACCAATAGTAAAAATACTATCGGCAGCAATTTTTTTGAAAGAATATTTTGTAGAACCATTTTAAGATTTTCATTTGTTGAGTTTAAGAAATGGCGTAACCGTTTTCGATTACGCCAAATTGGAGTTTATTTAATGGTTTCTACTGTTTTGCCACAAGTAAGCATTTGCGAACCGTAGTATGGATTTTTTACTGCGTTTTCTTTGCTCAACCAATTTGCTCCTTTACCATCGTTATACATTGGGCAATTTTGATAGTATATAGAATAATCCTGTTTACTGACTTTGAGCAAAGCATAAAAGTTTGCTGACAAATCCATAAAAACGACACGCTGTTTTTCTATAATTGTAGTAGCTACAATTTTTTCGGTATTTGATTTTAAACTACTCATCACTTTCATCCAAACAGTGTGTTCTTCTGATGAGAGTTTTTCCATTTTAACCGAATTGATATTTGCAAGTACGTCTTTAGCTAATGTTGAAACTAATTTACCGTCTGATTTTACCAAAGCATCTTTTAAAGCAAAGTAACTTTCGAAAATCGTTTTCAGTTGATTTACTTCTTGCTTCGTTTCAACTACGTTTTCTTGATTGTGCATTGAGTGGTCTTCAATAACTGCGGTTGAAACAATTGCAGTTTTCTTTACCCTTTCGTATTGGCAACATCCAGCAAGTTTACTATACACATCATCTGGAGCGAGGAATTTGTCGCTATCATAACCAGCCAAAGCAATGCGTTTCAAGATTTCATCTTGATTTGTTTTGATACTGTCGTAAGTTATTGTTGCCATTTTGCTGTCTTTGTTCCATTCTACGTTAGCAACTTTCTTTACATTTCCTGCTGTTTCAATCGTCTTTTCACACATTTCGCAATTGCCATAAATTTTCACGATCTCGGTTTTTGCATTTTTAATTTGAGCGTTGCAAGAGGAGGATGAAAACAGCAATAAAGTTGCAGCTGATATTTTTGATACTATGTTCATATCTGTTTTTTTATTGGGTTAATAATTCAATTTTAAATCCTGCATCTTGCACCTTTTGGATTACTTCTTCTTCGGTAATTCCTTCGGAATGCACAGAAAGAATTTTGTCTTTGTTTGCAGTGTCCACATCCCAATGGCAAATTCCGTTTGCATCATTTAGAAATGGAGTTACCTTTTCCACACATCCACTACAGTTGATGTTGGTTTTGAATTTTAATGTTTTATCGTTCGTTTTCATTTTAATGTTTGTTTAAATTATATACTGCAAATTTCGATAGCATTCAAACTAAATACATTACTGTATTTTTGAATTGATTTGTAACATTTACGTCTGCTTATTTTTTATACTTCAACCACAGACTATTACTTACTACACTTAAACTGCTCAATGCCATTGCCGCACCTGCAATCATCGGGTTGAGTAAGAAACCGTTAAACGGGTATAAAATCCCTGCTGCAATTGGAATACCAATCAAATTGTAAATAAATGCCCAAAACAGGTTTTGTTTAATGGTGCGAACTGTTGATTTTGATAAATGAATTGCTTCGGGAATTTTTGTAAGGTCTGATGAAATGATAGTCATTTTAGCTACATCCATTGCAATGTCGCTTCCTTTGCCCATTGCTATACTCACGTCTGCTTGTGCCAATGCTGTGCTGTCATTGATACCATCGCCAACCATCGCTATAACCTTTCCTTGTTGCTGCAATTGTTTAACGAATGCAGCTTTATGTTCAGGCAGTACTTCTGCTTTGTAATGTTTGATACCAACTTTTTCTGAAACAGCTTTGGCTGTCATTTCATTGTCGCCTGTGAGCATATAAACTTCAATGCCTGATAGCTGTAATTCTTCAATTGCCTTTTTAGAAGTTGCTTTAATCTGGTCAGCTATTGCTAATATGGCTATTGTTTTTTTCGTATTGGCAAACCAAATTACTGTTTTGGCTTCATTGCCCCATTGATTGGCTTTTTGAGCAACCGCATTTTCAATCAAAATTTCATTTTCTTGTATCAGTCTTTTGTTTCCAATGAAATAAGTTATACCGTCAATCTCAGCTTTTGCTCCTTTTCCTGTGATACTTTCAAATTGAGTTATTGAAACGGTATTCTGATTTTTTAAATGAGAAACAACCGCATCTGCCAATGGGTGTTCAGATTGTTTTTCAATGCTGAATAGTATTTGTTTTAATATCGGGGTTTCTTCAGTCCAAAAATCATTCGTTACAACAGGTTTACCTTCTGTGATGGTTCCTGTTTTATCGAGTATTACAGCATTTACCTTTTTTGCTAACTCAAGACTTTCTGCATCTTTAATTAAGATTCCTTTTTCAGCTCCTTTGCCCACACCAACCATTATGGCGGTTGGCGTTGCTAAACCCAAAGCACAAGGACAAGCAATTACTAAAACGGTTACGAGCGCCAATAAGCCTTGTGTAAATGCGTTTTCACCGCCAAAAATATTCCAGACAATAAATGAAGCAATTGCAATTATAATTACAATAGGCACGAAAATACCAGCGATTTTATCCACCAATTTTTGAACCGGAGCTTTACTACCTTGTGCATCTTGCACCATTTTGATAATGTGGGCAAGCATAGTTTCGCTGCCTATTTTGTAAGCCTTGAATTGAAAACTTCCTTTTTGGTTTATTGTGCCTGCAAATACTTTGTCGTTTTCACTTTTAAAAACAGGAATAGGCTCACCACTCAACATACTTTCATCAACATAGGAGTTTCCGTCAATTACTGTTCCATCTACCGCAATTTGCTCACCTGGTTTTACGACAATCGTATTACCAATTTCTACCTGCTCAATGGGCATTTGCATTTGATGACCGCCATCCTGCACAATCGTAACTGTTTTAGGCTGTAAGCCCATCAATTTCTTTATTGCAGATGATGTATTTCCTTTGGCTTTTTCTTCCAATAGTTTACCCAACAATATAAAGCCAATGATAACAGATGCAGCTTCAAAATAAACGTGGGCGTGTAATCCCCTTTCGTGCCAAAATTCAGGAACCAGTGTGTTGAAAACACTGAAAATGTAAGCAACACCTGTGCTTAATGCCACCAAGGTATCCATATTGGCAGAGCGATGTTTCGCTTGTTTCCAGGCATTGATGTAAAAATCTCTCCCTAACCAAAATAAAACTGGGGTACTTAAAAACCACATGATCTCATTGGCAAATGGCATATCCATAAAGAACATACCTATAACTACAACTGGAACAGAAAGAATCAACGCCCAATAAGTTTTCTTTTTGAGCGTTTTAAAGTTTTCTTTCTGAATATGTTCAATCGTCTCATCACCTGAAGTACTTTCATCAATCAATAAATCGTAGCCAATGCTTTGAATGGCTTTTCTCAAACCTTCAATTTTAATCAAGCTCGGAATGTACTCCACTGAAACCTTAGCATTTGCATAATTCACATTTGCATTCACAACCCCTGCCTGAGATTTAAGCATACTCTCCACACTCACTGCACACGAAGCACAAGTCATTTTCAAAACGGAAAATGATTTCTTTACGCTAGCTACATCATAGCCCAAGTCTCTAATGATTTTTACTGCGTCTGATACAGAATCCTGATTGTTCGATTGGATTACTGCTTGCTTATTGTTGAGTTCTACTCTGTGCGATTCTACACCATTGAGTTTTGCCAATCCATTGTCCACAATTAAAGCACAGTGTTCGCTGTCAACTCCTTCAAGTGGTATCCGAAATTCATTATTATTTGTTGCCATACCTTTCTTATTTAATTATAAGGCAAAGGTGGCAACATTAAAGCTTTTACCCGTTACCTGATTTTGGATTGTATTTGTAACATTTACACTTCGTCTAGTGGTTTGCGCTTTATTTCCTTGATATTCTTAAAGTGAGTTGGGGTGAGTCCTGTAACTTTTTTAAACTGATTGCTCAAATATCCAACGCTCGAATAATTCATTTGAAAAGCAATTTCGCTTAATGATAATTCGTCATAAACCAAAAGTTCTTTCACCTTCTCAATTTTTTGAGCAATAAAGTGTTTTTCAATAGTTGTTCCTTCTACTTCAGAAAATAGATTTGATAAGTAAGTATAGTCATGATGAAGCTTAGTGCTTATATGGTCAGATAAATTAGTATTTAGTTCACTGTTATTTTGGTGGACAATTTCAATAATTAATGACTTAATTTGCCCAATCAGACGACTTTTTTTGTCATCGATCAATTCAAATCCAAATGTTTTTAGATGATTGTCAAGGTTTGTTTTTTCAGTATCGGTCAAATCGTATTTAAGTTCAACTTCACCTAAACTAATATTCAATGTTTGAAAGCCGAGCTTCTCCAATTCACTATTTACAACCATAATGCAGCGATTACAAACCATATTTTTGATATAAATTTTCATAAGTTAATGTTTATGTCTTGCGTTGGCAAAAAAGTGGCTCTTTTGGTTTTGACGAAGGGTCGGCTTTGTGTGTTGGGCAAATTCAAATGTGCCACTTGTGCGGCTGGCTAAAATTGTTTTTAAAAAAGTGCGGTGGGAAAAAAAATAAAAAACATTGGGTAGGCTTGAGTGTCGGCTTATTAGCTGTCTAGTTGCAAAATGGTCTGTATGTTTTTGGTCACTTGTCAAAATGATTTGTCTTTTTTTAATGTTTAAATTTTGATTGGTCTGTCGTTGTTGCACGGTCGTCCTACCATTGGCTATAACGTTTTGCGCGTTTGCGATGTGCGGGATTTAGAAATTTGATTTGCATAGTTGTTATAATTTAAAAGTAACTGAAATTTTCCAATGAAGCAAACTGCCCGCATAGTGCAAACGCGCTGTTAGCTGCTGCTGCCGGAGTATCCTCAAGACATTACAGAGTGACTTTAAGACGGACGTGGTCCAAGCGCCCTATCCTAAAAGCACAATGGAAAGTAGAGCATAAGCAAACCAAAATAAATTGGGTCATTCTAAATTAAAAACTACCTGAAAAATCGTCAGGGCGAAACCCTTGAAAAGCAGTTGCAGCTAACGTTTTGCGGCTCTTGCGGTGTGCGGGATTTGGGTGAATATTTTGGATAATTAGTACAATTTAAAAGTAACTCAAATTTGCCAATGAACCAAACTGCCCGCATAGCGCAAAACCGCTGTTGGTAGCTGGCGTAATTTTATTCTTTCGCTTCTTTTAATGCGATTAATTCAATCTCAGGCGAGATTCTAAAATCGGTGTCTTTAATTTTGTCAAGCAATGGTCTAATTGATGGAATTATACCTTTTAACTTTGCTTTAATTATCACACCAAGTGTTCCTGTATAACTTAACTTTAATTGTTCTGCAATTTTTCTCGCTTTGTAATCGTCAATAATAAGTGTACTGTCTGAAATTTCAAGAGCCAAAGCAATCGCACTTGATTCACCTTTATCAATTTGCATCTCTAAAAGTTGCTGTTTTAATTGGTCTTTGACTGAAATTATCTCAACCCATTCAGGCAAGGGTTCTCCGAATTCGTTTGCAATATCAATAGTCGTCACTATTTGACCATAAACTTTATGGAGTAAATCCAACTCTCCGATGTTAGTCAGAATGATAAAGCAACTTGTGTCTGAAATAATTGTCTTATGCATTTATCACATCTTTCGATAAGTCAGAAGCCGGAAAATTAAACAGTGACACGTTATGTTTGCCAAGTAACTCCGCAAACACTCTTTTTGTCAGTCCAGCTACTTGAGCCGCTTGTCCGAGAGAAAGTTTCCCTTGTTTATACAACTCACTAGCAAAAAGCATAGCTAATTGTTGATTGTCGACTTCTAAACTGTCAGGTATATTTAATGTTAACACTTTCATGATAGCGAATTTACAATATTATTGGCAGAAGTAAAAATGTAAAATTGTCTTTCTTCAGAACGCTTGCTACCAACGTTTTGCGGCTCTTGCGGTGTGCGGGATTTGGGTGAATAATTTTGATTTTAGTTGCAATTTAAAAGTAACTCAAATTTGCGAATGAACCAAGCTGCCCGCATAACGCAAAACCGCTGTTAGCTGTAGTATTACTTTATTTTTTCATAGTCATAACCGTTCATGCCAAATAGTACTCTAAATGTATATTTTTGATGAGTGTCCTTATAAGCGTTTTTTTCTTTGTCCCACAAGAAATAAGTCCACTTGCCATTAATTTTCTCAGCTTTCAACCACAACTTGTTGTCTGTTGTGTAAAACAGAATAGGACTTATTAATTTATCGTCCTTATATATTACCTCTGAAAATATTTTCTTAAAGTCGTCTTCTCCAAATATCCATTTACCTTGTCTTTTCCCCTTGATAAATTGTCCTTTTGCACTTGCTCTATAAAAAGGTCTGTTTGGGATAGTATAGGTAGTGTCTGGATTTGTCGTGGTAACTTTTGTACTTATGCTGTCTGTCTCAAGCATTATCCAGATGCCCGATTTGTATCCTTTACTGTCAAGTCGATTAAGAGTATCTCCATTGTAAACAACATAGTTAGGAAAAACAGCAACACTCTTTTGTCCGTATGAAAAAAAGGTACTTAAAATCAGGAAATTAAGAAGTATTACTGGTCTCATAAAATATTACAGCTAACGTGTTGCGGCTGTTGCGGTGTGCGGGATTTGGGTGAATAAATTGGATATTTAGTACAATTTAAAAGTAACTCAAATTTGCCAATGAACCAAGTTGCCCGCATAACGCAAAACCGCTGTTAGTGGCTGCCCTTCTTTCTTTCGTCATTGATTAGCTGTATTTCCTTTTTTGTTCAACGCTCGTTTGATCATAAGTTGTCTTATATTTTCCGTTCTTGTCAGGCGTGTGAATTTTGTATGGTTCTCTATTCTTGTTTAAGTTAGACCGAATTTCATAGAACAATGTCAAGTCATTATTCAAAAAAGTCTGTCCATATTTTTCCAAGTCAAAAAGTGTCTGTGTAATACTCTCTTTCATTTTGTCGTTGGTCGGAAAGTCCGGTGTATATATGTTTGTCTGCTCAATTTTATTCTTAAACAAGGTCAAACTTGCCCCGTTCCAATCATACTCAAAAAAGTTTTCGCTATCGCCTACTCCAAATACAAGGGAATAATAAAATGGATAGTCAGTCGGATATGTTGTGCTGTCAACCTTTACATATTGATTGTTACGTCTCCAAATGATAACAGAAGAATATTCTTTCGTTTCAGTTCTGTGTCTTATGAACCCAAACTTTTCTATTGCGGGTCCTAATATTTCCAAAACATTTTCTGTGAATAAAATTTGTTCTTTAGAAGGCTTTTCAATCTTTGTCATTTCAGTTTTATTTTGTTTTTTCTTTTTAAAAAAGTCAAAAAGTCCCATAATTATTTCTGTTGATTTTTGTCGTTTTGGGTTGCCACTAACGGTTTGCGCGTTTGCGATGAGCGGGATTTAGAAGTTTGATTTTCATAATTTGTTACAGTTTAAAACTAACTCTAATTTTCCAATGAAGCAAATAGCCCGCTTAGCGCAACCGCGCTGTTAGCTG
>Ga0208695_1003685_pt1 | contig 10137 bp, 9 predicted proteins | sample AD_UKC111_MetaG_FD_184449 | JGI IMG/M metagenome (GOLD analysis project Ga0208695, IMG submission 184449) | Active sludge microbial communities of municipal wastewater-treating anaerobic digesters from Hong Kong - AD_UKC111_MetaG (SPAdes)... | ecosystem: Engineered > Bioreactor > Anaerobic >... | reverse complement strand
AAAAGCACTATTCATGACATGCTTGCGCTGAAAAAAACAGGGATGGATAAGAGAATACTGAAATGCCACTCCAGGGGCAGTGTTGTTTTTGGAATCTGCGGGGGTTACCAGATGCTTGGGAAAGAAATATCGGATAGATTAAAGGCCGAGTCGGACAATGAACGCTCGGAAGGCTTGGGCTTACTTAACGCCGTTACGGAGTTCAGGAAGGACAAATTTACGACTCTTTCAAAAGGAAGGGACAATATATTCGGAGCTGAGGTAAGAGGATACGAAATACATATGGGAGAAACAGTGAGCACAGATATGGAAAATTCCTTCATAACCATAGGTGAAAGAGGAGGAAAGGATGTTTCGGGGCAGGATGGAATGATAGATAAGGGCCTTACGGTATTCGGCACATATATCCATGGTATATTTGACAGTTCAGAGTTCACAAGAAGCTTTCTTAATCTGATCCGGAGAAGGAAGGGATTGATTCCTTTGGAAAACCTGGCTCCTGATTATTGGGAGTATAAGGAAGGGCAATACGACAAGCTTGCGGAAATAGTAAGGTCAAACCTTGATATGAATAAGTTTTATGAAATATTGAAAGCGGGAATAGAGGATTAGAAATTTCCCGGACATTTTTCTATGTAATATTCATGGCGCAAATTACAATAATGATATATAATATAGGTTATGATATGCTTAGTACTGAGTTTTTTGCATTATCTGCAATGCAGATCGCAGCGTACAGGGCTATTTGTATTATACTTGGAGGTGCCGATATGAATTTAGATAATCTTGGTGCAAAAGTGCATCGCAATCTTACTGTAGGGAAGCTTGTGGAAATTGCTCTGAAAAAAGAAGGTGCTGCTCTTACCGATACAGGAGCTTTAAGCATCAACACGGGAAAATATACCGGCAGATCCCCCGGCGACAGATTTATAGTTGATGATCCCGGCATACACGACAAGGTGGATTGGGGCAAGATCAACGTACCCATAAGCAGTGAGAAATTTGAAAACCTGTATAACAAAATAAAAGAATATATAAAAGGCAAAGAGCTTTTTGTATTTGACGGTTTTGTCGGGGCTGACAAGAATTACAGGATGCCGATCAGGATTATAAATGAATATGCAAGCCAGAATCTTTTTGCCCAGAACCTTTTCATCAAGCCAAAGAATGGGGAGCTTGAGGGCTTTGAGCCTGAATACACGGTTATAGCTGCACCGGGCTGCCATGCCGATGCCGAAGCTGACGGTGTGAATTCCGAAGCCTTTATTATATTGAATTTTGCAAAGAAAATTGTTATTATAGGCGGATCAATGTACTGCGGCGAGATAAAGAAATCCATATTTACGATTATGAATTTTATACTTCCCATGAAGGGAGTAATGCCAATGCATTGTTCGGCCAACATAGGAGAAGACGGTGATGTGGCGCTGTTCTTCGGATTGTCGGGTACAGGGAAGACTACTTTGTCCGCCGACAAGGGAAGAAGGCTTATAGGTGATGACGAGCACGGCTGGACAGAGGACGGGGTTTTCAATTTCGAGGGAGGCTGCTATGCAAAATGCATAAGGCTTTCAAAGGAAAACGAACCTCAGATATGGAATGCCATAAGGTTTGGTACGGTAGTGGAGAATCTGGTACTGGATCCTGAGACAGGAGTTCCGGACTATGACAGTGAAAAATTCACCGAGAATACCCGTGCAGGATATCCTGTAACATATATTGATAATGCTGTTGAAGAAGGAGTGGGAGGCAATCCTTCTACGGTAGTATTCCTTACGGCTGACGCTACCGGCGTGCTGCCGCCGATCTCAAAGCTTACAAAAGAGCAGGCAATGTACCATTTCATGTCCGGTTACACAAGCAAGCTGGCAGGAACGGAAAGAGGGATAATAGAACCTACCGCTACATTCTCCACTTGCTTCGGAGCACCCTTTATGCCGATGCCCCCGCAGGTTTATGCAGAGCTTCTGGGTAAAAAAATCGACAAGAACAACGCAAAAGTATTCCTTGTCAATACCGGCTGGAGCGGAGGCTCCTACGGAGTAGGGAAACGCATGAAGCTGTCCTACACCAGGGCAATGGTAAATGCCGCAATAAGCGGAGAATTGAATAATGTCAGCTACGATACCGACCCAATATTCGGATTGGCTGTGCCTGTCGAATGCCCCGGGGTTCCGGCTGAGGTTCTGAAGCCGGTGAATGTATGGCAGGATAAGGCGGAATATGAAAAGACAGCTCTGAAGCTTGCAGCGGATTTTAATGCGAACTTCCGGAAATTCAAGGGTGTGCCTGAAAATATAGTTAATGCAGGGCCGAAGGTATAGTATGTATATTGTAACGGCAGCGGCCATAATCAGGGATGGAAAGGTGCTTATTGCACAGCGGCAGCCAGGCTCTCACATGGAATACAGGTGGGAATTTCCCGGGGGAAAGCTGGAACCCGATGAAACTCCTGAAGAATGCATCATAAGAGAAATAAAGGAAGAAATGGATATAGATATTGAGGTCATCGATATCTATAAGGTTGTGAAGTTCAAATATGAAGAAAAAGACATACTGCTTCTGTGCTACCTTTGCAGGTTACTCAAAGGCGATGGAAAAGCACTTGAATGCAATGACTTTAGATGGGTGACGAAGGATGAACTTCCGGGCTTTGATTTTGTACCGGCAGATTTGCCCATAGTGGAAAAGCTTATAAATGACAAGAGGCTCTAACGAGCCTCTTGTATTAATGATGCGACTAATTCCGCGGTTTTCTCAATATCGCTTATTGCAATGGATTCTGAAGTGGTGTGCGCATTGGTCATTCCTATTCCCAGGGTTACTGCTTGTATGCCTTTGCCGCTCATTATATTTGTGTCACTGCCGCCTCCGGTCGATTCCAGGCGGGTTTCAAGGCCTATTCTTTTTATTGCCGAGTCCACAAGCTTTATTACTTCTGCATCCTTCGGAATATTTAACTCCGTATAGCTCAGCTGCTGTGTTGTTTCATGTTCTGCACCGAATTCCCTGCAGGCATTATCTATGCACTCCAGCATATGCTTTGCCTGGGCTTCAACCTTACTCCTTACTAAACTTCTTGCTTCCATTTCCATTTCAATTTTATCACATACAATGTTGGTAGCACCGCCGCCGTTTATCCTGCCGATATTTGCGGTTGTCTCCTCGTCGACGCGGAGAAGCTTCATAGTGTTAACAGCTCTTGCAGCTACTTGTATTGCGCTGATACCTTTCTCCGGAGCTAATCCGGCATGAGCAGCTTTCCCCTTTATTACTGAAAAAGTTTTAATCTGTGCCGGTGCCTGTACAATTACTGATCCTACGGCTCCGCTGCTGTCAAGGACGAAGGCAAATTCAGACCTGAGCCAGCTGTAATCAAGATGCTTGGCGCCGAGTAATCCGTTTTCTTCCGCTATGGTGAATGCAACCTCAATGTCACCGTGAGGTATATTATTCTCCTTTATGTATCTTACTGCTTCCAATATCGCGGCAATTCCCGCCTTATCATCGCCCCCCAGTATGCTTGTCCCGTCACTGTATATTATTTCCTCGCGGATTATGGGATTTATGTTTTCTCCGGGAACCACCGTATCCATATGGGCACAAAAGAGTATCGGCTTTGCGTCAAGGGTTCCCTTTAACCTGCCCAGTACATTTCCGGTATCTCCTCCTGCCAGCTCACCTGCCTTGTCTATATATACCTCGAAACCCAAACCCCTGAGTTTTTCTGCCAATAGTGAAGCAAATCTGCCTTCTTTCAGTGACAAGCTGCTTACCTTGACCATTTCAATAAATTCCCTGACCATTCTTTCAGTATTCATTTTAACCCCTCCTGGTAAAAAAATAGTAATATAGTAGAATTATATCATATAATTTTACTGCAATGGTATAAAGTTATTTTTTAAGGGCTTCAAAGAGCCCAAAGGGAGACGCAGCATTAGTACCCGATATTCCGGATAATTATTTTTTTTGAAGGTAATTTTTCTATATTTGTAGAAACTATATTTATCTGCAAAAATCAAGGAAAGGGTTGAGTTTGTATGGCAAAAAAGAAAAGCTTGCTGGATTTCTACAGGATGAAAAAGGAAGGGGAAGTTGCCGCTTGGGTTACTGCGTATGACTTTCCTACAGCTTCCTTTGCCGAGCAGGCAGGTATGGACATGATTTTGGTCGGAGATTCCTTGGGTATGGTAGTTCTTGGTTATGAAGGTACGATACCTGTGACTATGGAAGATTGCATATCCCATTGTCAGGCGGTAAGAAGGGGTGCGCCGAATACCTGGGTTATCGGTGATATGCCTTTTGGTTCTTATCAGGTGTCTGATGAAGAGGCTGTAAGAAATGCAGTCAGATTCCTGAAAGAAGCTGCTGTAGACTGTATAAAGCTTGAAGGTGGGGTTAGGGTAAAGAGCAGGATAAAAGCAATAACCGATGCCGGAATAGTGGTTATGGGACATATCGGCCTGACTCCACAAAGCTCCGGACAATTCGGAGGATATAAAGCCCAGGGCAGGACCGTTGAAAGTGCGAGGGCACTTATAACGGACGCGCTTGCCGTACAGGAAGCAGGTGCCTATGCAATACTCGTCGAAGCAGTTCCGCCTGAAGTAACAGCATACCTGACTAAGCTGCTTACTATCCCGGTATACTCAATCGGTGCAGGCTTATGCGACGGACAGCTCTTGATAAGCGGAGACATGCTCGGGAAATTCCAGGCCTTTACTCCCAAATTTGTTAAGAAATATGCCAATGTAGCCGAGGTTGAGACCAATGCTTTCAAAGAATACATAAAGGATGTAAAAGAAAGAAAATTCCCGGCAGATGAGCACGTATACCATGTACTGGACAGCATGGAGGACTTTGAAAAGCTGTTCAAGGAGTTTATGTAAAAAGCAGAAGGAGTAATGAATATATGGCTGTTTTAGACTGCAGAGAGGCTGCAAGAAGCATTAAGGAAGAACTGACAAAAAAAGTACAGCTTCTTGCCGGTAAAGGAACAAGGACCAAGTTAGGAATAATAAGAGTCGGGGCCAGGCCTGAGGATATTTCTTATGAAAAGGGTATAATGAAGAATTGTGAGTCCATAGGGATCAGCTGCGAAGTGACGGTACTTGCTGAGAATATAAGCAATGAGGGCTTCATGAAGGTCCTTGAGGCCGCAAACAACGACAAAAGCATAAATGGGATACTGGTGTTCAGGCCGCTTCCGGCACATATTGACGAGGATAAGGCAAGGAATATGATAAACCCTGCTAAGGATATAGACTGTATGAATCCTTACAATCTGGCCAAGGTATTTGAAGGTGACGATTCGGGCTTTGAACCGTGCACCCCTGCGGCAGTTATGGAAATCATCAGGTTCTTTGGTATAAACTTACAAGGGGAGAATGTGGCTGTTATCGGCAGAAGCATGGTGGTGGGTAAGCCTTTGAGCATGATGCTGCTTAAAGAGAATGCCACTGTGACCATATGCCATTCCAGGACAAAGGATATCAAGAGCATTGTTTCCCGTGCGGATATCGTAGTGGCTGCCCTTGGGAAAGCAAGGGCCATAGGAGCTGACTATATAAAGCCCGGAGCTGTTGTTATAGATGTTGGAGTTAATGGGGCGCCGGAAGGCGGAATATGCGGGGATGTTGACTTTGACAAGGTGAAGGATGTTGCATCAAAAATAACACCCGTACCGGGCGGGGTAGGTGCTGTTACAACATTGATGCTGTTGAAGCATGTTGTGGAAGCTGCACAGCAAGGGAGTGCCTTATGAAAAAAGTCATGGAAGCATTAAGGTCGGTAAGGTGGGAAAATGGTGAACTGATTATATTGGATCAGACAAAGCTCCCCGATGCAACTGACTTCATAAAGCTGGACAAGGCAGAGGACGTATGGGACGCTATATTTCATCTTAAGGTAAGAGGCGCTCCTGCCATAGGAATAGCTGCTGCTTACGGGCTGTGTGCTGCAATGAGGGAAACGGGGGCTAAAAGCCATGAGGAATTTATGAGTGAATTAAAAAAGAATTCCCAATACCTTGCAAGCTCAAGGCCAACTGCAGTAAATCTTTTCTGGGCATTGAAGAGAATGGAAAGAGCAGCATTTGACAATAAAAATAAAACTGTGGAAGAGTTGAAGGAAATACTTATCAGGGAAGCAAATGCCATAAGAGATGAAGATGAAGGTATGTGCAGGGCAATAGGAGAAAATGCCCTTACCCTTTTCCGTGATGGAATGACGGTACTTACCCATTGCAATGCCGGAGGCCTGGCCACGGCTATGTACGGGACTGCCCTGGCACCGATATATCTGGCGAAGGAGAAGGGGATGAACATAAAGGTATTTGCAGATGAAACAAGGCCTCTGCTTCAGGGAGCGAGGCTTACTGCCTGGGAGCTTATGCAGGCAGGTGTGGATGTAACGCTTATCTGCGACAATATGGCTGCAGCGGTAATGGCAAAGGGTTTGATAGATGCGGTGATTGTGGGGTGCGACAGGGTTGCGGCCAACGGAGATACGGCAAATAAAATCGGTACTTATGGCCTTGCCGTACTTGCAAAGGCGCACAATATACCATTTTATATAGCAGGGCCCACATCAACTATAGATATCGAAACTCCAAGCGGGAAAGAGATTCCCATTGAAGAGAGGAAGCCCGACGAAATCACATGCGGCCTGGGCAGAAGGACTGCTCCTGTTGGGGTAAAGACCTTCAATCCGGCTTTTGATGTGACTCCGAACGAGCTTATAACTGCCATAATAACCGAAAAGGGAGTTGTAAGGCAGCCCTATGATGTAGGGATCAAGAAGCTATTTGAATAGAATGAAGCCACTTGTAATGGAATTCCAATACGAGTGGCTTTATCGGAACCTATTTTTCATTTTCCAGCTTGCTGTATTCTACTGCTATCTGAGCAGCCAGCAAAGCGTTGTCCTTAACCAAAGACATATTGGCTGCAAGGATTTCTCCGTTACTGAATTCCTTAATCTTTTTAATAAGAAATGGAGTAATTTCTTTATCAGCAATGCCATTTTTATCTGCTTCATAAAGAGCCAATTCTACTGCTTTATCAGTAGCATTCCTCTGGGCTCTATACTGTTCGGAAATCGGATTTGCCACTACAATTCCCCCGTCCAGTTTCAAATCCCATTTTGCTTTCATCAATTTTGCACACTCCAGGGGGTTATCTACTCTCATGGAAACCTTATGGCCGCTGCTCCTTGTATAAAAGGCAGGAAAATCATCAGTGCCGTAGCCAATAACCGGAACTCCGAAGGTTTCGAGCCGCTCAAGGGTGAGCCCGACATCAATTATTGCTTTACCCCCTGAACATACTACGGCAACATTTGTAATTGAAAGCTCTGTAAGGTCTGCCGATATGTCAAAGCTTTTTCCTGCGTTTCTGTGTACGCCTCCTATTCCTCCCGTGGCAAAGACACGGATGCCTGCATACTGCGAAAAAATCATAGCGGCCGCACCTGTAGGCTCCCCTGATAAGCCCATGCTTATCACATAAGGAATTTCTCTTCTGCCGGTTTTGACAAGTTTCTTTGAATTTGCCAGGATATCCATTTCTTCACGGGTAAGGCCTATTTTTATCCGTCCTTCTATTATTCCCATGGTTGCCGGTATGGCTCCGCTGTCACGGACAATCTGTTCCAGGGACAGAGCGTTTTCAACATTTTCGGGATAGGGCATACCGTAGGAAAATAAGGCTGATTTAAGGGCAACAATAGGCTTGTAGTATCGGAGGCCGTCAAGCACCTCCTTGTTTATATCAAGGTAGTCAATAAAGTTATTCATGAGCAAAACCTCCTTAAATAGTGCCTTGCAGCTATTATGTGTCACAAGGTACCGGGTTACTATGTAACAAATATAACATATATTGAACCTACTTTCAAAGAAGTTTAAAGTGCCTTAATGAACCCATAAAAGTTTTTATGTTAAAAGTATTGAAAATAAAGCATTTTTAGCACAACCCAAAATATAATAAAAAAAAGAGTTGACATATGCATAAATAGTTGGTATTATCTTCTTTAAATACTTAACTGCCGATTAAAGGCAGAAAGGAAATTGTGAAAATGAAAGGGACCAATATGAACAGAGTACAATTGAACAGCACAATTTCATACATTATATCCGGAATTATCCTATTATCAGTCCTTGTACTGCTTATTAGCAGCCAAGCACTATTGATTTCAGGGATAATTCTATTTGTCGTGGAACTGATTATTAGCCTAATTATTAGCCTAATAATTAGCGTGATACAGATTTTCAGCAACTTAATAAAATCAAAAACGATGACAGGAAAAAGTAAACAAATTTTAATTCTTTCAGAGAGTGGAGGCTGGTGTGAATCCATAGGATGAATTTGTTGAAAATCATCATCCTTGAGTTGCAGGCTGAAATAGCAGTAAGCCCCGCCGGCTAAGCCGTTAAATAAAAAGAGAAAAAAATTGGATGGTACCGCGAAAGACTTTTCGCTCCAGTAATGGGGCGAAAAGTCTTTTTGATTTTATAAATAAATAATTTTAGGAGGAATGAAAATGTCAAATGTAAAGATGTACTACGAAGGGGATGCCAATCTGGAGATGTTGAGGGGGAAAAGGGTTGCCGTAATAGGTTATGGCAGTCAGGGACATGCACATGCCCTTAACCTTCAGGAAAGCGGGGTTGATGTATGTGTCGGCCTGTACAAAGGGAGCAAGTCCTGGGAAAGGGCAGAAAAGGAAGGCCTGGTAGTTCTTGAAGCCTCAGAGGCTGTTAAGAAGTCAGATTTCGTAATTATCCTGGTACCGGATGAAAAGCAGGCAAAGCTGTATAAAGAATCCGTAGAGCCTTATCTTACGGAAGGGAAGTCCTTAATATTTGCCCATGGCTTCAACGTACATTTCGGGCAGATAGTGCCTCCGGAGAATGTCGATGTATTCATGGTAGCGCCAAAGGGGCCGGGACATACCGTAAGAAGCCAGTTCAAAGAAGGAAGAGGAGTGCCGTGCCTGATAGCGGTATACCAGGACTACACAGGCAATGCAAAAGCTCATGCCCTTGCTTATGCAAAAGCCATAGGCGGTACAAGGGCAGGAGTGCTGGAAACAACCTTCAGGGAAGAAACCGAGACCGACCTCTTTGGTGAACAGGCTGTGCTTTGCGGAGGTGTAACCGAACTTATGAAAGCGGGATTTGAAACTCTGGTAGAGGCAGGCTACGCTCCTGAAAGCGCATACTTCGAATGCCTGCATGAGATGAAACTCATCGTTGACTTGATAAATCAGGGCGGTTTAAGCTACATGCGGTATTCAATAAGCGATACTGCCGAATACGGTGATTATGTTACAGGAAAAAGAATAATCACTGAAGATACAAGAAAAGAAATGAGAAAGATTTTATCCGAAATACAAGACGGCACCTTTGCGAAAGAATGGCTGCTGGAAAACCAGGTTAACAGGCCGTCTTTCAATGCAATGAGAAGGAAAGAACAGAGCCATCAGATGGAGCAGGTGGGAAAAGAACTGAGGAAGATGATGTCGTGGATTGACAATAAATAATAAAATTGTGGGAGGTATTTATATGTCGAAGAGGATCTATATTTTTGACACAACATTGAGGGATGGGGAACAATCTCCGGGCATAAGCCTTAACAGCAGTGAAAAGCTCAAAATTGCAAGGCAGTTAAGTGAACTTGGGGTTGATGTCATTGAGGCAGGCTTCCCGGCAGCTTCAAAGGGTGATTTTGAAGGAGTAAAGTCTATAGCAAAGAATGTAAGGAGCTCAACAATTGCAGCTTTGGCAAGAGCTGTCAGGCAGGATATCAACGTAGCGTGGGAAGCAATAGAATATGCAGAGCAGCCAAGGATACACACATTTATTGCCACCTCGGACATACACATGAAATACAAGCTTAAAATGAAGCCGGAAGATGTGCTGGCAGAAGCAGCAGAAATGGTTGCTTATGCAAGGAGGCTGTGCCCTGAGGTAGAGTTTTCCGCTGAAGATGCGGCAAGAACGGATCCTGAATTTCTTTACAGGGTGATTGAGTCGGTGATCAATGCCGGAGCAAGAGTAGTTAATATACCGGATACCGTAGGGTACATGACCCCGGGCGAATTCGGAGGGCTTATCCGAAATATCAGAAATAATGTGGG
>Ga0208695_1003684_pt1 | contig 10150 bp, 13 predicted proteins | sample AD_UKC111_MetaG_FD_184449 | JGI IMG/M metagenome (GOLD analysis project Ga0208695, IMG submission 184449) | Active sludge microbial communities of municipal wastewater-treating anaerobic digesters from Hong Kong - AD_UKC111_MetaG (SPAdes)... | ecosystem: Engineered > Bioreactor > Anaerobic >... | reverse complement strand
AGTTTGAGCCGTCATGCTTATGCTTTTTTCCTCTTACCCTTGCAGCTATGATTTCAGCGGTGTCCGTTTTTTTATAGCAATTCCTGTACTCTGGATAAGGCTCGGGACTTTCGGGAATAGGATTATACCTCCATAATCCAGCAGTATGAGCCGTTACTTCATGGTTAGACAGCTTTTCTTCAGTACACTGCGGCTTGCTGTTTTCAGAAGCCGCTGCGGAATTATTATGTTTTATCACCTTAATCACCATTCCTTTTTGCTATTTGTTCCGGCCTTGAAACTGAATAGAGTTCAGTTAAGAAAATTTTCTGCTGGCTTTTTGAATAAAAGGAACAAATAGTTGTGTGAAAAATTTATTTTTCACACTAATCCTCCATGCCGGCAAAATCTGATATGCGAAAATTTACTGTTATACTGCAAGTCAAATTAAGGAACAATAACAAATCCCTGTGGAGGAGGCGGAAGCTCAATTCCTGCCCCCGGCTTTGCGTCAAGGCTCTTTGAGGACATCTTGATTGAGCCGGAAACCCATGCAAAGAACTGTGCAAGGTCGCCGGCAGAAAGTGTATTCATCATAAGAACGCATTCTGTTATTTCTTTAAGTACGGTTGTATCCGCATAAGCACCTGCTGCACAGGCAATAATATTTGCAGGCTTTGTCTTTTTAAGGTCCTCAGCCGCCTGCCTCCAGTCATCAGTAGGAGCACCGTCCGTCAGCAAAAACACTAGCGGCTTCCAGTCACCCTTTTGTGTTTCGGTGGATTTTCTTACCTCTGTATTAATGCAGTCTGTAAGCAATCTTAGTGCTGCGCCAAGAGCGGTTGAACCTCCCGCATTAATCTGCGGCTCTTTAAAAAGCATAAGTTCGGTAAGAGGGCAAACCTGCCTTGCTGAAGAATTAAAGGTTATAACCGATAAATATGCGGTTTCAAGAGCCTGCGGATCTCCTCTCAGCTCGGAAACAAGAGCCTTCATACCTTGCTTCACGGCTTCAATGGGATCTCCCGACATAGAACCCGAGGTATCAAGCAAAAGATATACGGGCAGCCTTCTTAAAAATTCTGACATGAAATATTCCCCTTTTCTTATAAAATCAGCAGATAATATATGCTATATAATATAATAAAATTATACAATTAAATTATCTAAAAGTCAACAGTTTAACCTCATAACTTTTAGTTTTTTGACTATTTCTTAAAAAATATCAGCTAGTCATAAAATAAAAAAGCACTCTGCAATAAAATGCAGAGTGCCTACAGCCTTATAAAGCCAAATTACTTAAGCTCAATTGTTGCGCCTGCAGCTTCAAGCTTTGCCTTAAGCTCTTCAGCCTCAGCCTTTGAAGCGCCTTCCTTGATTGCCTTAGGAGCAGCTTCAACAAGGTCCTTTGCGTCCTTGAGTGAAAGACCACAAACATCCTTAACAGCCTTAATAACGTCCATCTTCTTTTCGCCAAATGAAGCAAGAATTACATTGAATTCTGTCTTTTCTTCAGCGGCAGCAGCAGCACCGCCTGCAGCAGGACCAGCAGCTGCAACAACAGCTGTTACGCCGAATTCTTCCTGAATTGCTTCAACAAGCTCAGCCAGTTCAAGAACTGACAGAGTCTTAATATCTTCTACAAATTTCAAAACTTTCTCAGAAGCCATGATAATAATCTCCTTTTAATAATTATAATTCTTTAAAATACGGACAGCGGGTTAAGCAGCTTCTTCAGCCTTCTTGTCGGCGAGAGCCTTAAGAGTAGCAGCAAGCTTCTGCATAGGACCCTGAAGTGAACCAACGAGCTGTGCAAGCAGAACATCTCTTGAAGGAATCTTTGAAAGAGCAACAACACCCTTTTCGTCGTAAATTTCTTCACCGATATAGCCTGCTTTAAGATTGAACTTGTCCTTTGCATTTTCAGCAAATTTACCGAGAATACGTGCAGGAGCAGTCTGGTCGTCATTTGAAAGCGCAATGGCGGTTGTACCCTCAAGTACATTTTCAAGTCCCTCAAGACCAACGTTTTTAAATGCAAAACGAAGCATTGAGTTCTTTTCTACAAAATAGTTTACGCCTGCTTCTCTGAGTTCCTTTCTGAGTTTAGTATCCTCTTCAACAGTGATACCCTTATAGTCTACTATAACACCAGAAACAGAATTTTTAAGAAGCTCGGTAAGCTGTTCAACCCTAGCCTTTTTGCTTTCCAGAACCTTTTCACTTGGCATAATAATTTCACCTCCGGAACTGAATTCATAATTACTTGTAGCTTTACAAGCAATCTGCTCTCGGATTCAAACAAAAAGAAAACCTTCCCCGAAGTTCGGAAAAGGGCATAAGTACAATATTATACTTTGCAATCTTTTCCTCGGCAGGACTTACTGATGCCTGCTGTCTTTAGAATACGATAGCGTGTTATTTTCACAACATCAAATAGTATAGCACAGTTCTATCATCTTGTCAACAGCTTTTATAAAATAAATTATGCAGAAAAATAGATACCGTCAAACCTCACCATCCACACCAAAAAGCATGAATAAAACTATCGGATTAACAAGCTTATAGTGTTATGTGTATCGAACCTGATTTTTTTGCGGTCATGTAAATATCCTTAAAGCCAGACGAATACCCCTTGCCGAAAGCAACGTTATAAGGCAAAACCAACCCATCAGAAATAATGATGTTGCGAAAGGGTATAAGAACTGCATTAAGCATTATAGGAGGCTAACTATTAAAAGTCAAGCCCTAAAATAAAAAAAGTGCAAAAAATTCGCCGCCCTTGACAAACAGCAATCAAATGCTTTTTGATTGAAGCGAGGGTGATGGAGAGAATAGCAAAGCAAGCCCAACCCACCCTCGAAAAAGCAATTGTAGCATTTGCTTGCTTCGGTTTGTCAAGGGCGGCGAATTTTTTGCACTTTTTTTATTTTAGGGCTTGACTTTTAATAGTTAGTCTCCTTATAATTTGTTAACAACTGATTTCTTCTTTAAACTTAATCAGCAGATAAATCGTATCAATAATATCCAGTACAGGTATCAGCTGAAAAAAATAATGTTTTATACCCGGTGGCTTTTGCAGGCTGAAATTTTTCCGCAGATGTTTTACATAAAAAATCCCGTAAAACCCCGTTAGGAAAATAATTGTGCAGGTAAAAGCAATCGGTATCGGCACAAATATCAACCCCATCCCCCTAAGCCCCATTGTGACGGCAAGACAAATTAATGCACTAAAAATAAAATTAACTATGTAGAAAGGTATTGTCCAAAGCTTTACTGCTGTCATTGATTTTTTTAAGGATATGTAATCCCCCTTATTATATAGAATAATTGCGTTTATTGCGGTAATCAGTGAAACAATTAAAACCAGAATTACTGAAAATATAAATACTGTAAAAAAATATTTTATAAAAAGATTGCTTTCCCCCTGTTCACTTTTGAAAAAAGCTTTGACATAATCTCTTTTTATTAAAGCATAAAGCCATAATGGTGAGGTTATTACAAGCAAATAAAAATAAATTACCCCGACAAAAATTCTTGATATTTTCATAAAAATCCTCATTCTTTTCTGCTATTTGTTCCGATTTTGCGCAGCAAAATTTCTGCTAACTTTTTTTGCAGAAAAGGAACAAATAGCTGAGTGAAAAATTTATTTTTCACGCTAACAGCTCCCATACTTGTATTAAATGTACTAATTATACCATGTTTTAATCTACCTGTAAAGCATTTACAGGTATTTTTTATTATTAATTGGACATTATATAATAAAAAAGCAAAAATCCCTACATATATTTGACACGAAAGAGGTATAGTAGTATAATAATATTTGCTATAAAAATATTTATAAATTGAAAGGACGATAATAACATGAGTGAATGTTCACACGACTGCTCAAACTGCAGCTCTGACTGTGCTGATAGACAAAACAATCCTAAAAGCTTCCTTGAGCCTTTGAACCCACACAGCAGCGTTAAAAAGGTTATTGGAGTTATAAGCGGCAAGGGAGGAGTCGGAAAATCTCTTGTAACCGGTCTGCTTGCAACTTTGTTTTCAAGAAAAGGCTATAAAACAGCAATTATGGATGCTGATATAACAGGTCCATCTATTCCTAAAATGTTCGGTGTGGGCGGACGTGCTATGCAGGTCCCAGATGGTATTCTTCCGGCGGAATCAAGAAATGGCATTAAAATTATGTCTATAAATCTCCTGCTTGAAAACCCTACTGATCCGGTTATATGGAGAGGTCCTGTAATCGCCGGAGTTGTTAAGCAGTTCTGGTCAGACGTTTTCTGGGATGAGGTTGACTATATGTTTGTTGATATGCCTCCGGGAACAGGCGATGTTCCTCTGACGGTATTTCAATCGCTCCCTCTTGATGGAGTTGTTATAGTGTCTTCGCCTCAGGACCTTGTTTCAATGATTGTAAACAAGGCTGTCGGCATGGCTAACATGATGAACATTCCTATTATCGGCGTAATTGAAAATATGAGCTACGTTGAATGTCCCGACTGCAAAAAGAAAATCATGATTTACGGCGAGAGCCACATTGAAACTGTTGCAAAGGATAACGGGATTGAACTCCTTGCCCAGCTTCCTATTGCTCCGGAGATTACTTCGGCTTGTGATACCGGACTTATTGAGGACTTCTTCGGCGACTGGCTGGATAAGGCTGTTGAAAAGATTGAAAGGCTTTAAAATTAGTATTTTTTTGATGTGATATGCCCATGCTGCTTTTTATGTTTGTCAAATACATCAAAAATATTATGTTATTTTTTATGCTAATTTGTATTAATAATATTTGACTATTTTAAGAATATATGCTATAATAGGTTTAGTTTATATTTTAAGTAAGAAAGCAGGGATACTTTATGGACAGTCAAAACACTATATACACCGAAAAAAAGCTCGCATACTACGAAGCAAGCTTTAAAGCAAATATGATTGCAAAGCCTCAGGAGGTTAACTTAACCCTTACTGCTGCTCATATTTACGGCTTGGGATTTATATATGACCAGACAGGAACAAAAGAAAGCGATCCCGTATATTCAAGATTCAGCTGTTCACTGGACGAGATTACTAAAATATATATAAATGAAAATGTTAAAACCAGCCCTTTGTATATACAGTGTGACGAATCTTCCAAAGGTATCACAAACCGAAGACGTATTATCCTCCCATGCCTTGATAATGTCGCTCAAATTGTCGAAACAATTACTACTGCTAAAACTGAGTATGACCAAAAGCTCGAAAAACAAAAACAGATTGAAAAGGAACGCAAGCTTAAGGATATTGAGCAAACTAAAGGCAAAACAACTGAGGAAAATACCCCTAAAGATTCCGATGATCCTGCAAGCCATGTTGCTGAGTTTTTAAACAATCTTCCCGCTTCTGCAGAAGAACAGCCTGTTAAAAAATCTGTTCTTCCCGAACTGAAAAATGATTTTGAGTTTTCAACTGTTGATTTTTCATCTTCAAATAGCAGCAAGGATAAAATAGAGGCTATTTCTGTGGAACCAATTGGCGTTGATAAGCAGAAACCGCATTCTCCTAAAGAGGATGGCTTTGATATTGACGATGCTATTTCTGAAATACTTGATAACCTATCGTCAGAGATTGATTTAAATAAGTCCGTCGGTAAAAATGACGAGCAGGCTTATGATGAAATTGAAGCTGCAGATTTGAAGCATGTTGATGATACTGCGGAAATCCAAAATGACTCTGAAGTGGCATATAAGGAAGATTCTGTTTCTGAGGTTCAGATTGCTGCAGTAAGTGAAGAAACCGCTGTCAGCCAAACTAATGTTGACCCGCCAAGGAAGCAAATGTCTCTTGAGGAGTTTGAAAAGGCTGTTAAAAAGCTCAAAACCATGCTTGATACCAACGTAATAAACGAAGAAGAATTTATCTGTGAAAAGAAAAAGCTTATTGCAAATCTTTATTAAAGCAGTATTCATTGACGTACATATTTAAACAAGGCTGCCGGACTTTTGCTGTACGGCAGCCTTGTTTTGCTTTTATCAAAGTTTATACAGATTTATGTTTGGCATACTATAAAAAAGAAGTAATAATAAGATTTAAAGATAAATCTTTAAATCTACGAGTTTTGTTTCTTCGGCTGTGGTCTCGATTTGCTTACGCAAAACACAAAACTCAGAAAGGAATGGTCATAAAAATGTCCGATACTTTTGCTCGTATATATGAACAGGTAAGAAAAATACCCAAAGGAAAGGTTGCAACATACGGTATGATTGCCTCAATGGCAGGAAACAGCAGGTGGTCACAGGTTGTGGGCTTTGCTCTTCACAGCAATCCCGATCCCAAAACAATACCCTGCCATAGGGTTGTAAACCGCTTTGGAGAAACTGCTCCGGCATTCAAATTCGGCGGAGCAGACAGCCAGCGGGAAAAGCTTGAAAGCGAGGGCGTTGAGTTTTTGCCCGACGGAAAAGTCAACATGGCAAAATGCCTTTGGAATGGTCTGTGATTATGAGCAGAGCAGAATATTAGACGTTTCTTCCGAGCGAAGAGCTATAACTGCTCCTCTTATAAGATATGCAACGGGATCTCCCGACGGACTTTTCAGCAGGCATGATATCTCCGTCCCCGGAATAAGCCCGAGTTCGAACAGGCGCCTTTTCATTGCACCGCTGATATTAATCGCCTTTACGTATCCTTTTTCACCTGTTTTTAATGTATTTAATGGTTTTACTGAGTTCATTTTTGATTGCACCTCGAATAATATAAGTATAGGGAAACTTTCTTTCCATATGTTATTTTATGCAAAATGCAATAATAGTTGCAGAGTGCTTAGTGTGATAATAACTTTTTCACACTGCTATTTATTTCTTTTTGACAAAAATTCAGCAAAAAAGGACCAAGCGGCAGAAAGGAACGGCTATTAATATGAACAATCAAAATTTTTATACCTTTAAGGGCTATGAGGCAATAAACAGCAATATCCTTACTCCGTCAATGGAGGACTACCTTGAAATGATCTGCAGAATTCTTGAAACTGAAAAGGTTGTCAGAATAAACAGGCTTTCCGAAGAGCTTAACGTCAAACCGTCATCTGCCTCCAAAATGGTTAACAATCTTAAAGAGGCAGGCTTGCTTTATTATGAAAAATACGGCTACGTATGCCTTTCCGACGAGGGCAAATCCGTCGGAGATTATCTTATATTCAGGCACAGTGTCCTGAACAGATTGCTTTGTTATATTAACGGAACCGAAAATGAGCTTGAACAGGTCGAAAAAATAGAGCATTTTATAAACAAAGATACAGTTATGAATATTCAAAAATTTCTTGATAAAATATGCCCAGATTTCTAAAAAGGTGTTGACAAATATGCAAAGAAGTGTTAAAATACAGTTAAGTTAGGTGTTGCTAACTTAACTGTAAGAGGGGATAATTTATATCTTGTTTATTGTACAAAGTTTATTTGCATGTATGCTGCTTACAGCAATTAGTATACCGTTAGTATTAAAAAATCCGCTTTCACAACTTTATAACTATCCGTATATAATTCAGGACAGAGTTAAGAGCTTGCCTCAATATGAAGGCAGAATTCCCACCACAAAAAACAGACTAAGTGTAAAGCTGACGGCGTCACTGTTTTTTATTGCTGTTCTTACAGCAATTGTGTATTTCTCGTCTGACAGAAACTTTATAAGCGCTTTTCTGTACTGCTTCGCGTTATGGATGATTGTAAACCTGTATGATGTATTTATCCTTGACTGGGCATGGTTCTGCCATTGCAAAAGAATACGCATCCCGGGAACAGAGGACATGGTTAAAGAATACGAAAGCCCATTGTACCACATTATCGGTGGAGTAAAGGGAACTGTAATCGGACTTGCTGTATCAATTATTGTTTCAGCTCTAACAGTACTGATAACGGCTGTTGTTCATTAATAAGAATAATTCATCATAAGCTCCGCTGGTGTTCCCTGCTTTATAACCTCGCCAAGTTCATACAGAGATATCGGAAAATATTGAAAGCCCGCCGCATAGCACAATATTTCATACAGCTGAAAATATATAACTATGGTTTTATCGGCAATATAATAATCCTGATCTGAGCTTATTCCTGTAAAATTAATGCTGTACGACATATCGCGCTGTGTAATCTGTCCGGTTATTATTTCATTGATTCTCTGAATATAATTGCTTCCTGGAACAAATTGATCCTCCAGCTTATACAGGATGCCTGTATCTGTATTGAACGTCATGGATTTAATTATTGTCATGCCATGTGCGCCTCCGCAGTAATAATACATCACCAGCGACAGACTCAGAACCATGTTTGTGTTTGTTTTGATTTCATACCACCCGGTAATCTGCGATTCTGGCATAGCTTCACAGCCTGCGGTATCTGCAAGCATTCGGTTTATTTCCGCCGAGATAAGCATATTTATTCTTTGCTGAACAGCATGGTCTTTCATACATACTATTGAAGGATAATCAAACCTCATGCTCCTCTTTGCAATGGTCTTTGTTATTATTTTAACTGATTTATCATACATAAAAAGAACTCCTTTGCTGTGGTAATATAAGGATAATTCTTTTAAACTTATGCAAGATTTTTCTATAATATAACGCTTTTTACCTTTATTTTTGAAGTGACCTTTAACAACCAGCAATTGTATTGACATATTTTGAGCTGTATTGTAAAATTTATTGTGTCAATAATCTTTATAACAAGGTTAATTCAAAAATAGCAGCAAAAATTTAGCTTAATAATATTGGTGTTAATATGAAACGTGAATATATTAGATATTTTTTTTCAAAATCAGATTGTGTTGAGCTTGTTTATTCAAGAAATGTAAAGCTGTCATTTGCCGAGCATAATCATGCATCATCGTATATTATAGGAATAATAATGGACGGTATAGTTTTACTTAACCGTAACAACGAGGTTAAACCTTATAAAAAAGATGACTACTACATAATTCCACCTTATGAACCTCATTCAGTTGGTTCAGACGGTAATGAATGTACTATGATTTCTGTCAGCATAAACAAGGCTTTTGTTAGAGAATGTAACAAGGACTACATTATTCAACTGATTTTAGAACTGATTATTAATATATCCTTTGAAAGAATAGAAAAAAACAGCTTAATAAATATAGTTAAGAATTCTGTTAATGAACTGTTTACAGATACAACCTATGGAAATAAAAGCAATCAATCGTTGAATACCGCCATTGATATTCTTGAATGCCGGTATTGTGAAAAGATTGATATTGAAGAATTGTCGAAGTCTGTATTTATCAGCAAATATCATTTTATCAGGCAATTTAAAAAGTATGCAGGATTAACTCCTCACAACTTTCAGGTTCAGAGAAAGATTCGTCAGTCACAACGTATGCTTAGGAATAACAGTAACATAACAGAAATAGCTTTAGCCGCAGGTTTTTGCGACCAAAGCCACTTCATAAAATGCTTTAAAAAAATTGTAGGAATTACACCTTCAGAATATATTGCAGCTCAAAGGAAAACATAGCCTTCAGCAAAGAGCAGGGAAAAATTTTGCAAATAAATATACGTCATTATTATCTGCATTGACTTCATGAGGAGTTCCTGCCTCCATAATTGAAATTACGCCGGGCTTATAAATCAACTTCGTACCGTTATTAATACACTGCGCTGTACCTGAAATTACCTCATGTGTTTCAAGCTGTGTCTGATGAACATGTGCCATTATGCTTTTATTGGGATAAATATGAACCAAATGATAACTAAACCTTCCGTTTGTATCTGATGATGTAACAATATGCTTAAGTTCCACTCCTTCAAATGTTGGATGCTTGAACCATGGAATATCTGCAAATGATTTTTCACATTCAGGCAATTTCAGACTTCCATTGTTAAATTCATCAATGATTTTTTCCATTATAAGTTCCTCCCTCGGTTATTGTAATTCAATTATATTGGTTGCAACAATAAATGTATTGTATAAAATTGCTGTGTTCTATAAAGGATATTGGTTATTATAAATAAACGGAGCAAAACATATAATTAGTTTTGCTCCGTTTATTATTTCTGCATAATACCAATTAAAAGCACTTTAAAATCCATTCGAGAAAGAATAGTTTTACAAAGTCGATTTGCAGCATCTCTAAGAGTGGGATATGCTTCTTATTAACCATACCTTTCTTCGATCCGCCAGCT
>Ga0208695_1003682_pt1 | contig 10153 bp, 9 predicted proteins | sample AD_UKC111_MetaG_FD_184449 | JGI IMG/M metagenome (GOLD analysis project Ga0208695, IMG submission 184449) | Active sludge microbial communities of municipal wastewater-treating anaerobic digesters from Hong Kong - AD_UKC111_MetaG (SPAdes)... | ecosystem: Engineered > Bioreactor > Anaerobic >... | reverse complement strand
CAGGCGGGTCTGCCCGTTACAGTTCAAAGAGCCGGTGTTTGCCGGAAATAAGGTGGTACCGCGAATAACCTTCGCCCTTAACATGGGCGGGGGTTTTTTATTTTTTACAGCACATTTCAAATTCAACTGCGAGGAGGATTTAATATGGATGAATCAAAAAATATTGCAAAAACTTATGACCCAAAACAAGTCGAAGAGAGATTGTATGAGAACTGGATAGAAAAAGGATATTTTACTCCGGTAATCGATAAGAACAAAGAGCCCTATACTATTGTGATACCTCCGCCAAATATTACCGGACAGCTCCATATGGGCCATGCGCTGGACAATACAATGCAGGATATACTTATAAGATGGAGAAGGATGCAGGGATACTGTACACTCTGGCTCCCGGGTACAGATCATGCAAGTATAGCTACTGAGGCCAAGATAGTTGATACTCTGGCAGCGGAAGGAAAGACAAAGCATGATCTGGGAAGGGAGAAATTTCTTGAGAGGGCTTGGGACTGGAAGCATGAATATGGCGGGAGAATACTTAACCAGTTGAAAAAGCTTGGAAGCTCCTGTGATTGGACCCGTGAAAGGTTTACTTTGGATGAAGGCTGTTCAGAGGCGGTTATGGAGTTTTTTATCAGGTTATATGAAAAGGGGCTTATATACAGGGGTGAAAGAATAATAAGCTGGTGCCCCAAGTGCAAGACTTCCATATCGGATATTGAGACTATATATGATACTTCGAAGGGCCACTTCTGGCATGTAAAGTATCCCGTAAAGGACAGTGACGAATATGTAGAAATTGCCACAACAAGGCCGGAGACGATGCTGGGAGATACTGCTGTAGCAGTTAATCCAAATGACGACAGGTACAGGCATCTTGTAGGAAAAACATTGATACTGCCGCTTATGAACAAAGAAATACCGGTAATAGAAGATGAGTATGTAGATATGGAGTTTGGAACCGGAGCAGTTAAGATAACACCGGCCCATGACCCCAATGACTTTGAAGTAGGCATGAGGCACAATCTTCCAATGCCGAGGATACTGAATGATGACGGCACAATAAACAGCCTGGGCGGTAAATATGAAGGGCTGGACCGTTATGAAGCAAGGAAACAGATTGTTAAAGACTTGGAAGACCAAGGGCTGTTGGTTAAAACAAAAGAGCATGAGCACAATGTGGGACACTGCCAAAGATGCAGCACAACCATAGAGCCTTTGCTTTCAAAGCAGTGGTTTGTTAAGATGAAGCCCCTTGCTGAGCCTGCAATAGAGGTTGTAAGAGACGGCAGGGTAAAATTCGTGCCGGAGAGGTTCACTAAGATTTATTATAATTGGATGGAGAATATTCAGGATTGGTGTATTTCAAGACAGCTGTGGTGGGGGCACAGGATACCTGCATATTACTGTGAGGACTGCGGCGAGGTAATTGTATCAAAAACAGCACCGGAATCCTGCGGAAAATGCGGAGGAAAGCTTAAGCAGGATGAGGATACTTTGGATACCTGGTTCAGTTCTGCCTTGTGGCCTTTTTCCACCCTCGGCTGGCCGGAAAAAACTGAGGATCTTGAGTATTTCTATCCTACAAGCGTACTGGTTACCGGCTATGATATCATATTCTTCTGGGTTGCCAGAATGATTTTCTCGGCAATGGAGAATATGCAAAAAGAGCCTTTCAAGCATGTCCTGATTCATGGAATAGTCAGGGACTCTGAAGGCAGGAAAATGAGCAAATCCCTTGGAAACGGAATAGACCCGCTGGATGTAATTGACAAATACGGTGCAGATGCATTAAGATTCAACCTGATATCCGGCAACTCTCCCGGAAATGATATGAGATTTTTCTGGGAGAAGGTTGAAGCCTACAGCAACTTCGCCAATAAGATATGGAATGCTTCAAGATTCGTTCTTATGAACCTGGATTATGACAAGGTAAAGAATGCAGCCCCGTCGGATTACTCTTCAAGCCTGACTGCGGCGGACAAGTGGATAATAAGCAGGTTCTATACTGTAGTAAAAGAAGTTACCGAAAACATGGATAAATTTGAGCTGGGTATTGCAGCACAGAAGATATATGATTTCATGTGGTCGGAATTCTGCGATTGGTATATTGAGCTGGTTAAGCCAAGGCTTTACGGAGATGATGAAGAAACAAAGCTGGCGGCACAAGCCACCCTGCGTGATATATTGAAGGGGACTGTGCAGCTGCTGCATCCGTTTATGCCATTCATTACGGAAGAGATATACCAGCACCTGCCATCGGAATTTGAATCAATTGTGATTTCCAGGTGGCCTGAATATAATGGGCAGGCATATCAACCGGAAGAAGAGCGGAAAATGGAAAAGGTCATGGAAGCAATCAAGTGCATAAGAAATATAAGAGCTGAGATGAACGTTGCTCCATCCAGGAAAGCCAAGGTAATTGTAGTTACAGCAGATAAAGGCGTAAGAGAAGCTATAGAGGAAGGTAAGCTATACTTTGAAAGACTGGCTTCCGCCTCAGAGGTTGTTATACAGGATTCCAAAAAGGGCATTCCGGAGGGGGCAGTATCAGTACTTATAAGTGGTGCTGAGATATATTTGCCCCTTGAAGACCTGATAGATTTCGAAAAAGAGCTTGAAAGGCTTAAGAAGGAGAAAGATAACCTGGAAAAAGAACTGCAGAGGGTCAAAGGCAAGCTCAGCAATCAGGGCTTTATAGGAAAAGCACCTCAGAATGTAATAGAAGAGGAGCGGGCTAAAGAAAAGAAATATCAGGAAATGCTGGAAAAGGTATATGAAAGGATAAACTCACTGAAAAAATAACGGAGAGTAAAAAGCCATGAACTACAATGAAGTTGTGGACCTAATAGAAGCCACGGTAAAATTCGGATGCAAACCCGGCCTTGAAAGAACTGAGAAGCTTCTGGAGCTTCTGGGCAATCCCCATAAAAAGCTCAGGGCGATTCATGTAGCGGGCACCAACGGCAAAGGCTCAACAGCAGCAATGATTGCCAGTATTCTAAGCAGTGCCGGATATAGAACAGGTATGTATATATCGCCTCATCTGTTTAGGAATACCGAAAGAATGACTATAGACGGCATAGAGATTACGAAAGAGGATTTTGCAGAATATGCCGGGCAGGCATTAAGCATGGTAAAGCTTATGGGCGAAAAAGGGCTTGAAGAGCCTACTCAGTTTGAAATGTATACTGCTATGGCTTTCCTATATTTTGAGCGTAAGAAGGTTGACTTTGCAGTTGTTGAGGTTGGGTTGGGAGGCAGGTTTGATGCTACAAATGTGATAGAGCCTCTGCTTTCTGTTATAACGTCAATAGGATATGACCACAAGGATATACTTGGAGACACTATAGAAAAGATAGCCTATGAGAAGGCAGGAATAATAAAGGAAGGTTCAAGGGTGGTAATGTATCCGCAGTTGTATCCTGAGGCATCGGCTGTTGTTGAAGCAGTGTGCAGGGAGAAAAGTGCAAGTTTGGTTGAGGCGGATATTGGCTCCCTGATACTCAAGGATTATAGCATTAGTGGCCAGACAATTGATTTTAAATACCGGAATTACGATATTCGCGGCATGAAGCTGCCGCTTATAGGGGATCATCAGTTGTATAATGCCGCTGTTGCATTGACTGCCATAGCAGAGCTTGATAAAATGGGGCACCGGATAGAAGAAGCAGGGATCCGAAAGGGGATTGAGTCTGTTAAATGGCTCTGCCGTATGAGCATAGTAAGCATCGAGCCATTGATACTTGTCGACGGAGCACACAATGAGGATGGAATCAATTCTCTCCATAACGCGTTATTGAAGTACTTCAGCAATCGAAAGATTATTTTTGTATTCGGAATGCTGAGAGATAAAGATTATACTTATGCAATAAAAAAGCTTATGCCGATAGCTTATCATGTGGTAACCACAGAGCCTCTCAATGAAAGAGCCCTGGCCGCCTCCGCAATGGCAGAGGCGGTGAAGCCTTACTGCAGCAGGGTAGTTTCAGAGCCTGACATAAAGAAAGCTGTTGAAAAAGCTGGGAAGCTGTATGAAAAGAACTGCATGATATGCATCTGCGGCTCGTTATATCTGGCAGGAGGGGCATATGAGCACCTGATGAAAAAAAATTAAAAAGCGCTTTGCAGCGCTTTTTTTTATACATTGAATCTGAAATTGATTATGTCTCCGTCCTGCACAATGTATTCCTTGCCTTCAAGCCGGTAGAGGCCTTTTTCCTTAACCTTTGCCATTGAGCCCAGTGCCTCGATATCCTTAAATTTAACCACCTCAGCCCTGATGAATCCTCTTTCAATATCCGAGTGGATTTTGCCGGCGGCCTTTTTTGCATCGGTACCCTTCCTTATAGTCCAGGCTTTTACCTCGTCTTCACCTGCCGTCAGGAAAGAAATCAATCCTAGATAATCATAAGTGGTGTTTGCCAATACATCGATTCCGGAGCTTTTTATGCCCAGCTCCTCCATGAACATCAGCCTGTCTTCTTCTTCAAGCTCGTTTATTTCCATCTCCGCTTTGGCACATACCTCAATAACCGGAACATTTCTTTCGGCCGCATACTTCCGAATATCTTCCTTCTGGGGATAGCTGTCTGACTTTAGGGATTTTTCGTCAATGTTTATTGCCAGTATCATCGGCTTTTCCGAAAGAAAGCTGAAGGTTTTCAGCAGCTCTCTCTCTTCTTCGTTAAGATTTATCTGATGTATCAGAAGCCCGTTCTCAAGTCCTTCCTTGCACTTTTCCAGTACTTTATGCTCTTCCAGGTTTTCTTTTGTTACCTTCTTGCCGCTTTTAATCCTGACAATTCTATTGTCTATAATGCCCAGGTCTGCAAAAAGCAGTTCCAAATTCACTGTTTCTATGTCACGCATAGGGTCTATCGAACCTTCAATATGCAGTACATCAGGATTTTCAAAGGCTCTTACAATATGTACAAGGGCATCGACCTTTCTGATATCCTCAAGAAATTGATTGCCTACTCCGGCTCCGGTGCTTGCTCCGCTGACCAGCCCGGGGACATCAGTAAAGTCTATCGTTGCATAAGTTGTCTTTTTCGGTTTATAAAGCTTTGAGAGAAAATCGATTCTGCGGTCGGGAATCTTTGCGGAGCCTATATTTGAAGCCACTTTTCCCGAGGCAAAATTCGAAATTTCCGCATGGGCATTGGTAAGCAGATTAAAAAAAGTTGTTTTGCCTACAAGAGGCAGACCAACCAGACCAATTTTCATGGATATTACCTCCTATAAAAATTAATTGATTAGAGAACCAATCAGTTGGCTGTATATGTTTTCTGAGGAGTTTTTCCACTTTTCGCAAATTTGTTTCGCTTGTTTCGCAGATACGACATTAAGCTTGAGATCAATGAGCACAAGCTCATTTTCAATAGCCTTAAGGCTTACTATATATTCTTTATCGTCTATCTTTTTATATTCTGCAATTACTTGCGATTCCTTCCTGAGGCTTTCCTTGTTTTTTGATATGTAATTATTGATTATTTGGGCGGTATTTTTTGATATCCTTTGTTCAAATATTCCGACGGCTCTGATGCCGCTGTCGGTAGCCGTATAGCATTGCCTTTTCTGGTATAGGGTATGCTTTATCATCCCAGACTCTTCCAACTCTGAAACACACTGCTGGAAAGTGAAAAAGTCTATAAGGTTGTTTTCTAAAATGGCGTTTGTGATCTGAGATTTGGTCAGAGGTATTCCCACCTTGCTTAAGAGATACAGTATCATAAGCTTTTTATCAGCCAATACCCCGCTGTCAAAAATCATCCGATCATCTCCTTTTAAACGGCAGTTCTGCCAAGTAGACAAATTAATTATAGCATAATTGTTTTTGGATAAGCAAAAACAAAAATCAGACATGTTGCAGCCTGATTTTTGTTTATTTAACATGCTGGCAGGCAATTATTTGCCTTCAAGCTGTTGCTCCGCCATTGTGATCAGCTTCTTAACCATATTTCCTCCGACTCTTCCGCAGTCCTTTGACGATAGATTTCCCCAATAGTCTTCGGAGCCTTGGTGTACAGGCAAATTTAATTCTGAAGCTATTTCGTACTTCATATTATCAAGAGCCTTATGGGCATTTGGAACCTTCAGTCCTTTATTGTATTTCCCGCTTCCTGCAGCCATTTGTAAACCCTCCTTAAATAAAATATTAATTAGAAAACGTTGTTTGGTTTCATTTCTATGAGGCATTATTAATTTAACCTTTTTGTCAATAAAGTATGTTAGAACATTATGTTTTTATGAATAATATTATAGTTAGATGCATATAATTATAGTTTTAGGAAAAAAAATTCAAGGACAAGAGAATACACTCTTGTCCTCGGTTGTGAGAAGCATTACGTCATTTTTCTTTTGATAGGAATCTTTCTTCCCTTATTTGTTCCGTTTCTGTGCACGCCCTGCTGCTGTACTTTTTGTGATTTTGCTTCTCTGTGGAAGTGTTTGTCTTGCGGCAATATAAGCTCTCTGGAGAATTCAACCATATTTCCTGCAATATTTGTAAACTTGCTGCGCCTGTTCGACATATTTTCCACCTCCAAAATTAAAAAGTACAATTATATTTTACCCAAAATTTTATTTCTGAATTTTGGCTTGCGATATGTGGAAAAAAATAACATCCGTTTTATTGGCGCCTAATGTCGAAAGATGCGGGGAATTCTGCTATAATCTATATTAGTACATAGTACTGAAAGTATCGAAAGGAGTATGAAATGAACCAACTGAAGCTCATTATTGCATTTTTTTTTATAATAATTATAGTACTTGGTTTTATGGCATGCACACCTCAGATAGTTGAAGAACATCCCCGGAATCCGGAACAAAATTTGCAGGAGCCTGCAGAGATTGAAGAGCCTGATGAACCAAAAGCTGACCCTATTGATTTGAAGGCGTTAAAGGCTAATGAGAACGGTCAGGTAATGATACTCATGTACCATGGCATCGGAGAAAAAGAAGCTGTATGGACAAGAACAGCGGAAAACTTCAGAAAGGATCTGGAGGTGCTTTATAATAAGGGATACAGGCTTATAAGCCTTAAAGACTTTATTGAAAACAATATAAAAGTGGAGGCAGGATACACGCCTTTTGTGCTTACTTTTGATGATGGTGCAAAGAATAATTTTAATATTATAGAAGAAAACGGAGAGAAAAAAATTGACCCTGACTGCGCCGTAGGAATACTTGAGGAGTTTAAAAAGAAGCATCCCGACTTTGGCAGCGGAGGCAGCTTCTTTATATATTATCCCATTCCCTTCAGACAGAAGGAGCTTATTAAGGAGAAATACGAATTCCTTACTGCAAATGGCTATGATATCGGCAACCATTCCTATAACCACGAAAACCTTGGAAAGCTCAGCATTGAAGGTATTAAAGAATCCTTGGCAAAGAATGTGAAAAGCACGCAGGAATATCTGCCGGGGTATGATGTATATGCCCTTGCACTTCCCAACGGTATAGGGCCTAAGGGAGATGACTACAAATATGCAGCCATAGGTGAATATGAGGGAGTAAAATACAATCACAGGGCAGTGCTTAAGGTAGGAAGCAATCCCGCACCGTCTCCCGTGAATGTTAAGTTTGACCCTATCAGGCTCCCCAGGGTGAGGGCCAGTGAAATGGAAACTGAGGGCGTGGGTATGTATGACTGGCTTCAGTATTTTGAAAAAAAGCCGGAAAAGCGTTATATAAGCGATGGAAATCCGGACACTGTAGCAATACCGGAAAGCGAAGCAGAGTATGTGGACAAGTCCAGGCTTAACGGTAAAGAGTTAGTGATATATAACTAGAGAAACATTGTCATTGCAAAGGCAATTTCGGGGATAAAGAAATAATCACCCTGCCGGTCACGCAGGGTGATTACGTTTAACTAATCGCTATTGTACTATTGAAAACGCATTTCTTCAAGAAATAACCTTCCAAATAATATATTCTCAATAACTGTTTCTTTGAAATAAGGGTTTGGCATATCGCAGCTGCTTCCCGATTTTTGAAGGAAGTACAGCTCTTCACTTTCTCCCATGACCTCCGCATAAAGCCTGCCGTCTTTATAAAGCTTGTCACCTATCCTCAGCTCTATATCTCTGAAGCTTATCTGTTCAAAGCCTCTTCCCTTGGAATTGGTTTTTCTCTTTTTTTTCATCTCTTACACCTGCTCGAAGAATACAATTTATTATGCTGCATTCATATTTTCGACATTTTTATCATAAGAATTTATACTGATAAGCAAATCGGCTGATAAAAATGCATATTTATCGAATTGTATTGACAGTAAATTACAAAATATGTATAATTCATAACAACAATATCAAGAAAAGGAAAAAATAGAAATAAGAGACAAATAAGGAAATACTTAATAAAATAAATAAGTATGCTATGTATGGAGGATATGAATGAGATTGCTTTCAGCTCTTTGCCATGAGGGTATTGAAGAATATATCGGATCCTTGCCGGGGATTGAAGTATTAAACGTCGTTGGGAATAAAAGATCTTTGCTTGAGGCATTAAGCAGGGATAAATACGATTTGGTGCTTATCTCTAAAGGCCTTCCCGGGAATGAGGAAGCGGATATATTGATAGAAGTACTTGCCTCCAAAGAGTTCAAGGGCCAAAGAACAGCATATTTATATGGAGCGTATGACGGTTTTTGTGATGATTTTATAAAGTTTCTGTTAAATCATGGAATATATGACTTCCATGTAGGTGAAGAAATAACCTCCAAGGATATTGAAAGGCTCATTTTCAAACCTGCAAGCAAGGAGAGAGCACTTTACTATTTTAGAAGTCATTATGACAATGAAATGAATGCACATTATCCGGAACAGAAAAATAAAAGAAATAAATGCTTCTTCGAGGGTAGATTCCTGTTCAATTCCGGCCTTGGTTCATTGTTTAGTATAAGTAATAAGAAGAATCCCATGGAGAAGCTGATTATTTCGATAATATCAAATCAGGCTACCGGCAAGTCCCATACGGCTTGGAACCTGGGATATTGTTTTTCCAAACTGGGATATGCCACAAGCCTTTTTAATATTGACAGAGGTTATTCCGCAAATCTGTTTTTCGATATTGATGAGGTTTATTATAATCTGCTGGATTTTACCCTTCAGAACAATATGCACAAAGATATACTTGACAATTGCTATAAAAGAAAAAATCTTAGTGTTATTACCGGTAAATTGGGTGATGAGGAGGAAATCGGCAGTGAAGACTTCCTGAAGCTGCTTTACTGCATACGGACAAAATCGGATATAACAATTATTGATACAAGGACAGGCCTATCAGAGCTGACAAGGCTTTCCATAAAGAACTCCATGTATGACCTTCTGGTTTTTGACTGCGACATTATGCATTTTCATATGAATATGAGAATGCTGGAGGAGCTGAAGGATGATTTTGTACCCGAAAAGACAATTGCCGTGATTAATAATACAAATATACGGTCTTCAAGCCATAAGTTCATATATAATGAGCTGGCAAGTTCGGGTATACCCTTTAAAGATATGGCATTCATAAGCAGCTGCGGCTTCATCAGCTATGAAGCGATGCATACCAGCCTTACGCCGTGCCAGGCTGCGGTTGACAGAAATAAAAGCTTTTTAGGTGATATGGACAGCCTGCTGGTCAAGCTTGGTATTTCCGGAGAGTAAGAAGGTGATAAGCATTGGCTTACAGTAAGAAAAATAAGGTTTATGCAGTGAAAAGAACAGCCCTGATATCAAGCTGTATTGTTTGTGCGGTTTTTATCTTATCTGCAGGTTATATGATGTACGGCAATGTATTTTCAGGAGAAGCGGCAGGAACTTTCAGAAACAGTAATGAAAATGAAGCAAAAACCGTGATGATTGCCAGGGCAAAACAGAATTTAGGTCAAGGGGAATTGCTTGATGCAAGCAAGGCGGAATTAATTGAGATACCGGCTGAATTGGCACCTGAAGGAGCAATTACAAGCCTATCAAAGCTGAATGACATGAGATTGAGAAGGGGTATTGCGAAAAAGGAGTTTTTTAATGATATGGACTTGATGCCCCAAAATGCTGTTTGTGAAGAAGGTGAGAGGCTGATAGAACATAACTTTGCTGAGGGGGCTGTTCCTGCCTCGGTTACAGCGGGAAGCATAATAGACATCAAGCTTTTTGTAAAGGGCGGA
>Ga0208695_1003680_pt1 | contig 10161 bp, 10 predicted proteins | sample AD_UKC111_MetaG_FD_184449 | JGI IMG/M metagenome (GOLD analysis project Ga0208695, IMG submission 184449) | Active sludge microbial communities of municipal wastewater-treating anaerobic digesters from Hong Kong - AD_UKC111_MetaG (SPAdes)... | ecosystem: Engineered > Bioreactor > Anaerobic >... | reverse complement strand
GTGGATGTGCTCACCCTTACAGCTACGCCTATCCCGCGCACGCTTTACATGGCTCTGACTGGGGTACGCGATATTTCTAATATAAACTCAGCACCGGAGGAACGCCTGCCGGTGATTACCCACATTGGCGTTTATGACCCAAAATTAGTACGAGAAGCGATCATCCGCGAGCTGGATCGTGGCGGACAGGTATTCTACGTTCATAACCGAGTCCAATCCATCCCTGCAGTCTACAATTATCTGCAGAATTTGGTGCCAGAAGCCAGCATTGCGATTGCGCATGGGCAAATGCCCGAAAATGAGTTAGCTGAGGTGATGCATGCCTTCACCGATGGGCAGTTTGATGTGCTCTTATGCACCTCGATTATAGAATCTGGGCTGGATATCCCCAACGCCAACACGCTGATCGTGGATCGCGCGGATACTTTTGGGTTGGCTCAGCTCTATCAGCTGCGCGGGCGGGTGGGCAGGGGTGCCCAGCGTGCCTTCGCTTATCTGTTCCGCAGCGCCAAGCATCAGCCCACGCCTGAAGGACAGGAGCGCTTGGAAGTACTGGCTGAAAATGCTCAGCTTGGGGCTGGTTATGCGATTGCTATGCGGGATTTGGAGATGCGCGGGGCTGGAGATCTGTTGGGCACGCGCCAATCCGGGTACATTGCCGCGGTGGGCTTTCAACTTTACACGCGGTTGCTCTCTCAGGCAGTCCGTGCTCTGCGCGCTGAGGCTGGTCTGCCAGCAGAAGCAGGAACTGAGAGCGGTTTGCCTTGGCTGGATGACCCCAGCCTAAGCATTAACGTGGAGCTGCCATTGGCAAGTGAGATTCCTTCAAGTTATATCCCGGATCAAGATTTGCGGCTTTCGCTCTATCGGCGGATTGCCTCCATACGCAGCCAAGAAGAACTCGTCTCGACTGAAATTGAGTTTGCCGATCGCTTCGGAGAACCTCCACAAGCGGTGAAAGATCTGTTCTTTCAGATGAAAGTGAAGCTCCTGGGTGAAAAAGCTGGCTTAGAGGCGATTAATGTACTTCATAACCAGTTGGTTTTAAGCTACCCGCAATTGCCACAAGGCGTAAAACCGCGCAATCTCAAGGAAATCGACCCTGCAGCCAGGGCTGGCAAGAATGCCTACTGGATTAATTTAGCAAATTTAGAAGATGAAGATTGGCAAGAAGTCCTTGTGCGCGTCTTGCACAAGCTGGCAAATGAGGCTCAATAAGCCCATTTGAACCCTATGATATACTGCAAGTTACTTGACTGAAAATCGTATTTGTCCGATGGAAAGCTTTCTGAATAAAATCAACCGCAAAACCTGGCAGATTATAGCAATCGTACTGATTGTTTTGGGCTTTTGCCTCATTGTGTTGCAATTCATAGGAGAATACACGCTTGTCGTAAATGGCAAATCGCAGACGCTGCGTACATTTGCCTTCACGCCAAGGCGAGTGTTGCACGCCGCTGGCTTGAGCCTGCAGCCAGAGGATCGTATTTTTCCTGAGGCGGATAAACTCAACCTGATGCGGCGGACTATCATTTTAGACCAAGCCATGCCCGTTCAGGTTGCTCAGGGCGAAACCATTGTCACCTTACTTACGGCTGAGCGCATTCCAGCGAACCTTCTGGCTGAGCTAGGAATCGTGCTTTTCCCGGAGGATCAGATCCTCTGGAATGGTAGCGAGATTGCCTGGGACGAGCCTTTGCCAGCAGGCGAGCCAATCTTGTTGCAATTCCAACCAGCCCATAGAATTAACCTTAAAGTGGATGGTCAGGAGATTGTGCTTTTTACACAACAACGCACGCTTGGGGCAGCTCTTTGGGAGGCAGACATCGCCCTTCAGCCGGAAGACAGGCTTTCATTGCCTCTCGAAACACCACTGAGCAGCACGACGGAGCTTATATTGACCAGAGCACGTCCGGTCAAGGTCGTTTTCGCTGGTAACCAAATAAATGGCTTTAGCGCAGCTAAAACCGTGGGTGCTGCACTTGCTGACCTCGGCTTTCCACTGCAATATTTGGACTATGCCATCCCTACAGAGAACGATCCAGTGCCTGCTGATGGCACCATTCGTATCGTGCAAGTGCGCGAAGAAATCCGATTGGAAAAAGAAGAGACTGCTTACCAAAACACTTACGTGGAAGACCCCAATGCTGAACTGGATACCGTTTCAGTGGTTGTTCCCGGGCAAGTGGGGTTGGTGGTCACACGCACACGGGTGCGCTTGGAAGACGGCAAGGAAGTCGCCAGTTTCACGGAAGGGCCTTGGAAAGCCAGTGACCCGCAGGATGGCATCTTGGGGCGCGGGACGAAGGTGGTGGTGCGCACAGAAACTATCGATGGCGAGACAATTGAATATTGGCGCAAGGTAACTGTCTATGCTACTTCCTATTGCCCACGGGCATTAGGAGGGGACAACATGACCGCATCGGGCTTGCCTTTGACGAAAGGCATTATCGCTGTACGCACTTCGTGGTATGGCGGGATGGAATTCCAGCCAGTGTATGTGCCGGGTTATGGCCATGGCATTATTGCTGATACTGGCGGCGGCATTGACGGGTGTTACTGGATCGATTTAGGTTACGATGACAGTAACTACGAAAGTTGGCACTACTGGACCACCCTTTACTTCCTCACGCCTGTGCCTTCTTATATCCCCACGGTGCTGCCATGAGCCTGCGCTATCTCGACATTTTCCCTTTAATCCAAAAGTACCATGTGCAGCCTAAAAAATCCTTAGGGCAAAACTTCTTGGTCGACCCCAATGGCTTAAATAAGGTGCTGCAAGCCGCACAGCTGAACCCAGAGGATACCGTTTTGGAGATTGGCGCTGGTTTGGGCAGCCTCACTTATCTACTTGCTCAGCAAGCTAAATATGTGGTGGCTGTGGAGTTAGATAAGCGCTTGATTCCACCACTTACAGAAGTGCTTGCTGGCTTTGACAATATCACTATTAAGCAAGGGGATATGCTCGAGCTTTCTCCTGACGCCCTTTTAGGTGCTGCGCATTATGTGGTGGTAGCTAATATTCCATACTATATTACTTCAGCACTTATTCGGCACCTTCTGGAGGCTGATCATAAGCCAACCCGCATGGTGCTGACCGTACAGCAGGAAGTAGCAGAGCGTATTTTGGTACGGGATGGCAAAATGAGCTTGCTTGCGCTTTCCGTCCAAGTGTATGGTAAACCCGAGCTTAAGGCGCGTATTCCCGCTGGCTGTTTTTACCCGCCACCTGAGGTGGATTCAGCTGTGCTTTCGATTGAGCTTTATGAAGAACCACTTTTTCCGTCTGAATCCTTAGACTTGTTTTTTAAACTGGCACATGGCGGCTTTGCGCAAAAGCGTAAAACCTTGCGTAACACCTTAGCGACTGGCATGAATGAGAGCCCTGCTTGGGCGGAGAAGCTGCTCACTGCGGCTGGGATTGACCCCCAACGCCGCGCGGAAACGCTAAGCATGCAGGAATGGAAACAGCTCGTCGAAGCTTACCAACAACTATCATGAAACCAGCTGCTACTAATGAAGCCAGCTGGTCTACCAAGTATTTTTAGAAGAACGGCAACAAAAGACCGCTGGTCGTAAGGTACTTAATCATCGCAGCAATAGCTAAGATATAAGGAACGAGTTTACATAAGGCAATCACAACAACTACAGCAATCATTACAATGACCCAAACAACGGAGCCGTCCTTTTTCTTTGAGTCTGAAGCGCTGTCTGAGGGTTTCCCATTCACATTTGATTCATAAGGCTGGCTGGTGCTTTGTGCGGCGGGCTTTCCGGATGAGGAAGAATTTTTGGAGGGTTCTTCTGATTTATCAACATTTTTCTCCAGATTTGTGTCCATGGCGCTCCTTTCAGCTATCTGTTCTTATTGTTTAGATGACCTTTCTACGTTTTTAAAAAAATTCAATTCCGCCAGCTGTGTTCCTTAGTCGTTTTTATATGATTTATATGAACGGCAATACGATCAGCGCTCCTTTAAATAGGCTGATGACTCCGCCCAAGACGAGTATCACGGGGCAAAGCACACAAAGCGCTAACACCAGGAGGACAATCAGTATAATTGCCCAAACAGGGAAGCCGCCATCCTTTTTAGTCGCGGTTGTTTCGGTCTTTGGCTCAGTAATAACAACCGTTTCTGGAGTTTGACTAGATTCTTGGCTGGAAGGTTGGTCAGCTTCGGGCGAATAGAGTACATTCTGCCAACGGTTGGGGTCATCCGAACCAGAATCTTGAGGGGAGCCCCAGCGGTCAGTTTCCTGAGGGTTTTGGGTGGAGTGGGGTGAAGTTGGCTCTTCCCGGCTCCACTCCTCTGCAGAAGCTTTGAAAGGTTCTTCGGAAAAATCTTTTTTGTTTTCTAAGTTATCGTCCATGGTTTCCTTTCGAGATACTTAACTTTTTCTAATTATATGAATAATTCTACCTTCTGACTATAGAAAATCTACTGAGAAAGGTATAATCCATACCAGTTTCTGCTTGAAAAGGGAGTGTTCCGTACGCGTGACCAACTACATCTACTTCGGCGATAACTTGCCCATCTTGGAAAGCTTGCCGGCTGAGTCGGTCGATCTTATTTACATCGACCCGCCCTTCAACACTGGCAAGGTGCAGGCGCGCCGCCAGCTCAGGACTACGCGCGATGCAAACGGTGATCGCGTTGGCTTTGGTGACCAGCACTACAAGACGGAAGTACTCTCCGAGCAGCGCTATGGGGATGCTTTCAGCGATTACGAAGCCTTCTTGGAGCCGCGATTGCATGAGGCATATCGTGTGCTTAAGCCACAAGGCAGTTTTTATTTTCATATCGATTACCGCGAGGTACATTATTGCAAGGTGCTGTTGGATAGCATTTTTGGCCGAGAAAATTTCCTCAACGAAATAATCTGGGCGTACGATTTTGGCGGGCGGGCTAAAAATCGCTGGCCAGCCAAACACGATAACATCCTTTTTTATGTGAAGGACCACTATAACTACGTCTTCAACCGCGAGGCGATTGACCGCATCCCTTACCTGGCGCCAGGCTTAGTAGGGGCGGAAAAAGCCCGCCGAGGCAAGCTCCCCACGGATACTTGGTGGCATACTATTGTGGGCACCAACAGCCGCGAGAAAACGGGCTATCCCACGCAAAAGCCAGTGGCGATCTTGGAGCGCATCATCCGGGCCTCTTCCAACGAAGGTGATGTAGTGCTGGATTTTTTTGCCGGCAGCGGCACGACCGGTCAAGCTTGCCTGAATCTTAACCGTCAATTTATTCTGATCGATAACAATCCACAGGCATTAGCCGTTATGCACACCCGTTTTGCTCATATCCCGGATATTATTTGGATTGGCGGGTAATACTTTGAGCGAAGAAATCTACTTACCCATTCTTGATTTTGACCCCAATCCTCTTGCGATTATCAATCCACCCCAGAATTTAGATGGAGTGGATATGCCCAAGCATGTGGTGATTTGTTTTTTCCGCGAAGTGATCGAAAATGTGGTGCATTCGCATAATGCAGAGGTTATCACGCAGCTACATTCGGAAAACGGAGCGCATCCCGTCTATTCAATAAATTTAGAAGGGAGACGGTTGGCTTTCTTCCACCCCAACGTTGGCGCACCACTGGCAGCCGGCTTGATGGACGAAGTGATTGCCCTGGGAGCGAAGCATATTATCGCCTGCGGCGGCTGCGGCGTGCTAGATAAAGATATTGGCGTGGGGCACATCTTGGTGCCTGAAGCAGCCCTGCGCGATGAAGGCACGTCCTACCACTATCTGCCGCCTAGTGCAGAAGTGACAGCCGATGCAGCTGCTTTGGCTTCAATCGAGGCTGTGCTCAATGCCCACCGGATTCCCTATCTGCGCACGAAAACCTGGTCCACAGATGGTTATTACCGCGAAACGCCCAGTAGAGTACAAAAATTCCGTGAGATGGGTTGCTTAGCAGTTGAAATGGAAGCGGCGGCTTTTATGGCTGTGGCGCAATTTCGCGGCGTGCATTTTGGACAGATGCTTTATGGGGGTGATGTGGTGCATTCTGATGGTTGGGATTTTCGCGGTTGGAATAACCGCACCGATATCCGCGAGCAGCTGTTTTGGCTCGCTGCTGAAGCTTGTCTCAATATGGAATAACCTGGAGAATAAATGCCCGATTATGCTGAACATACTCTGCCATACTTACTTAACCGCCACGATCCGCTGATTAATGGCGTGGGGGATTTTGTCTTGCCCGATTACAGCGGCTATGGCCTCAGCAGCATCGCTGCCACGGTGAGCGCACTGCTCGGCGGACCGCAGCTGCAAACAGCCGGCTTGGCTCCCCAAATCGTGGAGCGCTTGGGCAAGGGCTATCGAAATATCGTTTTAATTTTGGTGGACGCTCTGGGTTATGATCATCTGCAGCGCTTAATGGCACAAGGTTATGCTGAGTATTGGCGGGAAAATTTGCCCCTGGCAAGCCTATTCCCGCTCACGAGCATCAGCCCGAGCACCACAGCCACCGCGCTCACCACGCTATGGACCGGTACAGAACCCTCCACGCATGGCTATATCGGTTATGAGATGTGGCTCAAAGAATATAGCATGACGATCAACTCTATCTTACATTGCCCCACCAGTTTTATTGGCGACAATGGCGGTTTGCAGCGTGCTGGCTTTATCTCGGAGGAGTTTTTAGGTCTTCCAACCCTTGGTGATTTATTTGATAGAGCCGGTATCGAAAGCCATGCTTTCCTCCCTTACACCATTGGGAATTCCGGCCTCTCCCGAATGCATATGCAGCAAACGAACCTCCATGGTTACGTGGCGGAGAGCGATCTGTGGGCAGACCTGCGCGACTTGCTCAACCTGCATTGTAGAAAGCCGCGTTTTCTTTACGTCTATTGGCCAACCTTGGATACCCTTATTCATCGTTATGGACCAGATGACATGCGCATAGCTGCTCATTTTGCCGAATTTAGCCGTACTATGGCTGAAAATTTCCTCTCTGGGCTGGAACAAAGTGCTTGTGAAAGCACCCTCTTGCTTTTGACTGCTGATCACGGAGCGGTTGCAACCCCGCCCGATGAAAAATACAACCTAAACGCTCATCCAGAGCTCTTACACATGCTGCGAATGCTACCGACTTGCGAAAGCCGGCTGCCGTTCCTGTTCCTCAAGCCTGGCACAGAGGCAGCTGTCCACGCGTACTTTGCTCAGGCTTGGCATGGAGAATTTACGCTCATCACTGGCGAGGAGACACTTTCTGCACAGCTTTTCGGTCGGAGACCAGAAAACCCTGCATTAAATGATCGGATTGGTGACTTGGTAGCTCTACCGCACAACAATGCTTATCTCTGGTGGCCTAACCATATCAATATGATGCAAGGGCGCCATGGTGGCTTGAGCCGGCTGGAAATGCTCATTCCATTATATGCTTTACCGCTCGACGAGCTTAAACATTAAAGCGGGAAGTCTGCAGTACTGGCCAGCTGATCTCTCGGTAGCCGTAAGAATTGACAACTAAAGTCTCACCAAATTGTGTTTTCCATGACAGAAGGGGGTTATAGAGGTGGATATGCCCATGAAGATGAAGCTTAGGCTTAAACACACTAATCAGCCAGCGAAAGGCAGCTACGCCGCGGTGCGGGTAGTCTTTATCATCTTGAATATGCAACGGGGCGCTATGACTCACAAAAATATCTAAATAGCGGTTATAAACTATTTTGTTTAAAAGGAGTCTGGGCGCCATTAAAAGAACCATGCGCCACATCGCGGCAGACGAGTATTGGTATTTCTCCCCAGAGTAGCGTAAAGAGCCTTCGATGCCAGCGACGAGCAAGTTGAAATCTCGGTTATAGATTACGTGGCGATGCAGGTTAATTGCTCCCCAGGGGTTGGCGCGCAATTGACCGCTATTATCGAGGAGTTCTGTAACATGGTTGCCGTGCACATAATATAAGGGCACGTTTAACATCGTGATGACATACTCCAAGTAATAGTAGGGAAGGTCCCCACAGCTGATGACCAGATCGACCTCGTTGAAGCGTTCTTTAATGCGGGAATTGTAAATTGCAGGCAGTTCAACGTCACTGAGGCTGAGGATCTTGGTCATGGCAGCATTTAATCCCGAGCTACTGCCACTGCCATAGCCATTCCGCCGTCATGAGTGATTGAAACTGCCCACTCGGAGAGTTTGCGGGCAGCAGCGACTTCAGCAGCTGCACCATGCAAACGCACTTCAGGCTCTCCGCTGTAAGCATGGATAATCTCGATATCTTGCCAGTGGACCTTGCCGATGCCTGTACCGAGTGCCTTAGCAACAGCTTCTTTGGCGGCAAAAACGCCAGCCAAAGCCTCTGTACTGCCTTGCAGCTGCGCTTGTTCCAAGGGAGTATAGACCCGGTGGATAAAACGAGCTCGGATCGCAGGGTTAATCTCGTCGAGCCGCTTGATCTCGACCGCATCAACGCCACATTTGATCATGATATCGGCTTTCCAGCTGAGGTGATCACCAGTTTGTCTAAGTGCCAATAGCGCTGGGCTGCGAGGAGGATATCTTCGCGGGTAATGGCGGCTAACTTCTCGGGGAGCTCATGTAAGTAATTAAGCCCGTAACTAAAGCGCTCCAAATTAAGTAGCGCTTGTGCCACACCAGCATTGGATTCCATTGAAAGCGGTAGCCTTCCGATGAGCTCGGAGCGTACATCAGCCAATTCATCTTCTGTGACCAGCTCATTGGTGAAGCGCTCCAGCTCCTGAAGAATAAGAGCGATGGCTTGGTCCAAATTCTCTGGGTTGACGCCGGCAGTAACTTGCCAGGTGACCGGTCCAATGCCCATATCGAGCGAGCTGGAAGCGTAATAAGCCAAACCGGCTTTTTCGCGCACGCTCTCGCCAATGCGCCCCATCATTCCAAATTGGCCTAAGATATCATTCCCCAATGTACTTGCTAAATAATCGGATGCTGTGGCTTTAGGCCCAAAGGTGCCGATGACTAGATCGCTTTGGCTTTTTTCTTCGAGAGGTACATGCTCCCGATAGGTCGCTTGGATAGGCTGTACAGGTGGAATAGGAGGCTGTGTTTCTTGGGTGGGAGCTTCCCAGGCGCCTAAAGTGTGTGAAAAAGCTTGCAGGATCTCTTCGGAGTCTGCTCCACCTGTGATTGCAACGATCAATCCTCGAGGACCAACGAATCGCTGGTGGAATGCCTGTAAGTCCTCTCTGCTGATGCTCTGCACTGTGTTTGGGTAACCTAAGTCCGGGTGTGCATACGGATGACTGCCATAGATTGCTCGGTCAAAGGCTTGTTCTGCAACCTCAGCGGTATCTTGTGCCTGAATGGCTTGAGCGGTAAGGATCTGCATCTTTGTGCGTTGGAATTGTTTTTCCGGGAATGCTGGTTGAGTGAGCACTTCCAGTAAGATTTCGAGCAGCTGAGGTAAATCCTCACGCAGGCATTGCCCAGCGAAAGAGGTGGCTACCTTTCCACCACCAAAAACGAGCGTTGCTCCCATGGATTCAACTAAGTCGTTAAGCTCACGAAAAGCGTGAATGTGCGTGCCAGACATGAGCATACTTGCCATAAAATGGGATAATCCAAACTTATCTGAAGGGTCAGCTAACGCACCTGGGGGGAACATACCGTGGATGGCGATTGCTGGGCTGAAAGGATTGGTGCGGCTGAGCAGTACCGCACCATTAGCGAACTCTTGCCGCAGAATGTCATCTGGACCAGGAAGCTTTGCAGAAGATAATGGGCTCATTGGCATTTTAGTTCCCATCCTTGGGTTGATAAACACCGATGACGCGCGCGTGTGGCTGTAAATATTTTTGGGCAATGCTTTGGATCATCTCTGGGGTGACAGAAGAGATACGGTCGACGTAGTGCGTAAACCAATCGTATCGGGCAAAACTTGAGGCATAACCCATCCAAAACGCTTGATTGGTAATATTATCGCTGCTATAAGCAAAGAGCGCTTTGGTTTGTTTGAGAGCACGGTCAATCTCAGTTTGGGCAATCGGCTGGCTTTGCAGTGCCTCGATTTGGCTATCCAAAGTTTGCAAAACTTCTTCGATGGTACGGGTTGGATTTTTCGTCAGGTAGAGCGTGAAAGTAGAAGGATCAATGTTGGCTGATAAACTACCGCCAACGCCAGCAGCTAAGCCTTCATCCACCATGGCTAAATAAAGACGGCTGGTGT
>Ga0208695_1003676_pt1 | contig 10174 bp, 5 predicted proteins | sample AD_UKC111_MetaG_FD_184449 | JGI IMG/M metagenome (GOLD analysis project Ga0208695, IMG submission 184449) | Active sludge microbial communities of municipal wastewater-treating anaerobic digesters from Hong Kong - AD_UKC111_MetaG (SPAdes)... | ecosystem: Engineered > Bioreactor > Anaerobic >... | reverse complement strand
CTTTTCGAACTTAATAAAAGCCTGTGTATTAAATTGTATATTATTCCATGGTAATTCATAGGCAAGAATACTTGTTTTTTTAAAAGCTCTAATACCTTCCATAGCCACTGTATAATGATCTTGATGCAAATCATTTGGAGTAGGTAAAAAGACAAGATCTGGATTTATATTTTTTGAAAATTTAACCATCTCTTCAAGTATTTCTGTCTAACATAATTCAATTTTCTTACTTGAAATTTATATATTACCAAATTATTATCTTTTATTCCAAGAACTTTAGTAGCTTTTTTTACTTCCGTTTCAAGAATATTTTTAGGTAATCCTTCAGGTACTGAATCATCTGCTGTAGAAAAAGCTATATAAAATACTTCATTCCCTTCTTCTATAAATTTTGCTATAGAACCACCACAACCAAGTTCACCATCATCTGTATGAGGAGCCAATATAGCTATTTTTTTCTTATTTTGCATCATGTAATCCTTGATTTTACTTATTTATTAAAATATTATACACTTCTAAAAGTTTTTTTGCTTCATTTTCCCAGTTGTACTTTTGTTCTTTTTCGACTTTGAATTATTATTTAAACCAAAGCTTATTCATAATTAATCAATATAATTAGCAAATTTATAATTTTTCAACTTGCAGTAATTTATAAGCCAAAGATACCAACTTTTATATTGAGGAAATTGATAACTAAAATACCTTTGATGAAATAATATAGCTATGTAATTTTTATTCTCCTATAAAAATCAATTTTTTTCGAACAAAATCCACTTTTTTAGTTTCTTTTAATTCGCAAAGTCCATACAAATTTTGTTAGTTTTCTTGCAGTTGCTATTATCGTATTTCCACTTCCTTTGTTCCTTTTCATAATTCTTTCAAGATAGGCTCTTTGTTTGACGCAAAAAGCGAAAACACACATATATCTATTATTCTTTTCGATTTTGACTCGCATCATACCTATTGCCATTTGTATAAAAGCAGTTCTTAATTCTTGCGGTCCTCTTTTCGTTATCTGTCCATAATAACTCTTTGTATTCTACCTTTGTGCCCATGGAACTAAACCACAATATGAAGAAAGTTTTTCATATGAAGAAAATCTTTTAATGTCATCAAGATATGCTCTCACTTTTACTGCTGTTAAAAAACCAGCATAAGGTAACTTTGTAAAATCTTAACAGTATTATCTTTTTCACTCATTAATCTTAGCTCTTCTTCTAACTTTTTTATTTCTTCTTCCAATACTTCAATACTTTTTATTATATTGCTTACTAAAGTTTTAGTAACAGGATCATCTGCTTGTTCTTTTATTTTTTTCCTTTCTTTTATACTATTAAGTTATTCCTTATATCAATACCATTTTCTAACATAGTACAATGAACCTGGCTTTTTAAACTAATAATTGCGTTTTTTATTTCGCGCTCTTCGCTATGCAAAGAGCCATACTTGTTAATAATCCAGTAAATTCATCATATCAATCATCTGTAGTCTTAAATTTACTGCATAGATCTTTTATTAAATTTTTTCCATCTTTAATATGTAAGCTCAATTTGATGTTTGTGTAAATCGACTCCCCTCTACAAAATTTCATCTGCTTTCCTCCATATTTTTTACTTAAGTGAAAGCAGATTCTGTTTCTTATCTATTACCAGGAATAGATTCATTCTCCTATCGATCGAGTTTATTTAACTTTATTGATATGTGGATTCGCCCCCCCTCCCCGCTCGTCTTTCTCCTTTTGGGCTTCTATCAAGCCATAAAAAATGTCAAACGAAAGCTAAATCTGAAATCAATTAGATTTTCGTCACATGAAAGCATTTTCTCTATTCCTCTAGTTGATTTTTATCATATCTCCTTTATAACCCTTATTAAATTTCTAACATTCTTTTCTATATCAAACTCCTTTTCCACCTTTAATCTTCCCTTTCTACCTATCTCATATCTATAATCCTTATCTTTAATAAGCCTCTCTAATGCATCTACTATAGCCTCAGCATTCTTCTCCTCCACCATTATACCACTACCATCACCTATTAGCTCAGGAATACCACCAGTATTAGTGGAAATGACAGGAATGCTATAAGCCATAGCTTCCATTAAAGCAACAGGAATACCTTCATGTTCACCATCTTTAGTGTTTATTGAAGGTAAGATCACTGCATCTACATTCCCATTTTTATATAGGTTAGTGAGTTCGTTATGAGGTAATGCACCTGGCATTTCTATATATTCCTCAACTCTTTTGTCAATGATATACTCTTGAAGTTTTTTCCTTAAAGGCCCGTTACCATAGAATATAACATAAAAATTCTTTACTTCATTTTGTAATAAAAGAGAAAATGCATCTATTAGATACTTATGCCCTTTAACAAGTACTAAATTTGCAGGAACAATAAATACAAATTTCTTATCAGGATTATCCCAATTATTAAATCTAGAAGCACCAAGCGTTTTATCTATTGACGAAAGTTTAACCCCCATATGAACTACCTGAACCTTATCAGCATACTTACTACCTATTATTCTTAGCAGATCATCCTTACCATTTTGCGATATACACCTTACAAAACTTGCTGATTTTACCTTTTCATCCATCATGTTATTCTCGTAGATATCCCACCTATGTAATGTAAAGCTCCAAGAAATATTAGTAAATTGAGAAATAATATAAGCTATTGTAGCAGTTGTAGACCCCCAATGAGCATGAAGATGACTTACTCCCGTTTTCTTTAATCTTTTTGCAATAAAAATTCCTTTAGGAAAAACTATCAAATTTTTCATGAGAATTTGAGGATTCCGTGAATTTCTTAAAATTTTCCATAAAATTCGCCAAAGAGTGAAGTTGCTAAATAGTGTTAGAAAACATTCAGCAATTATTCCAAGTTTTATCATGGGGGACCAAATGCTATTTTCAAAAAGTTCCTTGGCTTCTTTATGAAAAACTTCTTTGGGAGGATTGCGAGGTATAATTAGCAAATCAATTCCTTGATGTTTCATTTCAATCATCTCTTCCATAATAAATGTTTCCCCTCGTCCCCAAGGGGTCTGAGCTGTGATATAAGCAATTTTCATCGGATAACCACCTCCTCTCCGGGCTCCCTAAGTTTTTGGAGTGCCTTAACAATTAATGCCCTAAATCTATTTACTCTACTATGTTGATAAACTTCCCAACGGCCCAAAACTCGAGTTAAACGGGAGTTGTTCTCAACCATTGCCAGAGCTTTTAGTTGGTGAATATGAAGGACATGATAAAAAGGGCTGGCAAGGCGTTTTTGCACCTCGTAATAGGACCAATAACCGGCATCATATTCGCCCAGATGGGTTAACAGAGTGTCTAAGGAACCTCTTCCAGAAAAATATCCTTTCCTTCATATATTGCAGGGCCCCCTTCTTCTATGGACCTGCACATAAGGTTCAATGCACGTTTTGCCCCTTCTACATAAGCGTCGTCTTTTGTAAGCTTCCACGCTCGAACAAAGGCTGATATACACTCTCCTTGGGTCATAGCCGAATAAGGGGAAGGGAAAGACATGTTCAATTCACGCCAAACTGACCATCCTTCACCCTGATCTTGCCTCGCTAAAAGCCATTAACTAAGTTTAAAAAACTCACTCTTATCTAATTTATGGCCTATAAGCAACCATTTATCCTAATGTTCGAACTCTTTCTGCACAATTGTCGTAGCAAAATAAATCTTACAGCCATCGACCAGAAGGTTAACCGGTATCTCTTCGTCATGGTAAAACTAGTCTGATGGGTTTTTCCTGTTAAATTATTCAAATAGCCATCCAATTCATTCGGACGAAATACTTTACCCAAACACTGTGGCTGGTGATAGTAGCTTTTTCCTCCCAACACTTTGAACCAACGGACGAATAACCGAGACCACTTAGTAAACCAATTCATTTTTTATCCCTCCTTTCCAAAAGCTCCAAGTATAAAGATTCGTATTCCCTGGCAGTTCGGGCAATATCAAATTGTTCCTGTGCTAGTTTTTGTTCAGTCTGGCCCATTTGCTCGCCAAACTCGGGATTTGTAGCTAATTTTAAGATAGCTTGTGCCAGTGCTTGTGTGTCTTGTGGAGGTATAAGGATCCCTGTCTCACCATCCTTCACCAATTCTGGGACACCACCAACTGCTGTAGCAATTACCGGTTTACCCGCTGCCATAGCTTCCAAAATGGTTAGAGGTACGCCTTCCCAATCGGAAGGCAATACAAAGATATCGCACTGACTAAGAAGCTCAGCTACATCAGCCCGAATACCTAAAAAAGATATATATGATTGCAATCCCTTCTGTGCAACCAAGTTCTCAATATCTGACCTTAGTTCTCCATCTCCCACCAACCAGAGACGCAGCTTAGAACATTCTTTCACCACTAGAGCAAAAGCCTCGATTAAGACTTTGTGATTTTTTTGGGGTGAAAAACTGCCAACATGGAGAAGAATGATATTATTATCTTCATCTTTCCTATTTGAATAAGCAGAAAATTTCCTGGTTGGAATTCCATTATAAATCACAGGCGTCTTTATCCCATGCCCATATAAGTTACGCACTGTAACAGACACTTCCCGTGATATACTTATGGGCACAACACCAACATAGCGGAAAGCAAGCCAGTGTATAAGCTTGCCCACCCGATCAACTTCTTTTTGAGCTATACTATGAATAGTATGGACTTGCACTGGAATACGGCAAAAAAAAGCAGGCAGGAGTGCGTAGCGTAACACAGAGAGATGAGTATGAATCACGTCTGGCCGGAAATCTTTAAAAATGCACCAGAGTTCTCTTATCATTCGCAGGTCCAGACCTTTACGCTTATTAAGATAATATACCTTAATACCTTTTTCACGTATTTCTCGTTCCAGGATAGTCCCTGTTTCTGGATAAAGACTTACTGCCGCTGCATCAAAACGATCTCGGTCAAACTCCTCTAAAAGATTAACCAACAGCCTCTCCGCCCCACCTGGTCCAAAGTTAGGGATAACATGGAGGACACGCATTAATTTATTCATGATCCTTTACCTCTTTCGCAACTTGAGAAATTTGTTCTCGATTTAAACAATTATATATTACAACAAAAATTAGCCATGGCATAAGATAAGAGCGTGTCCATTTATAAACAAATGAGGCACTGTGTATACGCATACCATCAAGCATAAAAATAGGCAGAGTCCCAGCAAAAAAAAGCAAACTTCCAACTCCTTTTTTTGACAAAAATCTCTTATACACCATACCTGGTATGTAACCGTAAATAAATAGGTTAACAATAATTCCTAAAATCCCAAAATTTATATAGCCCTCACTAACCGGTGAAAACCCCAGCCCTCCTCCACTTGCCAATATATCAGAGTGAAATGTTTGCAATCGCCACAAACTTGGATCAAAACCAGCCTGAGCGAATAATCTTGAAATAAAGGGTATAGGTGCACCAATAGTACTAATATAGGAACGTCCAAAAACAAATCTAATATCTCCATTTTGAAGTATCTCTAAAAGCGAAGCACCTGGTTGAACAAACTCATTTACTGACAACGGAAGAAGGAGCGATGGATTCTGAACGACTATATTCCATGTTTGTGAAATTGCGTACCACAAACCATTAGGCAAGAAATACCTGGCTAAAGAATAATATTGAGCAAAAACGATACCTACAACCATTCCTAAGATTATAAATCTTGATGGAATCTTTCGGTATCCATAATGTATAAGTATTGTACCAAATAATACTGTATATACTAAAGTACTACGCCCACCAATTAAAAGTAAAATGTATGCTATAGCCAAATATAAAAAGGTACCCCCATATAGGCATTTTCTAGAATTATATTTTAGACCGTAGAAAATCATGATAATAGAACCAAGAAGCAACCATTCAAAACCTGTACCAAACACAAAAGATGAACTAAGAACTTGGTAACGCTTACCGCCATATCCCACACTAATTAGGTTGCTAAATCCACCAAAAGCACTAAACTGAGTTAATAGTGAAGGAACTGAAAGCACTATTAGTCCAAGAATTGTTATTAACAGATAAACTTTCTTAGATTTATTTATATTAAGCCTTGTTGTAGTATGAATATCCAAGTTTTTAATACCAAAATACAAGCCAAAATGTAATGAAAGCATACCAACAAGTTGAAGAAAAAGGTAATGTATAACAACATCTTGTGAAAAATCTGCTGATAAAGACAATGGTCCTAAAGCATAGAGTGTATAAGTAAAAGGAAGTAATACTTTTGGCGAAAGACTATCTCTACTACCAGTAATAAATGAGTGAATTATAGGCCAAATTCCAAAAATGACAATTATTAGTATTAAAATACCTTGAATATCTATAAGACTCAAAAAATAGAATAATATCAATATATATAGTAAAATTGAAAAGAAAAATAAAGCAATTATAATTTTAATATTCTTCATATATATGTTTGCCTCATTAAGAAACTCAAATACAACACTACCACTTATAAATATCCCTATATCTTTAAGCATCAAAAAAACTGGAATCCGACAAGGTGAATTATAGCCGAATGACGTAGTTCTTCCAGCAATACCTAATTCAAAAAACCGAACAATACTGAACAATGTCAGAAGAATACTTAACCAAACAAAAATCCACAAAACTTTTTTAATAAACTTTTCATAAAGAGAAATGTTTAGAAATAATAGCATAACAAGAAGCTAATGTAGAAAGCCATAAAAAGAAACTAAATTGGAGGTAATGTCAAGTATTGTGTGTAAACATTTATTAGCCTTTCCTCCCGATCTGATTTTAAATATTTTCTATAATCTTATCCAGCTCCTCTTTACATAGACTAAAACTACTTAATTTTCTCCTCCGAATCCCATTTCTGTAATTTTTTTTGTTGTTGTTATTACTTTTGTACTTTTCATACCCTAAAAATAACAAAAATAACACCTCCAATAAATTTGAGTTAGTTATATCTTCTAGCTCTTCTCTGCTTTGCATGGGTAAAATTTATATATATTAAGATTTAATGAAGAGTTTAATTTTTGCTCTTTACGGGTTTTTTTGACTATTATATTTCTAAAAGAACAGTTTATAAAATTTATGTTTAATTTTTTTCAAAATTTTCCCATACCTAATTGAGAAGAGCTAATCTTCTATATTTAACTCTTGATTTTTTAAACAATTGCTCAATAATTTTCCTAAGTTTATTTTTTTACCTCCTGGTGTATATCCTGGTTTTATTTTTATACATCGGGAGGTATTGTTTTTTTATTTACACACAATTATAGATATTATGTTAAATTGCTTTGTGCATTACATTATTTAATTTCCTTTATTTTTCTCCACTTGCACTCTTTTTATTGAGCAGTTAAATTAGTTCTTTTTGTTTTTTTCTTGTTATTGTGCACTTCTTTCCTTAACAAAGTCAAGCTGAGCAGCCGTTGGCGACAAAGCAATCTCGTAGTTAATCTTTTTGCGTGGAGTATTGAGGATGGTTTTTCACCTCCTCAAATTGGACCAAAGTAATAGCCCTACATTTTCTTATTGCGATTCTTCGTAAGAAGCCGAAGCAATATCGTTTTTACTTTCCCCTATACCAGTCGATTGTCTTTCTTATCCCTTCTGAAAGAGAATATTTCGCCTCAAAACCAAGTTCTCTTTTCGCAAGATCTGCGTTAAGGCTAATTCTCTTTACTTCCCCTTTACGAGGTGAAGTGTATTCAGACTTTATTTCTTTTCCTACTACCTTTGAAAAAATTTCCACAAGCTCATTTACAGATGTTTCTCTGCCTGTGCCAATATTATAAATCCCTTCCTTACCGTTTAAAGCAAGAAGATTTGCTTTAACTACATCATCAATAAAAATGTAATCTCTTGTTTGAGTGCCATCTCCAAAAATTGTAGGAGACTCTAAATTAAGTATCTTTCTAGTAAATATCGCAACAACCCCTGCCTCTCCAAGCGGATCTTGTCGTGGACCATAGACATTTGCGTACCTTAATATTACTCTCTCAATACCAACACTCCTATCCTCTTTGTCATCCTGAGCAGAACTAAGTGAAATGTGACGATCTCTTAGCCCATAGAGCCTTTTAAAATAATTTAAATAACTTTCAGCACAATACTTTGAAACCCCATAGGTGGATATGGGCTCTATAGGTGAGCCTTCTGAAGCAGGAAGTTGCCCGACCTCTCCATAAAGTGCCCCACCTGTTGATGAAAGAACAACCCTTCTTACTCCATACTGTAGACTCATACTAAATACGTTTACTGACCCAACCACATTAACTTCTGCATCAAATGCAGGATCTTCGATGGACTTTCTCACATCAATCTGTGCAGCAATATGAAAAACTACCTCGGGTTCAAAACTTTTAAAAACTTCTTCAAGGGCTTCCTTATCAGTTATATCTACATTATAAAATTGGGCGCTGGGGTTTATGTTCTCCTCTTTTCCTGTAAAAAGGTTATCAACAATTACAACTCTATGTCCCTCGCCTATAAGAGCATCTGAAACATTTGACCCAATAAACCCGGCCCCACCTGTAACAAGAATTTTCATTTTACCATCCTTTACTTTTATTTTTGATTTTACCAAAATTAACAGAAATCTGGAGGAATACACCTTTTTATAAATATTTAATTTTACACCAAAATTAATATACTAGCTTTTTTTTCAAACCTAATTTCCTGTTTGATAAATTTTTTCATCAGGTATAATATTATCGTATTCTTTACCATATAGTCTTATGCGTATATGACTTGAATAATTTAAAATACTTCAAATAATTAGTGAGTTGATAACCTTCTTCAATTTTTATTATATATACTTGAATCTAGAAAATTAAAATTTCCAATGAATAAATTTTCTCCAGTTTTTATATTTTTAAGACCAGAAAAATAAGTATGAGTTACGAAACGAGTATCTTTTAGTTTTGTTTTGCAATTTGGATGATATCCCTATATAACGCTTGGTTTAAAAAATCTATAATAAAGAAATTTAAGAAGTTTATTGTATAGTACCAAAATAATATTTTTAAGCATACTCTTTTCCCTAATCTATTTTAATATTTTTATTACATAATTTATAAATATAAATTAAACCAATAAAAATAATAATTGAGCTAGAAATTGAATAAGTTAAAATTACGATATTTATATTATTAAATTTGGACATAAATAAAAAAATACAACTTTTTGTTATAGTATTTGTTATTTCTACTATTAGACCTGCACTTTGTTTATTAAAAATAAAAAAAATATTTGAAAATGGACTGGCAATAAAAGAAGTAATTATAAAAGGTGATAATAATTTAATATATTTTCCAGCTTCTACCCATTTATCGCCAAAAATGAAACCAAATATTTGAGGTGCAAAAATAAAAAAAGGAATGGTTGCTATCGCTAATAATAAAAGTTTTTTTAATGTGCTCTTAAATAGTGGAAGCAAGCTTTTACCTTTTGCATATTCTTCAGAAAATTTCTGTCCAAGAACATTATATAAAGATTGTGATATCAAAGAAAGCGGAGCTTGAACAATTCTTAAACCAAATGAATAAAATCCTAAAATTTCTTTGCTAAAAAATAATGGTATAAAATATATGGGAATTTGAGCTGACAAAGTATTTAGTATAGTATGAGGAAGTGTATATCTAGGAAAGTTTATATATTTTTTTGAAACAGTTTTTAAAATGACCTTTGAATATTTCTCTTCTTTAAACTTCTTGTAGTTTATTATGATCATTACAAGGTTTGAGCAAATATATCCTATAATAAATCCCCAGATTAAACCTAAAGAATTTTTGAAAAGAATGGCAAAAGATATTGAAACTATTGACTCTACTGCAGATTTAATGAGCCTTTGTATGGACATAAGTTTGTAATTTTTTATTCTATTATTAAATCTATCGAAAACATAGTTTAATCCTATGGCAAAAACAACAAAAGGAAGTATGAGATATAAATTTTCAATCTTAAATATTAACTTTATAGGAAATAATAGAACAAGAACTAAAAAAGAAAAAATTAAAGTTAATATACTTGAAAGAATAACCAGATGATATGCATACCTGTCATATTTAGGAAGTATTATAGCCATCTCATATTTACCAGTAGCTATAATGGTTAAAAGACCTGAAATTGATATAAATAGAGAATATTTACCAAAAGCTTCTGGAGTATATAACCTTGATATTATTG
>Ga0208695_1003675_pt1 | contig 10177 bp, 9 predicted proteins | sample AD_UKC111_MetaG_FD_184449 | JGI IMG/M metagenome (GOLD analysis project Ga0208695, IMG submission 184449) | Active sludge microbial communities of municipal wastewater-treating anaerobic digesters from Hong Kong - AD_UKC111_MetaG (SPAdes)... | ecosystem: Engineered > Bioreactor > Anaerobic >... | reverse complement strand
TGAAATTTTACACTGAAGAAGGCAACTGGGACATGGTAGGGAACAACACGCCTGTGTTCTTTTTCAGAGACCCTCTAAAGTTTCCTGACCTGAACCACGCTGTTAAACGTGATCCGCGTACCAATATGCGGAGCCCAAATACTAACTGGGACTTCTGGACATCTTTACCTGAAGCTCTGCTGCAGGTAACTATTATTATGGGTGACCGTGGACTGCCTTCTTCTTACAGGCACATGCATGGATTTAGCAGCCATGCTTACAGCTTAATAAATAAAGATAATAAGAGAGTATGGGTAAAGTTCCACTTCAGGTCACAGCAGGGCATAAGAAACCTCACAGACCAGGAAGCTGAAAAAGTTGTCGGAATGGACCGCGAAAGCCACCAAAGGGACCTTTACGAATCCATTGAAAAAGGCAAGTTCCCAAAATGGAAAATGTATATACAGGTTATGACAGAGGAACAGGCCAATTCTATGAAGAATAATCCCTTTGATCTAACCAAAATGTGGCATAAAAAGGATTTTCCGCTGATACCGGTTGGTGAATTTGAGTTAAACAAAAATCCTGATAATTATTTTGCAGACGTGGAACAGGCTGCTTTTTCACCGGCTAACGTAGTCCCGGGGATTAGTTTTTCCCCAGACCGCATGTTACAGGGACGTTTGTTTTCTTATGGAGATGCACAAAGGTATAGATTAGGTGTAAACCATCACCAGATACCCGTGAATTCTCCTCAGGGCGTTAAAAACTATCACAGCTTCCATAGAGATGGACAGATGAGAGTTGATGGCAATGTAGGAAGTCAACTGCATTATGAACCAAATAGCTATGGAAACTGGAAAGACCAGCCACAATATGCACTTCCGGTTGAAAAAACAGGTTCAACAGATATCTTGAGGTATGATTTCAGAGAAGATGACAGTGATTATTACACCCAGCCGGGAGAGTTATTCAGAGCCATGACTCCTGACCAGCAGCAGGTTTTGTTTGAAAACACTGCCAGAAATATGGGCGATTCTACTCTCCAGATCAAGCACAGGCATATTTACAATTGCTATCAGGCAGATCCTGAATATGGTAAAGGTGTTGCAAAAGCATTGGAGATAGATATCTCAACCGTTGATTTAAATTTGCCAGCGCGCACTTCAAGAAAAGCCAATTATGAAGCAAACAATAAACATCCTGAATTAAATCAGCCTACAATGAAAAAAGATTCAGGCAGGGAGATTGATACTAACGGCGATCCCTGCATTGAACCCGAAAATGATCCCTGGCTTTTGTAACTATTAAAATTGGAATTAGCGGCACTATCAGGTCTAAAGAGGGATAGACAAATTTACAGGCTCGAATGTAGCTGAAATAATTTTCAGCCCTCATAGACTTGATAATTCCTTTTTTTAATGCTTTTGGAATATGGTAATGGTTTGCTCTTTTTAGTCCTGATGGGCACGGATTTTGGAAACAGGGAAAAAGCGAGGTACATATTTGATTGGGGAGAATGTCTTTAAAAGAAGGCAAATTTATGATGCTGTTTGCAGTCCAGGTTCATCCTGCATTTGTTGATGGTATTTATATTGGCAAACTTGCGGATAAACTGCAGAGATACCTGGATGGAGTGTAGATTATAAGCATAATGGGAGGACCAGTAGTTCACTAATCTTTGATTTTCTTAAACTATGTTTTCATATTACACAGGTTTACTTTAAAATCTGTGCTTGCAGATTTTACTCTTCGTCTGAGTTTTTACGGGTTATTGCCTTCAAAAAAGGCTTGAAAAACTCTTTTTTACTTCAGCAGAACTGAATGGTTTCCAGTGAGCGATATAAATCTTCCCTGTTGTGATGTCAATCAGTTTTTTTATGCTCCGCTGGGCCTCAGCCGGATCATCTGCCCAGAAAGGAAGGGACGGTTTTCCTGAAAGGATTGAAGGAAAGATAAGGTCTCCTGTAATCGCATCCCCATTTTTCAGAAGGACGGAAACGCAACCCGGTGAATGGCCAGGAGTGTGGATCACCCGCCCTCGGACTCCAAACTCTTCCAGTTCCAGGCATTCGTCGATAAGAATATCAGGCTCAAGGGCCGGATATCTGGAAATTGCCTCCCTGCCTAAAAAGAGCCCAAGAATTCTTCCCGTAATTCCGGTAGGATGCAGCTTCCCCTGCCTTCCTTCGCGGACTTTTTCGGCATCTAGGCGGTGCACGGCAACCTTTGCACCTATTTTTTCCCTGAGGGCAGCAGCACTTCCTGCATGGTCTGCATGCCCGTGTGTAAGGACTATGAGCCGGATATCTTCAGGTGAACCCCCTATCTCACGCAGTTTTTCAAGTATGGCATCTTCACTCCCAGGATATCCGGAATCGACCAGGATGGTCCCTTCATCTCTGATTATGAACGCGTTTATCATTTTCACAGATACAGGTACGATATCTATAGAAAGATCCATTCAAACCCCTTTCAGAATTCATTCAAATCCTACGTTTTCACTCTAAATCCTACGTTTTGCAGTTATAAAAATAAATATTCATGGTTGTATTTGATTACTAAAATGCAGACAAAACAAGAAATATGAAATAACTCCTGATGAAAATGATTCTTTGGTGAAATGAAGATGTTTATCCTGAGGAGGGATTTTTGCAGCCGGTAAGAAAGATGTCTTCAGGAACTATCGAACCGGTAAAGGACAAAATCTCAAAATATTTATCCATTTAATCGGATACTTCCATCCATGAATAATCATAGCGATACGGAAGGTTCAGGTAATAATCCAGTTCACTGTGACGCCGATAAAATTCCAGGCTGGAATGAAGAGCTTGAACTGGCTTTTTCCGCCTATAAAGGCTCCTACGTTCCCGGAAGAGTTGCATCAAGGCACAAAACGGTCTGTGAGGTCCTCATTCCCGGAGCTGTCGTACAGGCAGGAATTTCCGGGGCGCTCCAGAAAATCGGAAAACAGCCGGTTGTAGGGGATTTTGTCGTTTTGCTTGACCAGCCGGAACTGGGCTCACGCATGATTGTAAATCTCCTGCCCAGAAGAACCTGCCTTTCAAGAGGGGCAGCAGGAGACGGAGGCGGGGAACAGGTAATTGCTGCAAATCTTGATACCATCTTCATCGTGACTTCCGTTGGTAAGGACCTCAACCTGCGAAGGCTTGAGAGGTATCTTGCAATAGTTTATTCTTCCGGGGCAAATCCGGTGATTTTGCTTAATAAGATTGACCTTGCTGATGACCCAATCCGGCTGGTAGAAAAAATTCAGTCCATTGCAGGGAACGTGCCGGTTGTTTCTTTAAGTGCCCTTTCGAAAACCGGACTTGATGCACTGAATCCTTATCTCAAGCAGGGGGAAACGGTTGCACTCATAGGCTCTTCCGGCGTCGGGAAATCCACACTTATTAACTCTCTTCTTGGCGAAACCGTCCAGAAAACCGCAGATATCCGAGAAGATGATGAAAAAGGCAGGCACACAACTACAGTCCGCCAGATGTTCCTTCTTCCAAACGGAGCTGTTCTTATCGACAACCCCGGGATCAGGGAAATTCAGCTCGGTGATTCTGCCGAAGGGCTTGAAAAAGCTTTTTCCGAGATTGTTGATGCAGCCCGCAATTGCAAGTTTAAAGATTGCACTCACCGGGACGAACCTGGCTGCGCCGTCCTGCAAGCAGTAGAAGAAGGGCTTATTCCTGAGGAGCGGCTTGCCAGCTATCACAGGTTAACTGAAGAACTCATATTCCAGTCAAAAAAAGCCGAAATCGGGCTTAAACGGCTTGAAAAGGAAAAATTCAAGCAAATAGCAATGGATATTAAAAAATATAAGAAATCCACGGGGAAGCTGTAAGATAGGGTTTATTTTTAAGAAGGCAAGAATTCTCAGGATTTATAAATCATGTCGACCTGGAAGGAAGTGGGGAGGAGTAGTTCACATTGAGCCTTCCCTGACTTACAATTACCCTTACCTAGAATTATTATATGAAAAAACCTATGCTATTTCTATGTCAAGGAAGCTACAGGACTCTGCATTTCGCTTATTGAAGAAAGCGGCCGATGATATAGATCATGATAGATATAAAAAGGCCTTTGAAAACCTTGATAAGGTTGAAAAGATCGAAAAAGAAGTGAATAACCCTGAGATTTCATACCACCTTCTGTTTTTTAAAGGTTTTGCAAAATACAGAATTGATGAACTCGAAGAGTCGCTTGTACTTTTCGGAAAGGCGCTGGAAATTAGCTGGGACCTTTTTTCAAAAGAACCGGAAAAAGAAGATTACCGGTCTTTTATGCGAGACACGATTGGAAGCATTGGAGACATCCTTCTTAAGCTCGAAGATCCTGTTAAAGCAAAAGAGTATATCTATCCGATGAAAGGGATTTTTGAAAAAGCGGTTCTGGGTTTTGAGAAGTTATTGGAGTCAGATCCCGAAAATCCGGATTATCTCGAAGATTTCCTGAAAACGATCGAACACATAGGGCTCTGTTTTGAAGCCGGAGAATTGATCGAAGATGCAGTTCCACTTTTTGATATAAAATTCGATCTCATTGAGAAATTGCTCAAAAGTGAAACTGAAATATCCGAACACCTCAGCAGCCTTGATGACTCTCTTATGAATTTTGGAAGGATGTGCGAGGGAGAGGAATATTTAGAAGAGGGGTATATAGAAGAGGCAAAGCGCGTTTATGATCGGGCAATAGAGATTTACAGAAAAATCCTCGATAAAGACCCTGAAAACTCCGAAACCAAAGTTTACCTGAGTTACATATACCGTTACCTGGCAGGTATGTATTCGGACCAGGAGAATCTCGTAAAGGCAGAGGAATGTTATAAAGAAGCATTGAGCCTGCTTGAAAGCGAGATCGAAAAAGAGCCTGAAAATATTCCGGTTTCTGAAAATATTGAAGTTTCCGAAAATATTTCAGTTCCCAAAAATATTCTTTTTTCTATGGCCATTGCAGATATGTACAAAGATACAGGCTTAATATTTTCAGATGCGGAAGATACAACAAAGGCCAGGGACTACTATACGAAGGCAAGAGAAACTTTCCGGGGACTGATGGATAAATACCCTCATCTGCCTGGAGCCGATAAAAACCTTGCCAGCTCTTTAGACGAACTGGCAGAGCTGTTTTCGGAGATCGGAGACTTCGAAAGTGCAGAAATCTGCTATAAGGACGAACTGCAGATCTATGAAAACCTGCTGCAAAAAGAACCTGAAAACCCCGAAAACCCTGAATATTCTCTGAAGCTTTCCGATATCTACCGGGAGCTTGGGGACCTTTTTGCGGAAAAGGAAGAAATTGAAAAGGCAAGGGCTTATTATGATAAGGAAATCGAAATCTACGAAAACCTTCGCCCAAAAGAAGCCGATAAACTCATGTTAGAAGCTAATAAAGCCGATACCTGGAACCAGATCGGAAGGCTGTATGCAGAAGAAGAGCCTGAAACTGCAGTGCGATACCACGAAAGGGCTCTCCCCATATTTCAAAAAGCCTTCGAATCCAATCCCAGGAATGAATTTTTCTATGAGGAGCTGCTTGAAACCCTGACAAGCCTGGGTGTGCTGTTCAAAAAGAACCTGGAGTTCGAAAAAGCGATCAAGGTGTATGAAAAAGTCTTGAAAGTCCAGAAAAAGCTCCTTGAGCTGATGACTTCGGAAAGCTGCCATGATACGGACCATGACCACGATCTGAACCACAGCCATGACCTGGACCACGAGCATGACCAGGACTATGGTATGGATCACGATCATGATCTGGATATAGAAACTACATACTTTGAACTTGGGGTGCTGCATTCAGAAATTGGGGACGAGGAAAAAGCCGGTGCCTACCACAGGCAGGCTCTTGAAAGATTTGAACAAATAATTGCTGAACAGTCAGAGAACCCGGAGCTCTTAATCCTTGCATCAGGTAGTGCTTTCTTTTTAGGAGTGGCCCTTCTTGAAAAACTGGAGTCCGAAAAGAAAGACTCAAGCATTGCAAGAAAATACTATGAGCTTGCCCTCAAGACAGTTGAAAAATTATATGAAGCCTACCCAGCGAACCTGAAGTTTCAGGAGATGCTTGCCAGTTTTGCTGAACAAATCGGGGACATATACAGGGATGCCGATAAACTGGAAGAAACAATCAAGGAATACGAATATGCATACAGAAGCCTTAAAATCCTGTATGAAAACGACCCTGAAAACCCAAAGCACCTCCATCATATGCTTGGAGCTCTGAATAATCTCGGGATCGGATATTCGGTTACGGATCAGCAGGAAAAAGGAAAAGAGTGCTTTGAAAAAGCTCTTGCCCTCAACAAAAGCCTTGAAGAATCCTACCAGGAAGACCTTGATCTCCTTAAAAGTAATTTTGTGCTCTTCAGCAACTACGCAAATCTTCTTGAAGAAATGGGAGACTCCAAAACTGCAAAAGAGTACCGTAAAAAAGCTGAAGAGATCGACGCAAAATTGACTGAAGAAGATCCTGAATGGGATTCCTCGCTCGAAGAGCTCTGATCTCGAAACCATAGAAACTTGCGGGCACTCACTGCCCCATCCAATTTTTTATCAGCCTCTTAAAAGAGCCGGTCTGTGCTGAAGGAGGTAGAGGAGGGGCTTATTCCTGAGGAACGGTTTGCCAGCTGTCACAGGTTAACTGAAGAACTCATTTTCCAGTCAAAAAAGCCAAAATCGGGCTGAAACGGCTTGAAAAGGAGAGATACAGGGAAATCGCGGTAACCAGTAAGAAATATCGGAAATTTACGGGCAAGCTGTAAGATTAAGTATTTTCTATCTGGGGAAATACTTCTCCTTTCTCTCCGAACAGCGCAACACCTAAAAATGAAAAAGACTTTCTTGACTGCATAGAACGGGTAAGAGTAGTAATTCGACTTATTTCAGGGAGGTATTTGAACGGCAAGCAAAGTCTATTTCGCAGACCTGAGGGCAAAAAATCCGAAGGAAAACACGATAAGCAAGATTCAGAGGCTTTTTGACGAAGCAGGTTTTGTCGAACTTCTGGGAGCAGATGACCTGACTGCAATCAAGATGCATTTCGGAGAATACGGAAACGACAGCTATGTCAATCCTGTCTATGTCCGGCAGGTGGTGGAAAAAATCAGGGCAGCCGGAGCAAAACCGTTTATCACTGACACAAACACCCTCTATTCAGGGAGCCGGCATAATGCAGTTGACCACCTGACAACAGCCATAGAGCATGGTTTTGATTATTCTGTTGTCCGGGCTCCTCTTATAATTTCGGACGGGCTTAAGAGCCAGAACATCGCAGAGGTCGAGATCAGGCAGAAGCACTTCAAATCCGTGAAAATAGCGTCAGACATCGTTTCAGCAGACTCCATGATCGTAATGTCCCACTTCAAGGGGCATATCATGGCAGGGTTTGGGGGTGCGATTAAGAACCTGGCAATGGGCTGTGCGCCGGCAGCAGGCAAAAAGGACCAGCACTACCCTACAAGCCCTCACGTTGTCGAAGAAAAGTGCATCGGCTGCGGAAAATGCGTGGAAATCTGCCCTGTGGGAGCGGCATCCCTCGAAGGTGATGTTTCCAGGATTGACCCCGGCATCTGCATCAGCTGCGGACAGTGCATGGAGGTCTGTCCCGAAAGCGCCATCGACCTTAACTGGGAACAGGACATCCCCGAATTCCTTGAGTGCCTGACCGAATACGCATACGGAGCCGTAAAAGGAAAAGAGGGTAGAGCAGGCTATTTTAATTTCCTGCTCAAAATCACTCCTGACTGCGACTGCGTGCCCTGGAGCGATGCCCCCATCGTGCCTGATATCGGAATCCTTGCATCAACCGATCCCGTGGCTCTCGACCAGGCAAGTTACGACCTTGTAAACAGGCAGAAAGGGCTTGCGGGTTCTGCTCTGCAATGCAACCATGAAGCCGGGGCTGACAAGTTCAAAGGGATCTGGTCTAAAATTGACGGTACCCACCAGCTTGAATATGCTGAAAAAATCGGCATGGGGAGCAGAGAGTATAAGCTGATTGAGATTTGAGTTAAACCGTTTTCTGTTTTTTTGAGTAGCCCAATCTCTTTTTTCAATTTTTCTCTTTTTCTTTAATTTTTTTGTATCTTATGTGGCGGAAATCTTAATCAGCAGGTCACGTGGAACATTGCAATGGTCTTCCCTTTACTTTTGTTCCAGATTTTTATTGCTTTCGGAGTTGGAAAGAGTTTAACCTTACAGTCTTTTTTCCGGAAATACTTCTTTGCTTTTTTTGAAAGCTCTACGTAGCCGGTCTGGCCTGTTCCCATAATGAGCTTCTCTGCCCCTTTTTCGTAGATGTATTTAGCTTCTTCAAGCGAAACTTTATGTGACGTCCCATACAGTTTTTTCGAAAGCTTTTTCCTGCGCTTTTCGACCTGACCTCCCAGGCGGATAATGATATCGTTCTCGAATGTCTTTTTCTTGACCGTTATCGAACCAAAACTTGTGGAACTGATTTTAGGTTTCATGTTTCCCCCTTTCTAAACTAAAGATCTTTTTCGGGCGTGGAAAAACCTTCCGCAGAAAGAGAATACTGAAAATAGTATTGTTCTGCAGACAATATTGTTTATGGGACCATATTGTTTATGAGACCACAGGCTTATTACCCTGCATGAAACAAATGAACAGGTGACAGCATTGTCTCACACCTTTTTTCATAGTCGCATTGTCCTGAGCAGGAAATTTCACAGGAACAGGGGGGTGTATGATGATTCACGAAGCCATGTTTTATGAAAAGCTTGCCGGAAATGAGGTGAAATGCAGCCTCTGTGCCCACAGGTGCAGAATCAAATCCGGTAAGCGGGGCATCTGCGGGGTAAGGGAAAATTGTGAAGGATCGCTTTTCTCCCTTGTATATGGAGGAGTCGCAGGCGAAGCTGTGGCGAATATAGAACAGAAGCCCCTTTACCACTATTATCCAGGATCCACGGCTTACTCAGTCGGTACAATAGGATGCAACTTCAGGTGCAGGCACTGCCAGAACTGGAGGCTTTCGCAGGCTGCTCTTGAAGATGCTTTTCTGGAAAACCTCAGCCCCTTCCAGCTTGTCAGGCAGGCTAAAATGGCGGGCTGCCAGTCGGTTTCCTGGACTTACAATGAGCCCACGGTCTGGTATGAGTATACCTTTGATGGGGCAAAGTTTGCAAAGGAAGCAGGTCTTGGAACAAGCTATGTGACCAACGGCTACATCACTCCCGAAGCCCTTGAACATATCGCCCCTTACCTGGACGCTTTCAGCGTGGACATAAAGGGTTTTTCCGATGAATTCTACCGGGATGTGTGCAGTGCAAAACTGGCTCCTGTACTCGAGGCCACTCAACTTGCAAAAAAGCTCGGGATCCACGTGGAGGTCGTAAACCTGATAATTCCCACTCACAATGACTCTTCTGATGAGCTCCGGGAACTTTCATGCTGGGTTTACGAAAACCTGGGGAGAGATACCCCTCTTCACTTTAACCGCTTCCACCCTCATTATAAAATGAAGGACCTTCCCCCTACTCCAGTAAATACTCTCGACAGAGCTCGTTCAATTGCAATTGAGGAAGGGATGCGTTTTGTGTACGTTGGCAATGTACCCGGGCACCCCCATGAGAATACTTACTGTCCTGAATGCGGGAGCCTTTTGATTGCAAGGGGGTTTTTTGAAGTCCAGGAGTATAACATAAACCCTGATAAGACCTGCCCGAAATGTGGAGAAACAATTCCCATCACAGGGGAATATGCCGGGGAGATCAGGGTTTAATTTAATTCTGTTATTTTTTCGAAAAGGAATATTTCGAAAGTTTTATCAAGCTTAAACCTTTTTTCATATATATGCATAAAAATCAAATGAATATTCATAATAAATGATAATTATTTTGTTTTAAGTTTTAATTGATATTCAGTTATCCGGATAAAATATTCGGAATTGAATAGTTTCTTCAGCACTCAAACAGGGTCTTGAAAAGAGGTGTGGAAATGAAAGTTCTTATTTGTGGAAAAGGTGGAAGCGGCAAGAGTACGATTACTGCTCTGCTTGCGAAGGCAATGGCAAGAAAAGGGTACAATGTGCTTGTTGTGGACAGTGATGAGTCTAATTTCGGACTGCACAGGCAGCTTGGTGTTGAAATGCCGGATGATTTCATGAATTACCTGGGAGGAAAAAAAGCCCTGGGAGAAAAAATGATGAAGGCGTTTCGGAGCGGGGA
>Ga0208695_1003672_pt1 | contig 10179 bp, 9 predicted proteins | sample AD_UKC111_MetaG_FD_184449 | JGI IMG/M metagenome (GOLD analysis project Ga0208695, IMG submission 184449) | Active sludge microbial communities of municipal wastewater-treating anaerobic digesters from Hong Kong - AD_UKC111_MetaG (SPAdes)... | ecosystem: Engineered > Bioreactor > Anaerobic >... | reverse complement strand
TTATTCGGTCTCGGATTTTTACCCTGATTTTATACCTGCTTTTTACCTAAAACTTAAAAATCCGAAAATAAAATGGATAGCGGGGTATTATTTGTTTGCTCCAAATCCTTTTAGTAAAGATTCTCCGTATAAGGGAAAACAACGGTTGAGGGGTTTCTTTTATTGGTTCACTCAAATTTTTTCGTATTATTTTGTAAATAAGTTTGCAGATTATGTATTTGTCACATCCGAGCCCGATGTAGATAAGTTTATAACTAAAAAAAGAGATAAATCTAAAGTAATTGTTGTACAAGGCGGTGTTGATATAACGGAATCAGAAAAATACTTAAATGGTGAGAACGTTGTTCCTTTAGAAGAAAGAATATATGATGCTTGTTTTGTAGGAAGGCTTCATTATCAAAAGGGTGTTTTGGTGCTTATAGATATTTGGAAGAAGGTTTGTGAGAAAAAAGAGAATTCCAAACTAGCTGTGATTGGAAGTGGTCCTTTAGAGGAGGATGTGAAGAAAAAGATAAAAAAGTTGAGATTAGAAAAGAATATTGATTTATTAGGATTTAAAGATGGGGAAGATAAATATGAAATTTTCAAACAATCCAAAATAATTCTCCATCCTGCAACTTATGACAGCGGGGGTATGGCTGCTGCAGAGGGGATGGCGTGGGGATTACCTGGAGTTAGTTTTGATTTAGAAGCTTTGAAAACATACTATCCAAAAGGCATGGTTAAAACACCCTCAGGTGATATTGAAAAATTTGCCGACAATATTTTATTGTTACTGGAAGATAAAGGTTACTATCAAAGAATCTCAAAAGAAGCTCGTGATTTAATAGTTGAGGTTTGGGATTGGAAGAAAAGAGCAGAAGATATATTTAATAAAGTCTTTAAGTCTTAACTTTTTATGTCTATTACAAAGTGCAAAATATGTTCAAGCGATAATATAGAAAAAGTATTTAAGTCATTCAATACTCATGGAAAGCACGTTATTGATATGCAAGAGAGGTTTCAGGTTTGTAGATGCAAAGATTGCAGTTTAGTTTTTTTAGATGGTGTGGTAGTTAACAGTGAATATTACAGTAAATATTACCAAGAAAGTTACTACAGAGGTGATAAGGTAAGTTCGGGTCCGATGCAATTATTTTTAAATGTTTTATCTAGATTTTCAACCAATAGAAAGAAAAAGGTCATTTTAAAAACAGTAGATAGAAAAAAAGGCAAGATTTCGATCTTAGATGTCGGATGTGGTACCGGTGGTTTTCTTGAGAGTTTGGAAGATTCAAGATTTGATAAGTATGGATGTGAGGTTAACAAAGAAGGATTCGAAGTTTGTATAAGCAAAGGTCTGAATGTTTACCGTGGTGATGTTTGTGATGTTGATTTTAAGGGAAGAAAGTTTGATGTAGTAACATTGTGGCACGTTCTAGAGCATACAGAGAACCCCAAAAAAGTTTTTTCAAAGATTTGGGAAATATTATCTGATGATGGCGTACTAATTTTCCAGGTTCCAAATACAGATAGTTTAGGATTTAGAATTGGTAAGGAATACTGGTTTCACATGGACTCTCCGAGACATCTAAATTTATTTAGTACTAAGAGTGTGAAAAAGTTGTGTAGTTTAACGGGTTTTAAAATAATTGATGTTAAATATGAATTTTATGATTTTCCTTTGGATCTTTTCTGGTCTGTTAGGAAAAGTAAGTTTAAATTTTTTATTTATCCTTTTTATTTAATATTTAAGGCGTTTTCAAGAGAGCACATTACTTTTATATGCAAGAAAAAGTAAAACATTTAGATACATTAGAAAATAGGCTAGATAGTACTAAAATCTCTCCTATAAAGATTTTTTGCAGGAATACTCTTATAGAACTTATAAAGGGAATATCGATTCCGAATCGTGGGGTGGTGTTATCTGTTTCCACAGGAGATGGATTAAGTGACTATTTTGTATTTTCAAATACAAAAGGAACCGTTAGAAAAATTATTGCTACGGATATAGTTGATAATCCTGTTGATAAGGAAAGTATAGATATTTTAAAAAAATTAGGGGATTGGGAGTTTAAGAAGTCAGTTAAAAAACATGTTAGAAGAAGTTGGGTTTAAAAATATTGAAATAAAACATTGTTACTTTGGAATATGGCCCTTAAGAATTACTTTTAGCCTGTATCCAAAGGGAAAGATTGGAAGGGAAATGTGTCATTATTTAATGGTCAAGTGCAGAAAATCACGAATTTAGCGTCTTTGTGCTAAAATAGTCGAAAACATGGAAAAAATAAATAAGAAGCTTATCTCCATAGTATCTCCCGCCTACAATGAGTCACGACACAAATTAAAAAATAGAAGCAAGGATAAAAATATGAATAAGATGATGGCAAAAATTAAGAAGTGTTTTTTTAATTACAAAATAATATATTACATAGTAGCTTTGATATTTATTCTTACTTTAGGGCTATTTTTATACCTTACTTTAAATGCAAAACCCTCTGCAGATGATTATTCAAATGCGTCTCGGATTAAGGAAATTGGACGCTTAGCTTATAATAAAGAACGTAGAGAAACTTGGAATGGGAGATACTCAGATGCACTGATATGTAGTATCCAATATACATACACCTCCTATGAGGATAATTATGGAATCTCTCTTTTAATTTCAGCATTGCTGTTTTTTGCCACTGTATTTTATTTTGTGAACTGGTTATTCGATACCTCTAAAAAGCTAGTATTATTTTTGGGAATATTGATATTGACTACTTATTTCTCTATCGTTCCAAATATTTCCCATACATTTTTTTGGTTTCCTTCCTGTGCTTCTGGTATGATCCCCGCATCTTTGCTTGTTTTGCACTTTATTAATTTGGTTGATTGTGAAAGAAAATATAGCATAGTAAGAATTTTTATAGCTGTATTATTTACAATTTATTTAATTGGTTCCAGTGAAATATTTATGGGTTTAGTCCTAGTCATGAACTCATTTTTTGTTTACAAATTAACTGTTAAGATGGGGAAATTGAGGCCAGAAATTTTGTTTTTATTGCTTGTTACCATTGCCTCCACTGTTTTTGTTTTGACAGCACCAGGTAACCAAAACAGACTTAGTTATTTTGAAAATAGGCAGGACCTAGTTGGTTCTCTGCACGCTTCAATATTTTGGACTTTCTCTTTTTTCCGTAAATATGTGTTTGTAAAATTCAGTGTTATCTTGGGTTTAATTGGAGTTTACCTACTTGTCAGCAACGGAGTGTTGAAATTAAAAGTAAAGTTTTCTCCCTTTATAGTTTTAATTGCTTTATTGTCGGTCTTAGTTTCGGCAAGCTTTATACCCTTTTATTCTATGGGACCTTATAGTATGCCTGATAGAACTGAGAATTATATAGTTTTCTTGTTTTTATTGGGTTTAATTATTTTGGTATCTTCTTTAGCAGAGACTGGGGGTATTAATTTATCTAGTAGGTTTAAAAATATTCAGGAGCTAATTTTAATTATCTTTATAGTATTTATTTTTTCACTAGATTTATCTTTACTGGGTGGTTTATACAATGATGTGTTTGTGATTTTGCCCAAGTATAAAGAAGAGTATGAGGAGAGATTAGATAAAATAAATTCTTACAAAAATACGAGGGGATCTGATAAACCACCGTTCCTGGAATTAGAGGAATATCACAATATTCCGGTAGTTTATAAGTATAATACCGATATTCAGGGTGATACCAAACATTGGATAAATCAAGCCTACTCAAAATACTATAATATATCGGCAGTAAAAAGAGTAAAGTATACAAAATAAATTTTGCCGCCTTAATTTGGAGAGTGTTCATTTTTATTAAGAGTATTCATGTTAATCAAATTTATATTTTTGTAGTAAAATACCTTCATAAACATGGAAAACACAAAGAAAAAATTAATCTCCATAGTATCTCCCGCCTACAATGAAGCAGAAAATATACCTTTGATTGTTGAAGAAGTTAAAAAGGTGATGGTCGGGTTAAAAGAAAAGTATGATTTTGAATATATTCTTGTTAATGACGGAAGTACAGATGACACCTGGGAAGCTATTTTGAAGGAGGCGAAGAAAGATCCTAGAATAAAGGGAATTTGTTTTTCAAGAAATTTCGGTCATCAGATGGCTTTAACTGCGGGATTGGATCATGCAAAAGGGGACGCGGTTATTTATTGTGATTCTGATTTACAGCATCCCCCGAATATTTTTCCGAAGTTAATAAAGGAGTGGGAGAGGGGTTTTGATGTTGTTCATACGAAAAGAGTAAAAACTGAAGGAGAACCTTTTTTTAAAAGATTAATGTCTAATCTTTTCTACAAAGTGGTGAATAGATTTTCAAATGTGAGAATAGAGGAGGGAATGGCTGATTTTAAATTGCTGGATAAAAAAGTGTTGGGTAAGCTTTCATATATGAGGGAGCACGATAGATTTTTGAGAGGAATGATACCGTGGTTAGGTTTTAAGTCTTCGATCGTGGAGTATAACGCAAACAAGAGGATTCACGGAACTTCTTGGTATTCGTTTAGAAGGAATTTGCATTTTGCCAAGTCAGGGATTTTAGCATTTTCGGTCAAACCGTTGAAGTATATAGGTTATCTTGGGATTTTACTTGTTGCGTTTTCAATTTTATTAATAGTTTATTTTGGTATAAGAAGCATAATTTTTGGTAGTTGGCTTTTATCACCTATATTTACTTTTACCGTTCTAAATACGTTTTTAATGGGTTTATCTTTGGTTTCTCTTGGAATAATTGCTCTTTATGTATCTAATATTTACTACGAAGTATTAGATAGACCCTTGTATGTTATTTCTGATAGGACTTTTGAAGATGAGCAGTAAAACACCCTTAGTTTCTGTGGTAATGCCCGCCTATAATGCTGAAAAATATATCTCAGAGGCTATCGAGAGTATTTTAAATCAAACTTTTAAGGATTTTGAGTTTATTATTATTGACGATGGGAGTACTGACAGGACTTGGGAGATTATTCAGGAATATGCAAAGAAAGATGAAAGAATAGTACCTCTTAGGAATGATAAGAACCTAAAAATCTGCATGACCTTGAATAAAGGTATTGAGGCAAGTAAGGGTAAATATATTGCTAGAATGGATTCTGATGATTGGAGTTATCCAAATAGGCTTGAAAAACAAGTAAACTTTTTGGAAAAAAATACGGATATAGTAGTTTGCGGAGGCTGTTTAGAAGTATCTGATGAAAATCTTAACTTACTTTATATTAGAAGATACCCAACGGTAGACAAAATTATTAGAAGAAAAATGTTTATGTACAACGCTTTTGCCCATCCGAGCGTTATGTTTAGAGGAAGTTCTTTAAGAGAGGAAGAGTATTATTACGACCCTGATTTCTATGATGCTGAGGATTACGATTTATACTTCAGATTAGGTAAGAATGGTAGTTTTGCTAATTTGGAAGATATTTTATTAAAATACAGAGTTTCCAGTACCAGCATATCTTATAAAAGACATACTCATCAGGGTTTGATAACTCTTAAGGTAAGATCAAAAGCGGTATTTCAGTATGGGTATAGAATCCCTTTTTTATCACTGTTGCTACAACCTTTTGAATTAATTATTGTTTTATTACTTCCTGCTTCTGTTAAGTACAAGCTTTTTTCTTTTATGAGGAAATACGTTTGATGGAATACAGAGATTTTCTTATTATTTCACATAAATTTCTTCCTCAACCAGATGATGATTTGGTTTTATATTTGAACAAAAAAAAGATAAATGATGTAGTACATATTACCCACGCCTTTTCTGATGCTCCCGATAGAATTAGCAGATGTAAGTGGTACAAAAATGGAGATTTATATCGGGAATGGAAATCAAAAGATTATATAAAATATCCGGAAGTTTTAATCTATATTAAAGAGTTTTTCTTTACTATAAATAGCGTTTTTAAAATAAAAATAAAGTTTGACTTCTGTGTATGCATGGATGGAATGTGTACATTCTTCGGAATTTTTTTAAGGTCTTTAAAAAAGGTAAAAAAAGTAAGTTATTGGGCGATGGACTTTGTTCCGAAAAATAGGTTTGGAAGCGGAATAAAAAATCTTATCTACTATAAAATAAACACATTTGGATATAAAAATGCTGATGAAATGTGGGATTTGTCTCCTAGAATGGCAGACGCTAGAGAAGAGTTTTTAGGTATAAAAAAAGATAGTTATAGAAAACACAAAGTGGTTCCTTATGGAATGTGGATTGATAGGATAAAAAGATATTCTTACGAAGAATGTGAGAAAAATACCTTGGTTTTTATGGGTCATTTGCTTGAAAAACAAGGTGTGCAGTTAGTTTTAGATGCGGTACCTGAAATAGTTAAAAAAATTCCTAATTTTAAATTTAAGATAATTGGAACAGGGAGTTATGAAGATACTTTGAGAGAAAAAGTTAAAGAATTGAATATTGAGAAATATGTTTATTTTCTAGGTAAAATTGAAAAGAATGAGGATTTAGAAAATGAAATTGCAAAATCTTGTGTTGCAATAGCACCTTATATTGAAAAATTAGATACTTGGACAAAATATGCAGATCCGGGTAAAGTGAAAACCTACTTAGCCTGCGGAGTACCAGTTTTATTAACTAATGTTCCTTGGAATGCAGAGGAGATTGGAGAAATTGGTTGTGGTAAGATAATAAAAGAAGATCCAAAAGAAGTTGTTAAAAAAGTTATTGAATTAATGGATGGTAAAATAAATCAGAAGTATAGGGATAAAACAATTGAGTATTCAAAGAGTTTTGATTATGTGAATATTTTTAAGGAAATTGGTTTATGAAGAGTAGGTATAGAAAAATAGAAGATTATTTGTACAAGGTGTTTCCGTTCATTAATAATGGATATCTTAGAGATGTTTGGGTAATCGAAAAACTTCAAAGTATACCGAAAGGAAAAAAACTTTTAGATGCCGGTGCTGGTGAATGCAAATATAAAAAATATTGCTCTCATTTAATTTATAAAAGCCAGGATTTTGGTAAGTATAACGGAATGGGTGATGGGGTGGGTTTACAAACGAAAGTATGGGACACAAGCTCTATAGATATAGTTTCCGATATAATAAATATACCCGTAGAGGATAAATCTTTTGACTATATTCTATGCACTGAAGTGTTGGAGCATATACCGCGTCCTGATGAGGCAGTAAAGGAGTTTTCTAGAATACTGAAAGATAGTGGTAAGTTGATTTTAACGGCTCCTTTTTGTTCTCAGACACATTTTGCTCCTTTTCACTTTTGCACTGGTTTTAATTCATATTGGTATGAGAAGATATTGGGAGAAGAAGGTTTTAGAACTATTGAGTTATCAACCAACGGAAATTATTTTGATTATGTTTTGCAAGAGTTGATAAGGACGCCATTGATGTTTAGAAAATATTCTCTATTAAGTATATTTTCTTACCTTTTGTATATACTGATTCTGCCTCTTGTACTGATTTTGTTTATTCTTTCTAAATTTACAAAGGGCTCAGAAAAACAAATGTGCTTTGGTTATCATGTGTTGGTGGAGAAAGCAAGATGAGAGTATATAGATCAAAAGCAAAAAACATTGCGTATTTTGGGTATAGGTTAATAAACCAAGTATTTGACCCGATTGTGTTTCTAAAAGGATTGTGGGGCTATGTTTGGTATTTTGTAGACTTGATTAAGTTTAAAATGTTATCTCCAAAAACTAAGATAAAATTATTTGATTTATACCCTCAGTTGCATGATAAAACTTCGATGACCAGATTTGACGCTCATTATTTTTATCAGCAGTTGTGGTTGTTTGAGAATGTTTTAAAAAATAAGCCAAAAGAACATGTAGATGTGGGATCCACATATCAAATGAGCGGATATCTTTCTAAAATTGTTCCAACTACATTTATTGATATAAGGCCTATAAATGCGAAACTGGAAAATTTAAAAGTTTTGGATGCCTCAATATTGAATTTGCCATATGAAGACAATAGTTTGGAATCTGTTTCCTGTCTTCATGTTATAGAACACATTGGGTTGGGAAGATATGGTGATAAAGTTGATCCTAACGGGTGGAAGAGAGCTTGTAAAGAATTGCAAAGAGTTTTGGCTAAAGACGGAAAATTGTATATCTCAGTGCCTATAGGAAAATCAAAAGTATGTTTTAATGCTCATAGGGTTTTTAGTGCTGAAGATATAGTTAAAGAGTTTAGCAATTGCATGTTAATTGGTTTTAGTGCAGTTGATGACAAAGGGAATTTCTTAGGGATCTCAGAAGTTGATATATATAAAAATTCTGACTATAGCCTTGGAATGTTCATATTTACTAAGAATCTATGAAAATATCTGTTGTTATTCCAAATTTTAATACAGGCGAGTATCTAAAGAAAGCTATCGAAAGTGTCTTGAGACAGAACTGGATAGATAAGGAGATTATAGTAATGGATGGTGGGTCAAGTGACAATTCCTTAGAAATTTTAAAAAGTTACGGACGTGAGATTATTTGGTTTTCAGAAAAAGACAAAGGTCAGTATGATGCTATAAATAAAGGACTTCAGATTGCTAAAGGAGAGATATTCGCCTATCTTAATGCTGATGATTGGTATGAAAGGGACATTTTTGAATATGTTGAGAGAAAATTTAGCGATATTAAAGACCTAACACTTTTATACGGGGACTGCCGAATGGTTACTCTGGATAATCAGTCGCTGATATGTAAACCCCCTAAGGATGTTAGTATAAAAAAACTTTTAAATTACGGTAACCTTCTTTATCAACCTTCTACTTTTTTCAGTAGGAAATCTTTGGTTGATGCAGGAGGCGTAGGGGAATATAAATATATGATGGAATACGACATGTATCTAAATGTCTTAAAAAGGGGCGTGTGTTTATATAGTAATAAAGTTTTTTCAAATTTTCTTATAAGGCCTGGGCAGAAGAGCGAGAATGATAAGGGAGTTATGAAAGAGGTTTATAGTATAAGCAGGAAGCACGGTGGTAGGTTTTTTTCACCTCTAGGAATTGGGGTACTAATGTCAAATTTTGTATCAAGTAAGGCTTTGCAAAAAATAAAAAAATTTCTACTAGGGCTTAAAAATTACGAAGGTTCTAATAATGAATAGAATATTTAAATATATTGTGCTTTTCTCAATACAGGCATTTATAATATATATATCTTATATAAATTTATTTCCTGATGGTTATTTTTTTTCTGCCCACGATTTAAGCTATCCTTTGAACCCGCTTAAAGATTTTATAGGTAAAATGTATATATGGGACCCTCAATCAATAGGTAGGTTTTCTATCACTTACAGTTCCGGACCCTACTATTTTCTCATACACTTGCTACGCCAGATTTTAAATTTAAACTTTTCTTCTCAAAGTTTTTTATATTATGCGTTATTTCTCTCCTTAGCTTTTTGGGGGATGTATTTCACTACCAGATTACTAAGTAGTGGTAAAAGGATCTCATTTCTTAACTTTTTTATACCTTTGATTTACACTTTTAACTCATACACTTCCTATGTATTTTATTTTCAATACGGATTCTCTCATTTTCTTCTTCTTTATACGATATTCCCCGTAGTTATAGGTCTTTTGTATAGATATTTAAGAGATGTTTCCAAAAGAGAGACAAGATTATATTTAGCAATGCTCTGTTTAGTGTTTTCTCTGACTAATATAATTAACGCCAATATACCTTTCTTCTTTTCTTTGAACGTTATCTTACTTGGATTTTTTATTTTTTATTTCATATTTCTAGTCGAAAAAAACTCTGCCAGTATTAAGGATTTTTTCATTAAAGTAATAATTCTTTATTTTGTTTATGGATTGTCGGTTTTTTGGAGTGTCTTTCCCCAGATTAGTCAGCAGATTAGCGCTTATAAACAGGGAATGTCGGGTGGCACGATTTACAATATCAAAGATTGGATGTTTTCACATGCGCTAAGTTTTGGGGATATATTGACTATGTCCCCTCCATATAAGTATTACTTCAATTACGATAGAAGACCCTTGATGCAACTATCTTATTATTCTTGGACAGCAGTTTTCATAGTAGTCTATCTTAATATTAAAAAATGTGAGAAAGAAAATGGTAAGTTTCTTAAGGTTTTATTAGGTACTTTTGCAGTAGCTTTGTTTATAGCAAACAAAGGAAAGGGTTTAATACCCGAAAACATAATGTGGCTTATCTTTAAAAATCCCTTTTTAG
>Ga0208695_1003659_pt1 | contig 10228 bp, 6 predicted proteins | sample AD_UKC111_MetaG_FD_184449 | JGI IMG/M metagenome (GOLD analysis project Ga0208695, IMG submission 184449) | Active sludge microbial communities of municipal wastewater-treating anaerobic digesters from Hong Kong - AD_UKC111_MetaG (SPAdes)... | ecosystem: Engineered > Bioreactor > Anaerobic >... | reverse complement strand
TCCTGAGCCAGGATCAAACTCTCAAATTAATATTTGAAAATTTAATTAGCTCTTTTAGTATAATGTTTAAGATTTACGCTAAGTAACTCTTAAATCATCTCTGACTTACTGACTTTATTATAAAGTTCGCAAGTTACTCAAATTTGATGAACCTTTAAAATTCATCTTTAAATTAACGAGTTCCTTTCGTCTTTTTACACTGTTTACTTTTCAAAGTCCATTGCTGCGTTTGAAGCAGCTTTTATATGTTAGCACAATCTCTTTTTGCTGTCAACACCTTTTTTATTTCTTATTTCTTCCTACTCGGTGCCCGCATGCTTACTTTCAACAGCATCTCGGCGACAGCTCATTTATAGTACCACCTTCTGAAACTTATCTCAACATCTTTAAAGTTTACTATACGTTGATTTATGTAAAATATATAGCCTATTCTCCATTATTCTAGTGTATTAGCCTTATTATGTCGCAATTTCTCCTTTTCCATATAAAAAAGCAATATCAATTCCATATTTCGTTGAGAAAATGCCCAAAGATAAGCTGTTTCCTTGAACAACTTATCTTCAAACACAATATAACAACCTCACAAAAATAAAGAAGCCCAATAAAGGCTTCCTTCTTTTTTCTATTAATCATATTTAATATTTATCACAATTTCATTTTTAAAAACTCTTATTAAAACTAGCAGCTATCATTATAACATCAGCCATGTTTATTGCTCCATCTCTATTTAAGTCATAAGAATCAACATACTTTCCGTCTCCTTTTGTACTATTAAATTTAGTAGCAAGTAAAATAACATCTGCCATGTTAACAACACCATCTTTGTTTATATCCACGCTTATAACAGGAGTTGTCTGAATTTTTGTAGGCGTTGGCGTCATTGTCGGAGTTGGTGTTTCAGCACTTTCAAATTCGCCCACAAAAGTAGTAACGCTTTGTGCAGGCAGTTGAGCTGTAAATGAACCCGTTGATACATTTATGGCAGATCCGGCTTTCATATTACTGCTGCCTGTAGTAACCCAGGGTGAAACTTTTGATAAATTTTTACCATTTTGTATGTTGAATTTCTGGGTTACTGCACTGTTTCCATTATTAATAGCAACAATAACAACTTTGTTATCGCCTTCATATGCAGATACGTATACGTTTGAGCTTGGATTCTTTGTTGCATCAACCCTTACATATTCAGGGCGAATAAATTTTGAGTAATGTGCCATCATATATCCACGCTTGCTTATATTACCGTCCTCTTTTATAGGACCATATGACCTGCGGATGTACCACCATACATATGCCTGAAACTCTGCTTCAACCAATGAATTATGCATATGTACCGCAGTTTCCAATGCCTCAGGCCATGTATCCGCAGGGCTGCTGCTGTTTGGGTAATATACCTCAGTCATCCAAAGCTCTTTTCCTGCCCCTTTTTGTTTAAACAAAGGATAGGGAAATTGACTAAGCGGAGTACCATAAAGATGTGCACCAAGAATATCCATATTTGCCAGAGCTGTTGGATCGTTTAAAATAGGGTCTGACATACTTTTTACATATTGAAACGACTCGGGTGCTATTACCCTGCAATTAATTGATCCTGCGTAATTTTTCATATAGTTTAGCATTTCGGTTGCTGTCCACCACGTCCACTCATGTGCATAATCAGGCTCATTTTGTACTGAAATGGCATACAGCTCAACACCATTTTGCTTCATGAATGAAACGAAATCATTGAGATGTTGTGTGTATGCTGCATATTTATCATATCTAAGTCTTTTTTTCCCATTGACAGTCTCACACATTTCACTTGGAGGATCCCATGGTGAAGCAAAAACTATCGCTCCATGTTTTATAGCAGCCTTTGCAGTATCTATTTCTTTAGACCAATTCGCCTTATTCGGATCAACATGAATCCTTAAAATTGTAAAACCTAACTGATTGTCACCATTTCCAAAAGCAGTTTCTCTTTGAGATGGGGTCAAATCAGCAATCCACGTCGGGAAGTTAATTCCTCCAAACCCTCGTATCAATTGTTTTTTGGCAGATAAATTTACCGTTACATCACTTGCTGCTAATACTGTCAAACTCATAGATGATAGAAAAGTAAAAATCAAAGTAAATATAAGCAGCCTTTTTAGTTTCATTTTCATTTCTAATTCCCTCCTAAAAAAATGTTAATTTATAAATTTACATTTATGTAAATTTCATTATTAATCTTTATAATCTTTTATATCTTTTTTAATAATTATCCTAACCCTTTCATATTAATTATTTCGTAAATAATTATTTTTTTTAGTAATTATTTTTTATTTATTTTACAGTTGTTGTTCAACTAGCAATAAACATGCTTTATCCGCTCACTATAACATTCGGTAAATTATTTCTATTGTGTCGTAATTTCAAAATTCCTTATTTATTTAATATCAATGTAATATATTGTCTTGTTGTAATAAAGCATTATTTTACACACAAAAATTTGCAGGCAAAATTTCACAACAAATTTAAGATTAATAAAAAAGCACCTAAAATAGGTGCCTTATTAACTAGTATCAGCAAACGATATATTGTTTCTTAATCTATTTATTAACTTATTTTAATCACATTTAATTGTTGCCGACAGTAACCTTTTCTACTCTGACTGCATACCAGGAAGGAAAAATGGTAAACTCATTCATAATTCCAACAGAATTAAATTCCCCTGATACTAGAAGTCTGTAAAAAAGTCCCTCACTCTCAGAGTAAGCCCTTGTAACAAGCCACACATTACTGCTTCCCTTTATGAACTCACTGTAATCATGTCCACTTGTTCCGTTTTTCTTAAATGCATCATAGCCACTATAGCCATTAAAACCGTCTTCCATGTAATAATAATGCTTGTGGTCAGGCAAATAATAACAGAACGTTCCAAATGTATGCTCATCTGTATGTATAAATATATCGTCCTCACTCATATTTTCCTGCAAATATGTTTTCACCTCATACATTGGACCATTAAAACGTGCTGTATTAATGGTAAGAATCAGAGGAATTGATATTCCCATGATTACAAGACATGCGACTATTATAGCAGACTTCTTCTTAAAGAGAGAAATACCATATGCTGCAGCAACTAACATTATTCCAACAACCGGGACGATGTATCTCTCAACAAGCACAGGCCTAATAATAAATGAAGCAGCAACTCCACAAGCAAGGGTAAGTACAAATACCAAAACTCCAAAAACTGCCATTTTGCCTTCCTTATATCTCTTTACTCCTGCTCGTATAAAACCCCATACAATTATTACCATGAATATAAATGCAAGAATACTGGCATAAGTAACCGATGGCATAAACTTACTTCCATAAGGGTAAATTAAAGTACTCCATATGGTGGTCAAAGTAACAGGTGGTATCCAGAATTCCTTTGATACCTTTGAAACTTGATCTGTCAAATAGAATACCCAGGGTAAATATAATATAACACTAATGATTGCAGTTACTATGAATGGCTCAAATACATCCCTTTTCTTTATTAATATTGATAAAAATATGATGATATTGATAATCGCTACTGCCAAAAGTGCATAATAATGCATATAAGCAGCCAATACTGTACATATACCGAACTTTATCCAGTCACTCTTCCTATTTTGGCCTACAGCCAAGTACCCAAACAATCCTGAAGCCGCTACAAAAAAGGCTGCCCAAGTATACATTCTGGTTTCCTGTGCCATGGATACATTAATTGGAAGAATTATAACGAGAAATGAATAAATCAGCCCCGTCTTTACTCCAAAAATACGTCTTACCGGTCCTGTTCCAAGGCCTGCCAATGCCAATACCCCTATAACGGAGAAAAACCTTAACCCGAACTCTCCCTTGCCAAAAATCATTGTAAAAATCTTTAAGAAAATAAAGTACAACGGCGGATGGCTGTCACTTCCTGCAATAGACCAAATTTCAGGGATGGAATTATTAATTATTGCTGCTGAATATGACTCATCATACCACAATGATTCATGCGTTATTCCAAAAGTAAGGAATATTAAGCCTGCCAAAAAAAGAATCACCCAAATTATTTTCTCAGACTTTCCAACGTTTTTCTTATTATCTTCCATGTACTGTCCCCCCAGTGATTTTTTATCATGCCTAAATATCTTACATTTGATGGAGTAAAATAAAATTGACAGGTCATCGTGAATTTACAACATGCAAATGTTGAAGATTACCACAATTTATAATATAATATTAATACTTGAAACTTGGATTTATCAATGGATTATATTGCGTCATTGAAACATGACACACTTTTACACCTTAATGCAAGAATCTCTTTTATCAATCGTAAGTCTCATCGAACGGTGGGTTATTTGCTCTGTATAAATCCAACAACAATAATAAAATATGATATATCTGCATGTCAATTGGGTAAAATAATATAAAATAAATCAGGCTTCATATAATAAAAGGCAGGTGACAAGTGATGGCTCAATATGCATTATTACTATATATAGCTGTAATAGGGATAGTCTTTTCAGCAATATCAATCCTTATCTACAAATTTACAAGGAATAAGCTTTTTCCCAAATATATACCGGGTATTATTTTATTATTGTCAGTGGTGGCCTTCATAATTAAAGCCAGATTGTATTCTAACGGTATGGAAGGACTAGGATATATAATACTAGCCATTCTTGCTGTTGGTGGAAGTATTATATCACTAACAGTACCGGCAGCAATAGATATATATAGGAAGTATAGCAAATAATCCGTATAATTTCAGACATGTTCTCCTCTTTATATATTTAACATACGACTAATCTTTATTAAATACGTTATTGATCTTAATCTTACATTCAGCAGTGATAAATGTAAGATTAACCGTATTTAACCTAACATGCATTAAATCTAATATGCAATTAATCAAATTACAATAAAATACCGATAAATATATTAAAAATATTTACATAGAGAGGAGCTTTGCAAACATGTTTAAAACATATGATTTCTCTTTAGACTTAAGCAATATCGATAGAGATGCATACATATATAAAGCAGCCAAACTTGCTGACGAAATCAAAGACAGAAAACCTGTGCTAAGCGGTAATTTAAAACCTGACAGTATAACTGAACCATCCAAATCTATTGAAGGTGAAATCATTCGAACTTATGCACAAGACATGGCCTCCTTTGCTAAAAAGCTTGATGTTTACAAGATAACCGACAAAGACTTTATAGCCAAAAAACGTGATATATCCCATATATTTAGAGAATTTACAGAAGATTATGACTTTTATTGGATTCGTTTTCCAATCAATATTGTAAAAAAGAGCAACTGGGCCTTTAATAAAATAGAAGTCATAATTGATTTTCTTGCAGATCCCGATACCCCAAATTTATATCCTAAAGCTTTTCAAATATTGCCTGATAAAAAGCTTATGTACTATATTCAAAACAGTGGTTCAGTGGCAATTGATATTAACGATTATTTTCAATTTGCAGCTAATCCCAATATTGAAACCTCAGGCTTAATGGGAGTTGCCGAGGTATCTTCAAAAGCTGAATCAAATGCCGGATTAGTACTTGGGCCATTCAAGTATTCATTGAATAATGCAAAAATTGATCATTCAGATATCGGTTCACAGTGGCTATTCTGGATGCTTAACAGCACAGAGTTTGTACAGGATACATCCCCAGACCTTATTATAATAGCTCAAGTTCATAAAAATTTCAAACATTTGAATATAAGAGCTCACCTGCAAGCATACTGTGACTTCTCACAGCTGAATACAGATATACAGGAAATAATTAATGTCTTACCTGATAATATTAAAAATTTCTTTGTTAAGGGTTGTCCTGTTAAGGATATTAATGAATATCATTTAAACCTTTAATATGTATTTTCCGCTTCCAAAACATGAGCTTAAAAATTAATATAGAAACCGCAGATACAAATGGTTTTACAGCTTTGCATCTGCGTTTTTTTGATGTCTTTTAATTTTTATAAATTACTCTTTCTCCCCCATTCAATTCTCAATTAATCAATATTTGCACTTCATTATTTGCACTTCATGTAATAAAGCTCGATAAAACACAGATTAAAGCTGATAAAACAATATATTTTTTATCGAAACTTAAATGATTTGGCAAAATAATTCATTAAATTGCATAAAATGTTTATTAAATTTTAGCAATAAAAATTATATGATATTTGTAGATGGATTATACCATCAGTAATAAGATATATTTTTTATAACAAGGGGGAATTAATATGAAGAAAGCACTTCTGTATTGCATTATTGTTTTTCTGGCAATTTATATTTCACTCATTTCATTTGCTGACGAATTTATTCCTGTAGACCTTAGTGAAAAATGCACCATTGAAGGCTATGTGACAATGGATGAAGAAAAAGCTCCAAAAAGCGGTTTTAAGATTGAAATATTAGGAACAAATGTAAGTGCTGTTACTGACCAAAACGGTAAATTTAGTATAAACATTCCCAAAAGTGACTCTGAACATATATTAAGAATAAGTAAGCCTGGTTTTTTAACAAGAGATATTAACATTGACTATTTGGATAACAGTCTCTTAAATACGGCAGGCAGGCCATTTGAAATGTGGGCAGGAGATATACCAAAAAACGGAGAAGCTGACGGAGTAATAAACTTTTCCGATGTTGTTTCAATAGCCGCGGCTTTTAACAGCGTTTTGGGTGACTCAATATATGTTGAAAGCTGTGATTTGAATAGGGACAAATCCATAAACATATCCGATATAGTTCTATTGGCTAAACATTTTAATGCGACTAAAGACGATTATGAAAAACCATACATAATTTTACCAAAAGCACTTCCTTCCGGCAAGGTCGAAGCAGAAAAAATGACTTTAAACGGTTATGCTCCCGATAATTACCAAGGAACTGATTGTGCAAAAATTATAGATAATATCGGAACTTGCAGTTTCAAATTTTCTGGGATAACCGGATTCTATGATATTAATATCAGATATCTGGATGAAGATAGCGGTCAAAGTAAAATGGGATTATATATAAACGGTTCAAGTGAAAAAGATCATTCCTGGAAATTAGATGCAGATGATAATACATGGAAAACCATAACATTTAAAAATATTCTATTAAACGCGGGTGATAAGATTTCCGTCCAAGGAAATAAAGACGGACTTGAAAACAACAGGATAGATTATATCGAAACTGTATTGCAAACAGTACCGACACCTAGACCAACACCTATTATTACGACAATAAAAGGTACTTTATATAAAAGTTATTTGGACGGTATCTTTTATATGATTAACGGCTACTCTTTAAGCAACTTTTATCACGATATGGATAGTCTGGTGGGCCAATATATTGAGGTAAGAGGCTATGTTGAAAACTATGAAATATATATAGGCGTCGGAAAACCTTTTAAAGTTATATCCTACAAGATACTTTCAGATTCAACACCTGCACCTACATCCACTACTCAAACTCCAACACCTACAAAAGCTCCCGAAGCAGTTACACTAATAGGCAAGCTGGTGTGGTATGACTTTGAAGGAGGATTTTGGGGACTAATTGCTGCGGACGGCGAAGAATATTGTTTGTTGGGTGATCGTAAACTTATTGAAAACGCTTCAGGCGGTTATATGAATTTGGTTGAAGTTACCGGTTATTCAGAGCCCGGCACCATTACATTTTATATGCGTGGCATACCATTCAAAGTAATATCAATAAAGCCATTTAATTCAACTTCAAATTCAACACCTGTACCTACATCCCCCACTCAAACTCCAACACCTAAGCCTACCCCTACAAAAGTTCCCGAAGCAGTTACACTAATTGGCAGGCTGGTGTGGAATAACCTCGAAGGAGGGTTTTGGGAACTAATGGCTGAGGACGGAAAAGTTTATTGTTTGTTAGGTGATCGTAAACTAATTGAGAGTGCTTTAGGCAGTTATATTGATTTTGTTAAAGTAACCGGTTACTCAGAGCCTGGCACCATTACATTTTATATGCACGGTATACCATTCAAGGTAATATCAATAGAACCATATAAATTCAACTGATTGAAAAAGGAGCCTTGTTTTCACAGGGCTCCTCGACATTCCTATATTATTTAACGGCCTTTCATGTATGTTTAATTTGGAATTTTATCAACCAATACTTTGATATATTTATAACCTAATATTTCTTTAAATATTCTTCCCATGTATCGGGGTAAAGTTTTTTAATATGTTCGAGCGTATCTTTATAAATTTTGGTATCCCAATAATTCACGCCTTGGCGGGCAAATTCTTCAACAATATCCATTTTCATTTTATATTCTTCTGAATCCAACTTATAAACCCAATCTCTCAATAGATCAACCGGATAAAATTCTTCATTTGGATCTTCATTACCATAGCTCTCTCTTCTGTAATATGGCTCTGTTATTTTTGCTTTCTTTTGTACAATTAAATAATGTGCATACTCAGGACTAGTATTTTCTAATAATGCCTCAATTGCTGCTGTTTTTCCTCTCTTTATTTTGTAATTGATATCAGCTCCGGCTTCCACTAAAGCTTTTGTTTTTTCTATGCCACAACCAATTGAATACATTAACGGACTAGTTCCGGGCTCTATAATCGTTTTTTTTCCATCTACATTACTTCCCACATAATTTTTATTTGGATCAGCACCATAGCTCAATAATAGTTTTACATATTTAGCATCCTTTTTTGCATCGTTATCTACCCATGAATATCCCGACGCTACGAAAAGGGGAGTCTCTCCCTCACTTGTAGAAGCTATATTCGGGTCAGCACCACATTTAAGTAATGTTTCTGCCGAATCATATTTTTCCATTCCTACGGCCCATAATAACAATGTAGCACCATATTTAGGTTCCTGATAATTTATCAAATCCTTATTATTTTTTAATATTTTCTCAATAGTTTTAGTTTTCTGATCTTTTACAGCTACTGCTAATTCCCATACCGGAGTATCTTTATAAATTTTCACATTTGTAATACTATACTCGGCTTTATCCATCTTGCTTATAAAGCGACAAGAACACAATACACCCGCAAGAGTTAATGCACTTAAAATTACTTTTAATATCATAGTTATATTTTGTCCTTTCATCATTTTATTGCTTCCTTTACAGCATCCATTAAATGGTTTGTAATTGGATTCCAAGACTGTCGTGGCAAGTATTCTACTTTATCAATTGGTTTTGATATTGGACCAAAAATTGTGTTTAAAATATCTCCTTTTACAATATAAGCAGTCATATTGCCTGTGTACTCCTCAGGCTTTAATCCATAAGCACTTGGATTAAGCGAAGCAGGATTGAAAAGTATAGCATCTTTTTTCGTTGCCAACGCATTCGCTGCAGCCTCTGCACCGCCCTTTGAATGTCCTATAAATGTTATATTCGCATCACGATGATTTTTTACAAACTCTCTTGAAAACTCAATAGAATTTCTCATATCTTTAGATGCACCAAAAGGCTGTTGTACATTATTCATCCAGTCTCCAAATTTTGAAGGTGTTGTCCCTTTATTCACAATTGCATATTCCGTGGTGCCATCATCTCTTTCTCTTGCATAGACTCCCATCCTCAAGCTTCCCGGGTCGTATACCTCAACCAGTTCCCAACCACCCGGACGTACATCTCCTTTATTTCCCGAATAAATGTGTGCAGCTAAATCTGCAGCTTCCTCTAATGTTGGTCCATATACATTAGATTTAGTTTCACAACTATATCCGCTTGGGTCATAATATTTGATCGGATTGTTGCTTACATAAGCATACAGATTTAATCCGTCACCTCTGTAGGTATCCTCCTGTGTAAACCTTCCCACAACCGGATTATAGAATCTTGCCCTAAGATAATATTGCCCTGTAACCTGATCAAATTGCTCCCCTGCATACCTAAACCTATTCTTCACATTCTCAACAGCCTCAACAGTATTGCCAAATGCATCATACTGATACCGATTGACCACTGCACCGGCAGCATCCACAAGCCCAACCACATCACCATGGGCATTGTTGACATAATAGTAACTCTTTCCAGTCACTTCCTTATGTGCAAGAAGCTCATGCCCCCTTATGGTTGAATGCTTTAAACTCCATCCGCTATCTAACTCAGATACAATATCCCTTCCGCTGAACACAAACCTGCTGACATTTCCGTTTTCCTGGACCTCATACCTTAAGCCTTCAGGGTCATAGACATTCTTAATAAACCCGCCTGTTGCACTCTG
>Ga0208695_1003656_pt1 | contig 10231 bp, 11 predicted proteins | sample AD_UKC111_MetaG_FD_184449 | JGI IMG/M metagenome (GOLD analysis project Ga0208695, IMG submission 184449) | Active sludge microbial communities of municipal wastewater-treating anaerobic digesters from Hong Kong - AD_UKC111_MetaG (SPAdes)... | ecosystem: Engineered > Bioreactor > Anaerobic >... | reverse complement strand
CATCGAGTTTGACGATGCGGACCATGCGCATGGCGTCGTCTATTCCAAGAACGAGCATGAGACGCCGGTTGAAGGCGGGCAGGACGAATGGGTCATCATGCAGATGATGTATGTTGACGATTATGTCCGGCAGGACGGGCGCTGGCACTTTGCGCGCCGCCTGCCGCTCTATTGGTATGCGACCGACCTCAACAAGCCGCCTGTCGGCCCCAACAAGATGCGCTGGCCCGGCACGGACTGGGTGGAAGGCAATTTCCACAAGCTCTTCCCGAGCTATGCCGAATATTGGGCGCGCAGTGGCGATCATGACGGCCCGGTTGCCGAGCCTGCGCCGCTCGAAGGCTTCCTCAACGCCATGCGCCGCGGGGCCTCCGCCCCCAAGGTGAAAGTGCGGGCCGACTGATGCTTGATCTCCAGACCCTCAACGACGAGCGCGCGATCCAGCATGTCTACATGCTCTATTGCGACCTTGTGGACACCAAGGACTTTGACCGGTTGGGCGAAGTGTTCACCGCTGATACGCGCGGCGACTATAGTCAGGCGCTGGGCGAAGGCGTTGTGACCGAGGGGCTGGAGGCAATTATCGGCGCGATGCACGCCAATCTGGGTGCGCATTCGGCCTGCGGGGCGACGCACCATAATGTCACCAATTTCCGCATCGCGGTGGACGGCGATAGCGCCCGCGCCAAGGTCCATTATATCGCAGCGCACGCAGGCGCGGGGCCGCTCGAGGGCAAGAGCTACGTCATGTGGGGCGAATATGCCGACCTTCTCGTCCGCACCCCGGACGGATGGCGCGTTAAGGACCGCATCTACACGCTCTCGTGCCGCGAAGGTGATCCCGCCATCGTCAGCGGCGCCCAATGAGCGACATGATGCGCGCCATTGTCATTGACGGCTTTGGCGGGCCGGATGTGCTCCGCATGGCCGAGATCGAGCGCCCCGCGCCCGGCCCCGGCGAAGTGCTGATCGAGCTGGCTTATGCTTCGGCCAATCCGGCCGACTGGAAAGCGCGCGAGGGCTGGCTATCGCGCTATTTCGACTATCGCTTTCCCTTTGTGCTGGGCTTTGACGCTGCCGGTCGCATTGCGGCCCTTGGCGAGGGCGTTGAAGGCTTGTCCGTGGGTGACCGCGTTGTTGCCGCAAGCAATCAGGGCATGGGGCAAAATGGCAGCTATGCCCAGTTCACGCTGGCGGCGGCAGAACGCTGCATCCCCCTTCCCGCCTCCGTGGCCATGGCGCGTGCCGCGGCACTTCCCACCGCAGGAATGACCGCGCTTGAAGCGCTGATTGATGTCGGCAATATCGCACCGGGCCAGCATGTGTTCGTCAATGGCGGCGCTGGCGGAACCGGCGGCTTTGCCGTGGCGCTCGCGGCACGTGCGGGTGCGCATGTGATCGCCACCTGCAGCGCGCACAATGCCGATTATGTCCGTGCACTCGGTGCCGAACGCACCATCGATTATCGCCACGAGAATGTGGGCGTCGCCGTGCATGACTGGGCGCCCGACGGGCTCGACCTTGTGGTCGATGCCGTTGGTCAGGGCTCGATCCTTGATGCGATAGACTGGGTTCGCCCCGGCGGAACCATCTCGGCCATTGGTACGCTCATTGCGGACGAAACCCCGCATGATGCCGAGCGTGCCGCGGCGCGCGGTGTGCGCGTCGTGCCGACCGTCTCGAGCTTTACCAATCAGGGTCGCCAGTTGCGGGCGCTTGTCGAGGCGCAAGCTGCAGGCGCGTTCGATGCCATTCAGATCGAGGTATTGCCGCTCGCCGACATTGCCGAGGCGCACCGCCGCATCGAAGCCGGGCATGTCCGCGGCAAGCTCGTGCTGGAGATCAACGCCGCGCTGGATTGAGCCCGCGCGACGCCCGCTTCTACATCCGCTGCGAGGAGATGTTGCCGCCGTCCACCACCAGTTCGGCCGCCGTCACATAACTTGCTTCATCCGACAGCAGGAAGCGGACCGAACGACCGATTTCCTCGGCCTGCCCCAGTCGGGCAAGCAGAATGCGCCGCTCGAACGCGCCGGGCGGCAGGGCATCAACGGAGGGCTTGAGCATCGGCGTCAAGATCTGCCCGGGCGACACGGCGTTGATGCGGATGCCGTCGGTGCCCAGCCGGTCGGCAAGCGAGCGGATCATCCCCAGCATCCCTGCCTTGGCCGCGCTGTAAACCGGGTTGGCGGCATGGCCGAGCGTCGCATTGATCGACGCGATGGTGACGATGGCAGAGCCGGGATTGGCTTTGAAATCCGGGAGCAGCGCCTTGGTGAGCATCGCCAGCGGACGCAGGTGCGTGTTGATCCCCGCGGCCCAGACGTCCTCGGTCAGCCCGTCGAGCGAGCCGGTGTCCACAATGCCCGCGCAATGGACGAGGCCGCCCAGCGTGCCGAGCGCTGCACGGCTGGCGTCGATGGCGGCGGGGTAAGCCGCAAGGTCGGTCAAATCGATGGCAACGCCAAGTGCGGCCACGCCATAGTCCGCCGCAATCCGCTCGGCTTCTTGCGCCGCACGTGCGCCGTTGATGTCCCACAGGGCAACGGCACGACCCACAGCGGCAAGAGCGCGCGCGGACGCGAGGCCAATGCCGGAGGCGCCGCCCGTCACGATCACGCCGGTTCCGGGCGTGCCCAGTGCGGGCGTCAGGTCAGTTGCAGCCATCGTCGGGTGATCCTCAGAAATAATAGCTCGCGCCATTCGCGACGAGCACCGAGCCGTTGACGAAGCTCGCGTCATCGCTTGCGAGATAAGCGACTGCGGCCGCAATTTCGCTCGGGTCCGCCATGCGGCCAAGCGGCACGGAGGCCTCCATCGACTTGATCCATTCGTCAGGAATGCCCGCCATGACCGGCGTATTGGTCGGCCCCGGCGCGACGGCGTTGACGCGGATCTTGCGCGGCGCCAGTTCACGCGCGAGCTGACGCGTCAGACCGATGACGGCGGCCTTTGAAGTCACATAATGCGGCGAGCCTTCGCCCGACTGCGCGCTCGTCGAGCTGATATTGATGATCGCACCGGGGTTGCCGTCTTCTGCCAGCACGCGTGCGAATTCTCGGGCCACATAGAAGGCGCCGTTGACGTTGACCGCCATCACGCCTGCCCAGCCTTCATCTTCCATATGGATGAGCTGATCGACGATGATGTCCGAACTGCCCTTGGCGGCCAGCTCTTCATTGCGCTGTGCCATCGCGCCATAGAACTGCTCGGAGCCATCCTTGGCGGCCTGACCGATACCGGCATTGTTGACCGCGATGTCGAGGCGACCCAATTCGGCGCGCGCCTGTCGCACAGCGGCGATCACCGATGCCGAGTCCGCGACGTTGCACTGAATGGCGAGGGCAGCGCCACTTGCCTTGGCTTCTTCAAGGTTCATGTCGAGCGCGGCGACTTTTGCGCCATCCGCCGTCAACCGCTCCACAATCGCGCGCCCGATCCCCCGGCCAGCGCCCGTTACTATGGCGGCCTTGCCGTTAAAACGTCCCATCAGTCATTTGCTCCTGTCATGTGGCGCGCGGCGATATAACCAAAGGTCATGGCGGGACCGATGGTGACGCCAGCCCCGGGATAGCTCTCACCCATGGACGAGGCCGCGTTGTTGCCCACGGCATACAGCCCATCGATGGGCTTGCCCTTGGCATCGATGACGCGCGCCTTGTCGTCCGTCAGCAGCCCGCCATTGGTACCAATGTCGCCGGGATAGATCGGCATCGCGTAGAACGGCCCCTTTTCGAGCGGTGCAAGGCACGGATTGGGCGTGACGCGCGGATCGCCATACATCTTGTCATAGGCCGCATCACCGCGATGGAAATCGGGGTCCTCGCCCTTTGCCGCATGCTCGTTGAAGCGAGACACTGTCGCCGACAGCGCATCGACCGGAACGCCCATTTTTTCAGCGAGTTCCTCGATCGTCCGGCCCTTTTTCAGGATGCCGCGCACTTCGCCGCGATGCAGCCAATCGGGCATCAGCGGATAGAGCGGCCCCACCGGATAATTATGCCGGTATTTATGGTCGAACACGAACCAGCTCGGGCTGGCATCGCCATGTTCTGCCTCGCGACGCGCCATTTGCTGGCCAACCACATGGTAGGACGCCGCCTCATTGAGGTAGCGCTCGCCCTTCTGGTTGACCATCATGCAACCCGGCAGTGCGCGCTCGATGGTGCAGAGGCGTCCGCGATCTTCGCCCGGCACGTAAAAGACCGGTGCGGCCCAAGCCGACTGCATGTTGAGCGTATCTGCGCCAACGGCCTTGCCTGCGCGGATACTGTCCCCGGTGTTGCCGCTCGTGCCGCCCGAGAGATAGGCATTGCGATAGAGCGGCGCATTCTCGTCGCGCATCGCCTGGTTCTTGTCGAAGCCACCGGCAGCCAGCACAACGCCCTTGCGGGCACGCACGCGCAGATCCTTGCCGTCATGGCGGATGACCGCGCCGACGATCTTGCCCTTCTCGGTGATGAGTTCCTGCATCGGCGTTTCCAGCCACACAGGCACCTTGCGCTCATTGATTGCGAGACGAAGCCCGCCGAGCAGGGCGTTGCCCAGCGTCAGGCGACGGTCCTTGCGTGAGCGGAAGCGGAACGGCCAGTCAAACCAATAGCGCGCAAGGCTCTTGGTCAGATGCCACCACCATCCCGGCGCGCGGAACAGCATGATGTAGGTCTCATCAAAGTGCCAGTTCAGATAGCCGAACAGGCTTGCCGCGGGTGACGCAAAGCGCAGCGTCTCCACATCGCGGCCGAGTTTCTTGCCATCGATAGGAAGCGGCATGTGCGTGCGAAAGCCCGTCGGGCTGCCGCCGGGATTTTCCGCATGATAATCGGGATAAGGAAATGCCTGATAGTTGATCTCGGTGTTTGCCGTCACCCAGCGCAGCATCGACGCCGCATTGTCGACAAAGGCACGGATATTGGCGTCGGGCACATTCTCCTTGGAGAGCTTGCGCACGTACTTGAACGCGTCGTCGGTATTGTCCTCAAAGCCCGCCGCGCGCGCCTGATCGCTCGCCGGAATCCAGATGCCAGCCCCCGATGTCGCAGACGTGCCGCCCCAGAGCGCTTCCTTTTCAACGACGAGCACATCGGCCCGGTTCTGCGACGCGACGAGCGCCGACAGCAGCCCGCCCGCGCCAGAGCCAATGACGAGAACATCGACTTCCTTGTCCCAGCCCTGCCCGCTGGCCTGTTCCTTGGCCTGTGTCATGCGTCGTCACCTGTCAGATAGAATTGGGGCGCCTCGCGCGCCGTGATGAGAGCATTGCGCGCCGCAAAGCCCTCGTCCAGCGCTTCCGGCTGCGGGATGATCCAGTAATCACCGCGTGCAATGGCATCGAACACCAAAGGCGCGAATTCATCGGGCGTGAGGCCATTCTGGTCGAGCATGCCGACCATCGTTTCGTGGAACTGGCGCGAGGCATGGCTCGGCGCTTCGCGGAAAATCTCGGACTTGACCGGGCCGGGCGCCAGCAAAGAGACCTGCACCTTGCTCTTGAGCATGGCGAGTTCCCCCGCCAGCGATTCCGTAAGCGCCACGGTCGCGAATTTGGTGGCCGAATAGGGCGCCATTAGTGGCGCCGGCAGAAAGCCGCCGACCGATGCTGTATTGATGATCCGCGCGGGACGGTCCGCGGCGATGAGGCGCGGAACAAAGGCGCGCAATCCGTTGACGATGCCGCCAATGTTCACATCGAGCGACATCTGCCAGCGGTCGGCAGGGATTTCCCACGTAAAGCCCGTCGAGAGCACGCCTGCATTGTTGAAGAGCAGATCGACTTGGCCATGCGCGGCGTACGCCCGTTCGGCCAGCGCCTCGAGCGAGGCGGGATCGGTCACGTCGGTGGGGACCGACATGGCCGCATCACCAAGTGCCTGTGCCACAGCATCCAGCCCCTTGGCATCGCGGTCAGCGAGCACGACGCGCATCCCGCGCCGCACCGCCTCTCGCGCCAGCCCGGCGCCAATACCGCTCGCCGCACCGGTGATGACGGCAACGCTCATGAGCGGAACTCTGCCGCCACTTCAGCCACCGCATTCGCCACATCATTGCGGCGATAACCGAGCAATGCGACTTCCGCCGGATCAGGATTGACGCGCACCCAATTGCCGCGCCCCTGCGGGATCGCGATGTCAGGCAAAAGCGGATTTTCTTCGTCGCGCTCTTCAACGGTCACATCGCTGCCGACCGCATCGAAGAAGAGCTGGAAATATTGCGTGAAGGTCAGGTTCTCATCACCCACCAGATAGGCCTTGCCGCTTTCGCCGCGCTCAAGCGCGCCCTCAATCGCTTCGGAGAGCGACTGGAACGACATGAAATTGGTGCCGCCCGTCGGGCCGAAATGCGGGATGGGAATATTGCCCTGCGCCCATTGCACATAAGGACCAAAAATGGCGCTCGGCAGGCCGGGCACATTGCCCACCATGAAGGGCGCGTTGACGCTCATCACATCAAAGCCGGGACCCGCCTCGCCGCGTGCGCCTTCACAGGCGGCCTTGCGCGAGCGGATATAGCTGTTGCCCGCCAGAAGCTCGGGCGCAGCCTGATGATAATAGCTACCAAGCTGCACTGCACGCTTCACGCCCGCCTCGCGGCAGGCGGCGAAAAAGGCGGGAACGGCCTCGTGATTGGCCTTGATGAGGAAGGCCTCGAAATCGGCGCCCTGCGGCACGTGCCGCGGATCATTGCCCGCGGCGAACACGACCCAGTCAAAGCCCTTCAACCGCTCCGGCGTGAAATCGCCCGCGACATAATCGCCTTTAAGGAACGGCAGTTTCGCCATGCCCGTTGCTGGATTGGCCGGGTTACGCCCGCCAATCGTCACATCATGCCCCTTGGAGGCCAGATAAAGGGCACAATGCCCGCCGAGCGCGCCTGTGCCGCCGACTACGAGAACTTTCATGATCCGGTCTCTCCTTAAACTTGCCCTGCGTCCCGAACGGTCACGGGCCTTGTTTCTTCCCACTCGACGACAAGCGTGCGACGCGTGAAGCGCCAGATGCCGTCCTCACGCCGCCACTGATCCTGATAGCGGATCGTCCATGCCAAAATCATGTCGGCATCGGGCAGCAGATGGTCTGCGGTGCAATAGGTTTCGCCGGTCGCTTCATCGCCATCGATTGTCGCGACGAGATTGTGAACGCGGTGGACGGTCGCGCGGAACATCTGGCCAAGCGCATCGATGGAGCCAAGATTGGCGTTACGGCCCTCAATGGTGAAGCCCGGCCCTTGGATGACGCAATCATCCGCCAAAACCTGCTGCCAGAGCGCCTTGTCCTTGCGGTCGGCGCCCTGCGCATAAAGCTCTGCCGTGCGGCGCAGCGCCGCCTGATCTGCCAGATCCTGCAATGACGCCCCCATGTTCAACGCCCCGGTATCTTTAGGCCGTTGCCACTGACCATCGGGACCACCGTCCACTCACCGGTCGGCGTGCGCGTCCAGCCGGCTGCCGCAAGCGCGCCGCCGTCGACATGAATCGCCGTGCCCGTCACCCAGCTTGCCAACGGGCTGGCGAGATAGAGCGCGGCACCCGCGCAGTCTTCAGGCTTGCCGAAGCGGCCAAGCGGAATCCACTTGTCCATATTCGCGCGGTTTTCCGGCGGGATCATGATGTCGAGCGCCACCTGCGGCGTGTCGGTCGTCTCGGGCGCGATATCGTTGACGCGGATACCCTCGGGCGCCAGCTCAAGCGCGAGGCTCTTTGTGAAGCCCGCAATGCCTGCCTTGGCGGCGGCATAGACGGTGCAATAAGGAATGCCGCGATAGGCCTCGATCGAGGTGACGTTGATGACCGACGATCCCGGGGCAGCCGCCCGCAGCATCGGCAGCATCGTGCTGGTCATGCGCAGGAGTTGGCCGATATTGACGTCGAGAATTTCATCAATCTGGTCGCCGCCCAGCATGTCGAACGGCAGTGCATGGACGAAATGGCCGACATTGTTCACGAGCACATCGAGCTTGCCCGAGACGGCCTTGACCTTCTCAACAAGCAATGCAGGCGTTGCCCGGTCAAGCACGTCGCACTGAACGACATGCGCCGCCGGAATCGCCGCTTGGACGTCTGCTGCCCGGTCCGCATCGATCTCCGCGATGATGAGCGTGGCGCCCGCATTGGCAAAGGCTTCGGCAATGCCGCGCCCGATGCCGACGCCGCCACCCGTGACGAGAACGGTCTTGCCCGAATAATCGAGCGGATTGGGCAGCGCACTCATGACGGGATGAAGAGCTGGGCAGCCTTGCCGCCGTCAACCGGAAGCGCCACGCCCGTGATGTAGCTGGCGGCATCAGAGAGCATGAAGACAATCGCTTCAGCCAGTTCTTCCGGCTTGCCGCCACGACCCATCGGGATGGCATCTGCCGTCTTGGCCGCCAGCTCAGGGGCCTTGATCGCAAAATCTGCCGTGGCAGCCGTGTTCACCTGACCCGGAACAATGGCGTTGACGCGAATGCCCTGTCGCGCACCTTCCATGGCGGCGACTGCCGTGAACTGGATGAGCGCGGCCTTCGACGCCGAATAGCTCGAATAATTCGCCATCGCACGGATTGCCGTGGTCGACGAGATGTTGACGATGGAGCCCTTGCCCTGCTTTGCCATCACGGCCATCGCCGCCTTGGTGCCGACGAAGACGGCTTCCGAATTGACCGCGAAATCCTTGCGCCAGTGATCAAGCGTCAGCTTGCTGATCGGCGCGTAGTGGACCGACATCGCATTGTTGACGAGCATGTCGAGACGGCCATGGCGCGTGGCGACATCCTGGATCATCGCTGCATAAGCGTCAAAATCCGTCACATCGAGCTGCACGGCTTCCACCTTGCCACCCTCTGCCTCGATATGGGCGCGCGCGATATCAAGCTGCTCCTGACGACGCCCGCAGATCACCACCTGCGCGCCCCGTTTTACAAGCAGCGCCGCCGTTGCAAGGCCGATCCCGTCGCTGCCGCCGGTCACAATCGCGACCTGGCCGGTCAAATCCTGACTCATTCAAACACCTCTCACTCTAATTTCAACGCATTTGATGTTTTCTATAGCCTTATGTCAACATGATGCGTAAATTCTTCAAAACAAAATTACGAACATGAGGATTCGAGAGGCATGACTGATCTGACGGGCAAGGTTGCACTCATTACGGGTGCGGGACAAGGCGTGGGCCAAGGGATCGCACTTGCGATGGCCGCCGCTGGCGCGAAGATCGTCGTCACGGGACGCACGCTTGAAAAGCTTGAGAAAACCGTCGCCCTCATCGCCGAACGCGGCGGCACGGCCATTGCCATTTCCTGCAATGTCAAATCGGCGGATGATCTTGCGCGGACGGTGGACGCCGCCGTGTCGCAACTGCGCAGCATCGACATCCTCGTGAACAATGCGCAGGAAGTGCCCAACGGCAAACTGCTCGACGTCAGCGACGAGGCCTTCCTCGCCGGTTTCGAATCAGGGCCGCTTGCCTCCTTCCGGCTGATGAAGCTCGTGCACCCGCATATGGTGGCGCGCGGCGGCGGCACGATCTTCAACCTCGCCTCATCGGCTGGCATCCGCTGGGACATGACGGGCTATGGCGCTTATGGCTCGGTCAAGCAGGCGACGCGCGTCCTCACGCGTGCGGCAGCGGCGGAATGGGGCCGCGACGGCATCCGCGTGCTCACCATTGCCCCGCATGCGGAATCGCCGGGCCTCAAATGGTGGGTCGAGAACAACCCCGAAGAGGCTGCCGCCTTCTTCAAGACGATTCCGCTTGGCCGCATCGGCAAGCTGGAGGAAGACATCGGCAACGCCGTCGTGGCCCTTTGCGCGCCCGAGATGGGCTATCTCACGGGCGCGACGATTCCGCTCGATGGTGGGCAGGCGAATTTCGACTGAGGAGCACCGCGCATGGAAAAAGTGATTTCAGTCCTGTGGAAGGCGGACAGCGAAAGCCGCGAGGACTTCAACGCGCGCGTGCTTGCGGAGCTTCCCGCCAAGCTGGAAGCCGCTGGCGCATCACGCATCCGCATCAATGTGGAAGACGCGATCACCGATACCGGCGACATGCTGCGCCAGACACGCGGCGAGCCGCAGCACAATGCCGCCATCCAGTTCTGGATGCCCTCTGCCAATGCCATCTTCCGCGAGCAGGTGGATGAAGCCCTTGCCGCATCCGGCGCGCGCTTTGCGGCATGGCTTGTGCTGGAATCAACGATCCTGCCTAACAAGGATCACCCGCCCGTAACAGGCGCACGCAACTGGGGCTGGGCGCAAATG
>Ga0208695_1003648_pt1 | contig 10240 bp, 8 predicted proteins | sample AD_UKC111_MetaG_FD_184449 | JGI IMG/M metagenome (GOLD analysis project Ga0208695, IMG submission 184449) | Active sludge microbial communities of municipal wastewater-treating anaerobic digesters from Hong Kong - AD_UKC111_MetaG (SPAdes)... | ecosystem: Engineered > Bioreactor > Anaerobic >... | reverse complement strand
TCCAGAACATGCGCAACAAGCACGCGATCACGCTCGAGCACCTGCGCATGGGCGCGCTCAAGGGCGTGATCCTCGACGCCGACGGCTCGGTGCTCTACAACCTTTACACCGAGTTCGACATCACGCCGAAGACCGTGAACTTCGCCCTCGGCACGGCTTCGACCGAGGTGCTGCTCAAGGTGCTCGAAGTGAAGCGCCACATCGAGGACAACCTCAAGGGCGAGTTCATGACGGGCATCCTGTGCCTGTGCTCTTCGGGCTTCTATGACGCCTTCACGACGCATGCGAAGGTGAAAGAGGCCTTCCAGTATTACCAGCGTAACCAGCAGCTCGGCAACGACTACCGCACGGGGTTCACCTTCGGCGGCGTGACGTTCGAGGAGTACCGCGGCCAGGCGACCGACGCCTCTGGAGCCGTGCGGAAATTCATCGCCGACGACGAGGCGCACTTCTTCCCGCTCGGCACCGCCAACACCTTCCGGACGTTCTTCGCTCCGGCGGATTTCAACGAGACGGCGAACACCCTCGGCTTGCCGCTCTACGCCAAGCAGGAGCCGCGGAAGTTTGGCCGGGGCACGGACCTGCACACCCAGCAGAACCCGCTGCCGATCTGCCTGCGGCCCGAGGTTCTGGTCAAGGGGACGAAGTCCTGACCATGAGCGGCTGGGAAGCGGCCGTGAGCGACCTGAACGCGGCCGTCGTCAACACGTTCGGCCGCGAGGTCGTCTACTTGCCCGAGGCGGGCGGCGCGGCGACGGTCCGTGCAGTGTTTCAGGCGGTCCGGGAAGCCGAAGACGCCTCGCCGGGCGTCTACGCGGTGCTGTTCGTCCGGCTCGCGGACCTGCCTGCGGCGCCCGCCCGCGGGGACGAGGTGGAGATCGAAGGCGTCCGCTACAAGGTCTTCGATATCGAAGCCGACGCCGAGGGCGCTGCCGTCCTCCGGCTGCGTAAAGCCAACTGACTTCCAGAAAATCTTCCGGAAGTCGGACTTCCGCCAGATCTGGCGGATGTTGGCGACTTGTGGGCAATTGCGCACAAGTTCTCTGAGGCGATTCATGCCGAGCGTCCGGGTCTACCAGAAGAAGCAACTGCGGCTCGATCTGCTCAACTTCCGCCAGCGGCAGATGTACGAGCTGGGCGCGGCGGGAGTCGCGGCGGTGAAGGAGCGGCTCGCTGCGGCCCAAGGCCCAGAGGACGCGGCGGCCAAGCCGCTCACCAAGCGCTATGCGATCTGGAAGACCCGGAAGGGCAAGGGCAATAGCCGCAATCTGACTTTCTCAGGCGACCTGCTGCGCAACTTCCAGGTTCGCACGGTGAGTGAGAACCGGGCTAAGGCGAACGTCTCGACCCGCAAGGACCGGATCAAGGCCTGGGCCAACCAGAAGCGCGAGGCGTGGATGGTGTTTTCGCCCAAGAATAAGGCGGCGGTCGTGGAGGCGGCCCGCAAGATGCTGGACGCCATGAAGCCCCGTTTGCTTCTCGAACGCGGCCTGGGAGGCAAGCAGCGATGATCAATCCGGCGGAACTGGTCGACAACCTGGTCGCACTGCTTCGTGACATCCCAGAGCTGGTCGCGGAGATGGGCGGCGATGAGCAACGGATCTGCGCCTACCACGATCAGTATCCGAAGAGATCGAGCCTCGCGGCGGCGATCCACGAGATGCCCGCTCCAGGAATCATGGCCGCCTGGCAGGGGACGCAGCCCTCGAGTTTCGGCGGCGTGGACGTCTGGCGGCACCAGGTCACGCTCTACTTGCGGGCCCGCGAGACTCTTGACGGCGACCCGCCCACCGCCTACTACCGGCTGTTCCGGCTGATCACGAAGGGCGTTCCGACGTCGGCGGGGGTGCCGATGCTCAACGCCACAGTGCACGCATCCTGCCACCCGATGGACCTGCCGCTCATCCAGCGGCAAACCGACGCCGAGGGGCTCGACTACTTCGAGGTGCCCCTCAGCTTCATGGAGATGGGAGATGACTGAGCAAGTGGTTCTGATCTCGCCTGACGGTGAGGTGCGGCACGTCGAGGCGCGGCCGGAGATTTTGGTCCCCTTGATGGTCCGTGGCTACCGACAACAGACCGAACACGAAGATGAGGAGGTAACGCCTGATGTCCGTCGCGCGGATGCAGGAAATCCAGATCTGCTTCGGTAAGCAGAAGCAGGCCGATATTGCCACCGCCAACACCGGCGTGCAGATGTGGCAGTTGCGGAAGCTGAACGCTGCGCTCGCCAATCCCAAGCTCAACACCGAAAACGACGCCGAGGAGTTCGGCAAGGGCCACGAGTTTCCGACGCAGTCTTTCCAGACGTCCTGGGACGTGAACGGAACGCTCGAGAAGTATCTCGGCGCGGAGATCGGCGCTTGGGCGATGGCGTTCGGCCTGGGGAAGGTCGTGAAGTCGGGCACGACGCCGAACTTCACTTACACCTGCACGCCGCTCTTTCCGGCCTCTGGCGACGCGGCCGAGCTGCCCTACTTCTCCTTCGTCGAGCAGATCCGCCCGGGCGCGGGTGTCGTCGTGGACCGGATGGCGGTGGGCTGCGTCGTGGAAGGCTGGACCATCTCGATCGGAAGCGGGCCAGGCCGCGCCAACTCAAAGATCACCGTCGAGTTCGTCGGTTCTGGCAAGACCATCGAGCCCTCGGGCATCACCATGCCGGCGGCGACCGTGGAGAAGCTCCTGCCGTCGGCGTCGCTGGCGCTCTCGATCAACGGCGTCAACTACGTCTCGAACAAGAACATCGTTTCGCTCGAGACCTCCTGGAAGAACAACGTCCGGCTCGATGGCGGCTTCTATCCCGGCTCCGGCTTCCAGACGCCTGGCGATGGCGCAAGCGGCGCCATCCGTGGCCGCCTCGAGTTCGGCAACCGCCAGGGGACGCTGCGCTTCGTCGCCCGCTTCGAGAACGGCTCAACGGAACTCACGAAACTCAAGAGCCAGACCACGGGCACGGCAGTGATGGCCCTCACTTACGATGCGAACAACTCGCTCGAGATCACCTGGCACAAGGTCTCCTTCGCCTCGGCCGAGGTCGGTGAGACGGACGGCATCGTCACCGTGTCGGTCGAGTGCCTGCCGATGTGGGACGAAACCAACGGCATCGTCTCGGCCGTAGCCAAATGCAACGTGGACGGGATCTGTCAGTAGAGAGGATTTTCATGTTTGACGCAAAGCAACCCATCACCATACACCTGCGTACGCCCGAGGGCGTGAAGCCGGTCCGCGTGCGGTTCCCGACCGACGAGGAGTGGATCGACCGTCAAAAGAAGCGCAAGGTCATCGTGAAGCAACTCGGGCGCGGGGTGTCGGAAACCACGATCCCCGACTCGCCGGAAGCCGACGCCGCGCTTCTCGCCAAGATCCGCCTGCCGGAGGAGAATGCGCCCGAAGTCGATGCCTTCGAGGCCAGCCGCATCGTCGAGCAGTTGAGCCAGGCCGAGGTAGATGACGTCGAGCAGGTTGGGGACGCCTTCAGAGTGACGCTGAGGGTTCTCGGCGGCACGGTGAGTCACGTGCTGCGGATGCCTTCGGCCAAGGATGTCTTCGAATACCGGCGCGGCTTCGCGCGGGTGCTCGATCTGCCCTACAACCGCCAGGAGTTGATCATCAACCTGGCCCCTGCGGCCGCGCTCTTCAAGAAGCTGCTCGATTCTTCCGAGGGCTACTCGGGCGACGTGCCGATCATTCACCAGGCCGTAGCCGTCAAAGCCGCGATCGACGCTCTCGACGGCGCCTTCCAGGAACCCAACGACCCAAACTGACGCCGGGGGAGTGGCCCGAGAAGCCCTCCCTGTGGTTCCTGATTCATTGGGCGCTCCGCCGCGAGGAACTCTGCGACCCGGGCCTCTGCCCCGACGCGCCGGACGACGGCGGCCGCTGTGATCACTGCCCACTCGACAAACTCGATGCGGCGCAATCCTCCGGGGCGGGCCTGTTGCTGCGGCGTGCGCTCGATCTCCGGATGGCGCTGAAGTTGGGCGTCCGCATCGGCCTTGACGAGATCCGGGCCGATGAATTCCGCGCGCTGGTGGTGCTGGAAGAGGAACGCGACGCGTTGGACCGCGAGCAGATGAACACGAATGGCCGATAACAGGCTCGAACTCGTCGTTGAAGTCGACACCAATAGGGCCAATGCGTCCATCAAGAGCGTCAACGCGAGCCTGTCCAGCATGGAGTCCTCGGCGATAAAAACCACCCGGGGCGCGGCGCAGGGAATCGACGGAATGACCGCCGCGATGGCGAAGGGCGCCACCGCAGGGAACCTGCTGTCCGACGCCATCAAGAGCGCGCTCACCTGGGCCAAGGAGTTCACCGTCGGTTCGGTCATGATGGCGGCCGAGAACGCCAAGTCCGAGGCCTCGCTCAAGGCGCTGGCCAACGCCCACGGCGTGGGAGCGGCGGCAGCAGCCAGGCAGGTTGCCGCGATCGAAGAGATCGGCTTCGAGTACACCGAAGCCGCGCACGCCGTCGAGCGGTTGATCGTGGCCGATCTGGAGCTATCGAAGGCGCAAGGTCTGGCGAAACTCGCCAAGGACGCGGCGGCGGTCCAGAACATCACTGCCGGCGAGGCCCTCGAATCCATCGTGATGGCCATCGAGTCGGGCGCCTCGCGGGGGTTGCGCACACTGGGGCTGTTCGTCGACTTCCAGCGGGAAGCCCAGATTGCCCAGCTTCAACTGGGCCGCGCGCTCACCGAGACCGAGGAGAAGCAGCTCCGCTACAACGCGGTGATCCGCGAAGGCGCCAAGATCCAGGGCGCCCATGCGGCGGCCTCCCAGACGGTCGAGGGGCAACTGGGCGCGCTGCGCCGCGAGTTCAACAACCTCCGCGAAGACATCGGAGCCAAGTTCCAGGATGACTTCAAGGCGCTGATCGGCAACCTGCGCGGCTTGGTCGGCTGGCTCCGGGACAATACCGACCTGCTCAAGAAGTTCGGCGAGGTGGCGCTGTGGGTCTCGGGCATTCTTGCCACCTACGCATTGGCCGACAAGATCATGGCGCTCGCGAAGTCGATCGCCGCACTCCAACTCGCCAGCATCAACCCCTATGCTCTGCTCGCAGTGGGCGTCGTCGGTGCGGGATTAGCCATCTACGCGCAGTGGAAGGACACCCAGGATCAGCTTCAGGCCCGCTTTGACGAGATGCAGCGGCAGGCGCTGCGCGAGGATCTCTTCAGCGGACGGACCAGCGTTGATGCCCTGCGCAAGCAGGGGATGACCGATGAAAAGATCCGCGAACTCATCAGCGGCAGAAGGTGGCTGCCTGGCGAGCAGCCTTTCGAGTATCAAGGGCCGAAGCTCGCCATCAAGACGTCGCCGGAGCCGGACCTCGAAGCGCTGAAACGAGCAGCCGAGATCCGGAAGCGCCAGTTGGAAGTGGAGCGGGAGAGCGCACGGGCCCGGGAAGAATCGCGGCGGCGCAGTCTGACGGGTTTCGCTCGGGACATGGCCGAGGTCCAGGAGCAGATTCGCAAGTGGACCACGTTCGTCGACGGGCGTGGCAATGAGCACCGGATCGCTATCACGCGTAAAGCGTGGGAGAACGTCATTGGCGAACTGCGCGTGCGGCTCGCCAACTGGCAGAAAGAGGTCCAGGACACCAACCGCAAGAACCTCGCCGAGTATCTGGCCGCGGAAGAAGAAGCCGCGCGGCGGCGGCTCGAAATCGAGTCGCATCTGTTCAGCCAGCGGCTGGCCTACAACGAGGAGATCTCCAAGCGGAACCTGGATCACCTGGAGCAGATGCTGGGCATTGAGGAGGCGCGGGCCGGGATTGCGCGCGAGGCCCAACTGCGGGCGCTCGACGCCACGAACGCGCAGACTCTGGAGCAGAAAGTCGCCGTCGAGCAGCGCAAGGCAGCGATCGAGATCGAGTACCTCAGCCGTGTGCACGAGATCCGCATGCGGCTGTTTGATCTGGAAACCTCGCGGATGGTCATCGAGGAAGAGGCGCAGCTCAAGCGGCTCGGCTACCGGGCGGACGAAATCCAGGCTCGGATCGGCGAACTCACCGCGCTGCGGGACGAGATCCGGCGGTTCCAGCAGGAGGCCACCGACGCCGCGATCCAGGGCGCGCGCGAGACGGCGGCGATCCGCCAGGCGCAGTTGGTGAGGGAACACAACCAGCGGATCTTTGAGTCGTTCAAACGCCAGGCCGAGGGAGTCTTCGACGCGCTGCTGACCAAGTCGCAGTCCATCTGGTCTGCGATCGGCAATTCTCTCAAGACCGCCCTGCTGACGGCCATCAAGGACGTGGTCAGCTCGCGCGTCGCCGCGATGCTGATGCAGCTCTTTACAGGCACGACGGTCTCTCTGGCCGGTGGTGGCGCCTCCGGCGGGAGCACGCTCGGAAGGATCGGCGGATTGCTCGGCGTCGGTGCAGCGCCGGTCTTCGGAGGAGGCAGTGGTGGTGGTCCGATTCCCGGCGGCGCGGCCGGAGGGTGGGGCACTCCTCCCTTCATCCCCTCGAGGAGCGGCGGCTGGAGCGGTCTGCTCGGTGGCTGGAAGGATTTTCTCGGCTTCGGCGGCGGCGTCCAGTACGCCCCCGGCAAGGCCGTGACCTGGGAAGCGGCGACCATGGGCCAGAAGCTCTCGGCTCTGGGCCGGTCCAATGCCGCGCTGCTCGGTGGAGCAACGCTTGCGATGCTGGGCCTCCAGCGCGGTGGCGTCTCTGGCCTTGCCATGACCACCGCCGGCGGGGCGATGATCGGCTTCAAGTATGGCGGCCCTCTCGGCGCGGCGATTGGCGCCGGGATTGGCGCGGTCGCCGGGCTCGTGCGGCTGTTCGTCAAAGGCGCACAGGAGAAAGCGCGTGAGAAGATCAAGGCCACCTACGGTGTCGACATCCGAGACCAGGGCGTGCTGAAGCAGATTGTCGACATCGCCAAGCAAGGCTTCGGCGGCAATCTCGACATGGCCATCCGGAGCCAGCAGATCCGCGACTTGGTCGAGTTGTACGCGCTGTCGACGGGCCAGAGCACATCGGGGCTCCAGGCCACCGTACGTCCCGTTTCACTCCTCCAGCAAGGCGGCAGCCTGTTCCAGTCGAGTTCCGGCGGCTTGGCTTTCGATCGCATCGGCGGCGGCTCCCCGTCGTCCGCGGCAGGACCCACGGTGATCAACATCACCGTGCCGGGAGCCAAGGAATTCTTCGAGAAGGAAACCGTGCGCGTGGTGGTCGAGAATCCGCGCGCCGTGCAATCGGCGGCGATGACGGCGACCAAAGCCAGCGCCGGCCGCCGGGAAATGACCGGGCTGCAATTGAGTCCAGGGCTGATCCTGTCATGACGCGGGCAGAACTCATTGAAAAGATCGCGCGAGCGATCGCGGAGATGGAGGGGTTCTACGTCACCGCTGCGAAACCGACTCTTGCCCAGAGGAACGCGAATCCAGGCAACATCCGGCAGTGGCGCGACGCGCGCGGCAGGCTGTATCCCACTCAACGCGGTTACGTGGACCTCGTCGCGTGGGCGTCCGAACGGTTTCCGGGCGCCTCGCGCGAGGAACTGAGCCGGCGAGCGATCGAGGAAGGCTGGCGCATCCTGCGCGTGCTGGTCGGGCAGTACCTCGTTGGAAAGTACACGCAGGGCAAGCCGCCGACCGCGGAGGAGATGTTCCGGGTCTACGCGCCCTCGGCAGACGGCAATCATCCCGCGAACTACGCGCGCTTCGTCGCCCGCAAGATTGGCGCGCGCCCGGACCAGAGACTGATCGATCTGGTGACCGTCTGATGCCCGGCTCGGTTCAGAACGCAGCGCCGCTCGGGGTGCTCCCGGCAAGCCTCTCGCGCGCCTTCGTCCACGAGCGTGAATATCCGGTCATCGACAACGAGTACCGCAACGGCGAATCGCAGCGTTCCGTCCAGGCGGCCAACAGCCGCAAACGCTGGCGGTTGGCGAAGCGGCTGACTCCGGCGCAGCTCACGGCACTCCGCGATTTCTACGAGGCCCGCAAGGGCCCGACCGAGCCGTTCTACTTCTATGACCCGTACGAGACCAGCCCGAAGTTCTCGCACGATCCGACGGGCCAAGCTATCGCAGGCCGGCACACCGTTCGTTTTGACAGCGAGTGGAACCAGTCGGTAGGCCTCAGCCGCGCGGACGTCGGAATCGAACTCCTGGAGGTAGCATGAGGCCGCTCTTCACACTATTCCTGCTTGTGTTCAACGTTTTCGGCGCGACCGAGATCCGCGACACCAGCTACACGAGCATCAACGGCGGTCTGTTCAGCGGGCGCATCACGATCACCGGTCCCGACATGACGACCGCCGACGGAAGGACCGTCCAGCGGACGGTGCAGTCCTTCACGATCACCAACGGCGTGATCGCCTTCGATCTGGAACCCAACGATACAGCGATGCCCGCCGGGACGAGCTACCACGTGGTGTACCGGTCCACCTCCGGCCTTGCGTGGTCCGAGCGTTGGGTGGTGCCAACGAGCGCGACACCGCTAAAGATAAGCCAGGTGCGCGTCCTGACCACGCCTACGCCTTCGCTCTCGATCCAGCCATCCCAGATCCTCGGCGGTGGCGCGGCCGATGGCCAGGCGCTGTTGTGGAATGCGGCCGTCAATCGCTGGCAGCCCGGCGCGGCGGGCCAGGTGGCCAGCGTCTTCGGACGAACCGGCGCAGTCACGGCACAGGCCGGAGACTACGCAATTGCGGACGTGGCCGGGTTGATGGACGCGTTGACGGGGAAGGCGCCGGCATCGCATCAGCATGACATTGGCCAGATTACGAGCGAGGGCGCTCAGAACGCCTCGACGCTGGTCTATAACTCAACAACCGAGATCTTCGAAGCGAAGCTCAGGTTCGGACCTTACGCGTACGCGGACGACTATTGCGCGGCGGTGGGAACGTTCGACGAGACATGCATCAACAACGCCGTCGCTGCCCTGCCTTCCGGGGGCGGCGTGGTGAAGCTCGGCGCTGCCGAGTATGTCGTCTCGAACCAGGTTCTCGTGAACGCCAAGAGCGTGTACATCATGGCCGACAAGAAGGGTTCGAGGATCAAGGCAGCGAACTCGTACTCGGGGCATGTCGTCAAGTTCATGGAGTGCACCGGATGCGGGATCGTGGGCGTGAGCATCGACGGGAACAAGGCGAATCGGACCGCCACGGCCTCCGGCGATTATTCGGTGTATCTATACAACACCTTGCACGGCCTGGTTGAGGAATGCGACTTCGTGGGGTCTGTATCCGGGTCGGTGCTCGTCGGGGGCGCGACCGCGGCGCAGTCGAACTGGAACGTGGTCACGAGGAACAGGTTCGACACTCCGGCGCGGATCAACTCGACCCGGGTCGAGACGGCCGCCCTGGTGTTCATCGAGGACAACGACTTCGACTACAGAGACCCGCTGCTCGTCGTGCCAACGGCCGACTTCGACCCGGACGCTTACGGGCGGAACGCTCTCGTTCGCCTGAACGCCTGCGAGACCTGCGTGGTGCGCGGGAACAGGTTCACTGGCAACTACCGAAGCGACCCAGGCGAGTGGTACGCCGATCTTCGGCATGTGCTTGGGAACAACTCCACGTTTCTCATCGTGACGAACAACGTCTTCTGGGGCACCGTGTGGAACGATTCCATCGCCTATTCGGCGATCGAGCTTCGCGGAGCGGCAACGAACCCGTACCTCTACGCCGTGGGCAACGGTTTCAAGCCGACGATCATGTGGATGGGCCAGGCCATCTTGACATCCGGCGTCACGTTGTCCGGCTCTTTCATCCACTCGAACTACGGCGTCCAGCAAATCAACCAACTGAACAGCCAGATCCAGACTGGCGGCAATTTCGTCGCGTGCGATTCCTCAGGGACCCCGCACACTCTCGCCACGGTGAGCTCCACCGAGACGCCGGCGATGGTGTGTGCCGGGACAGCGCCGTTCGCGATCGGCGGGTACGAGTTCCCGGACGCGACCACGACGACGCTCTACTTCAACCTACCCCCTCCGATGGCCGCGGTGCACAGCACGGGTTTCACGGTGAACCTTCCTTTCTGGTCGGCGACGGCTCCCTCGTCGTCGCGATACGTCAAGTTCGAGGTGGCCTACTACTGCTCCCAGAGCGGAAACGTGGTGGCCACGCCCACGTTCACGGTCCTTGGGACGGGAACCGGGCTTCTGAACCCCGGCACCGCTGGGAAGTGGCAGTACGGCGCGGTGTGGATCTCTTCCCTGCCGCCCGCCTGTCAGCAATACATGATCTGGCGGGTGAGGAGGCTCGGAAGCGACGCCGAGGACAC
>Ga0208695_1003645_pt1 | contig 10244 bp, 7 predicted proteins | sample AD_UKC111_MetaG_FD_184449 | JGI IMG/M metagenome (GOLD analysis project Ga0208695, IMG submission 184449) | Active sludge microbial communities of municipal wastewater-treating anaerobic digesters from Hong Kong - AD_UKC111_MetaG (SPAdes)... | ecosystem: Engineered > Bioreactor > Anaerobic >... | reverse complement strand
ATACGGCGTTATGCCTATAAACCAGCGGTCGCAGTCCTCCGATGTGGTGCCCGTTTTGCCCGCCACGGGGACGGCGCCCCCGTTTATCTTGGCGTTGCTGCCGTACGTCTGTTTTGCGGCGGCCTGCATGAGCTCGCGCACCAGAAACGCCGTCTGCTCGGTCATGGCTATTTCGCCCTCAGATTTTTTCTCGAGGAGGACGCGGCCGTCGTTGGCCTCCACACGGGTATAGGTAATAGGCGACGTGTATATGCCGTCGTTGGCTATTGCGGTGTAAGCCGCGCACATCTCCAGCACCGAAACGCCCTTGGTGAACCCGCCCATGGCGAGCGGGCCAACGTATTTATCGTCTTCCTGGAGCGAGGATATATGCAGCCTCTGCTGCAGGAAGTTAAACGAGGTGTCAATCCCCATTTCCAGCAATATGCGCGCAGGGACGGTGTTGACCGATTTCACGACAGCCTGCTCCATGGTCACAAGCCCGAGGTAGGAGCCGATGCCGTTGACGGGGTAGAACTTGAAGTTGGACGCTTTGACCGGGTCGACTCCGGGCGTGTCCACCTCGAGGGGGGCGTCGTCGCGGACCGTTGCAAGGGTGATGACGCCGTGCTCCAGCGCCGGCGCGTAGACGGAAAGGGGCTTGATGGAGGAGCCCGGCTGGCGGTAAGCGTCGGTGGCGTGGTTGAATATGCGCGCCCCGGTTTTCTTCCCGCGCCCGCCGACGATGCCCTTGACCTCGCCCGTCTTCGAATCCATGACTATCATGCCCGACTGGGGCACGGTGCCGTCCTTTTTCTTCATGGAGGGGAAATTGTCCTCGTTGGTATAGACCTCGTCTAGGATAGCCTGTATCTCGGGGTCCATGGTGGTGTAGATGACAAGGCCCTGCGTGTACATCATGTTTTCGGCCTCGGCCCTGGAATAGCCCTTCTCAGCAACGAGGTCGGCCACGACGTCGTTGAACACGCGGTCCACAAAATACGACTGGACCGGGTCCTTGGTCTTTGTTCTATCGACAAATACGAGCTTTTCCTTAAGGGCAGCCTCATACTCCTCGTCGCTGAGCTTGCCCTGGTCGTGCATGGCCCAGAGGATATCCTCCTGCCGTTTTTTGTTGTTTTTTGGGTTCTTCAAAGGATTGTAATAGGCCGGGTTTTTGGTTATGCCCACAAGGCAGGCCCCCTCGGCCACCGTCAGCTCGGGGGCGTCCTTGCCGAAATAATAGCGCGAGGCCGACTGTATGCCCGACTGGCTGCTGTCAAAATAAACGGCGTTGAGGTACATCTCGAGTATGTCGTCTTTTTCGTATTTGCGCTCGATATAGAGCGCGCGGAAAAACTCCTTGGCCTTGCGCTGCCAGCTCTTGCTGTCTTCAAGCGTGAGGTTTTTGATGAGCTGCTGGGTGATGGTGGAGCCGCCGTAGCTGCTCGAACCGAGGAAAAAGCCGACGACCGCCCCGGTGAAACGCCTGATATCCACGCCCTGGTGCTCGTAAAAGCGTTTGTCCTCTATGGCGATGACGGCGTCCTGCACATGCTTCGGGATATCGTCAAGGCTTATCCACAGGCGGTTTTCCTTTTTAAAAAGGCGCTCTATCTCCACATACTCGCCGGTGTCGGGGTCGCGCGCCTTGAGAATAGTCGTATAATCCACCTTGTAGTTGGCAAACAGGTCGTCGAGCTCCGGATCCTCATAGGTGTTGATAAGGTAGATGAGTACGCCGGCGCCCAGCGACATGCACAGCACGCCCACGATGGCGGCGCCCAGCATAAACTTGAGAAAGCCCTTCAGCACCCTTTTCCCCTTGGTTTTTTTCTTTTTATCATTGTTTTTCCTGTCGGCGACCCCGGGGACGACTATGGTGTCCCCGTCGGCAGCCTTGCTCTCCTCGGTCGAAGCCCCGCGCACCTTATCCATGACCTTGGTACTCTCCTCAGGCGAGGGCGTATTCTCCCCGCGCGCGTCCTCGTGCGCGTTGCTTTTCTCGGGAAATGGGCCTATATCGTTGATTTTCACGGTATTCCTCCTTTGCGCCGAAACGTAGGCCGGCCCGCCACGCATTGTACGGCCGGTATATATAATCGCCGGCAAAGCCGGGCGCTTTGCGGGCGCCAAGGATTCAAGCGCCTGTGACCATTATAGCACATTTTTCGGCTTTGAGAATATCTTTCCCGCAAAAAAGTAAAAAACCGCCCTGAATAAAAGGCCGTAACCTGTCAACAATATTATAGGGAAAATATGTGAAAAATGCCTTTGCCCCGGCCCCGCTCTCCGCTGTGATATCCCACGGCGCGAGGGCGCGCCCGGCCGGGATGCGCTGGAGGAGATTGATTTGAAACCCGTGAGATACCTGCGCGTGCCGCTGTTTGCCGCCATATCCCTGCCGGTGCTCATCGCGCTGGCGGCCAGCCTTATCACGCTTCAGGTAGGGCGCGGTATGGCCACAGCGCCCGAGCAGTCCTCGCGCGCGCCGGTAAGCCAAGCGCCGGAGCAGACGGTGCGCGAGATATTATACAAAAAGTGCGGCCACACCCTGCCGGCCGAGGGCGTGGCGAATGAACAGACAGCTCCGGGCGGCGTGCTCGTAGTGGACGATTACTGCCCCAACCATTATGTGGTCAAAAGCGGCGCCGACGGCAAAATTGAGGTGTACCGCCTGGCGAACCCCGGCGGCGAGCCCGTGATGACCCTTGACGTCAACACATCATGGCTGCCCGAGGCCGACAGGCAGGCCCTCGAGCAGGGCATACGCATAGACAGCGAGCACGACCTTCTCGCCCTTATCGAGGATTACACGAGCTGATTGGGTCGTCGGGAATGCCGGCCCCTGCAAGGATTATCATACTGTTTCAAGGAGTTTTGGAAAACGGCGGGAGGCGCGCATGAAACCCGATATGATATTTTACGAACCCGCGGCTCTTAACTACGCGCTCGGAAAAGAGCTTCGGGAAAAATTTAGCGACGTGCCCTGGACGCCCGTCGAGAACCATAACAATATCGGAGAGCTGCGCGCCCGTCCCAACCGGGATTTTTCGAAAATGAAGCGGCACCTTATCATAGGCGTGCGCAAGTCCCTCAGATACACGCCCAACCGCAAGGTGTCGGATTTTCTTGTGCCCTACACCTCGTCGGGCTGCAGCGCCATGTGCCTTTACTGCTACCTTGTGTGCAACTACAACAAATGCGCCTATATGCGGCTTTTCGTTAACCGTGAGCAGATGATGGACCGGCTTATTAAAACGGCGCGGCAGTCGGACAGGGAACTGACCTTTGAAATCGGCAGCAACAGCGACCTTGTGCTGGAAAACACCGTTACGGGAAACCTTGCGTGGACCGTCGAGCGCTTCGCCGAGGCCGGGCGGGGATTTATCACCTTCCCCACAAAATTCCATATGGTGGAGCCGCTTCTCGGGCTTGCGCACAGAAAAAGGGTCATCTTCCGCATGAGCGTTAACCCGGAGGAGATCATACGCAAAGTGGAGCTGGGGACATCGCCGCTGGGCGCGCGGATAAAGGCCCTCAACCTCATGTGCGACGCGGGATACCGCGCGGGACTTCTCATCGCCCCCGTGGTGATGGGCGAAAACTGGCGCGCCCTTTACGACAGGCTTATAACAAGGCTGGCCGACGAGCTTTCACCAAAGGCGAAGGAGGAGCTTTTCATCGAGATTATATTCATGACATACAGCTATGTGCACCGCGCCATCAACTCCGAGGCCTTTCCAAATGCCGTAAGGCTCTACGATCGTTCGCTCATGACGGGACGCGGCAGGGGAAAATACTGCTACCGGAACGAGACCCGGGCCGAGGGCGAGCGTTTTTTAAGGGAGCAGCTCTCAGAAAAGCTCGGCAATATCCCCATAGTCTATGTGGTCTGACGCGCAAGACGCGCGGACATTTCGCGGCGCCGGAGTGAATAGAATCGCGAAAAGGACGTCACAATATTAGTTGGGTGATATGCGATGACCATAGGGCTTCCGAGAGCCATGCTGTTTTACAGGTACGGCGCGCTGTGGGAGACATTCTTCAAGGAGCTGGGCTGCGACGTCGTCATAAGCGGCGAAACCAGCCGCCAGACTCTTTGCGACGGTATCAAATATTCCATAGACGAATGCTGCCTTCCGTCAAAGATTTATATGGGCCACGTCTACTCGCTTATCGGCAGGTGCGATTATATCCTGGTACCGCGCGTGGCCGGCTACGACGGGAAAAACGACGTTTGCGTGAAATTCAACGCGCTTTGCGACATAGTCAGGAACACCTTTGAAACCGCCCGCGTGCTGGACTACAACATCGACATAGCCGGCGGCGAGACCGAGCTTAGGGCGTTCCTGCGCATGGGCCTCATCCTCGGCAAAAGCGCCGCGCACACACTTTCCGCGTACCGCAAGGCAAGACTTGCGCAGGCCGCCGAGGACAGACGTAAAAGCGAGCTGCAGGAAAAGGCGCTTTCGCGGCGCGACGGGATGAAAATACTCATCGTGTCACACCCCTACAACAACTACGACCGGCTCATCGGCCGCCCGGTGTCAAGGTATATTGAAAAGCTCGGCGGGATTTGCGTGTTCGCCGACGCGGCTGACCGCGTAAAAAGCCTGCGGCTGTCGCGCGAGCTTTCCGAGTCGCTGTACTGGCTCTACAACAAGGAGCTTGTGGGCGCGATAAGGCTCCTCGAGGACAGGGTGGACGGCATCATACTGCTGACGGCCTTCCCGTGCGGGCCCGACTCGCTGGTCAACGAGCTTATACTGAGAAAATCGCTAAAGGTCCCGACCATAAACATACTGCTCGACGAGCTGCAGGCCGAGGCGGGCCTGCAGACCAGGATAGAGAGCTTTATGGACATTATAGGGGAGAGGGCAAGGGCGGCAAAGGCGGCCCAAGGCCCTAAAGAGGAGGCGGCAGTATTATGCAGCGCACGCAAAAGGTGATAAGCTTTCCGCACATGGGCAGCTATCATGTGCCGATAGAGATCTTCCTCGGTCTCATATTCCCCGACCATAGGATAATGACCGCCCCGCGCATAACCAAGAGGACGCTGGAGCTGGGCAGCCGTTACAGTCCCGATTTCGTATGCGTGCCCTTCAAATACAACCTCGGCAACTATATCGAGGCGCTGGAGCTGGGCGCCAATGTATTAATCCAGGCCGGAGGCGGGTGCCGGTACGGGTACTACGCCGAGATACAGGAGCTAATTTTAAGGGACCTCGGGTATGAGTTCGAGTTTATAAAGCTCCTAAGCGACAGGGTGAGCCCCTTAAACCTCTACCGCATATGCCGCCGTATAGGCACGCGCCTTTCCTTTAGGCAATTCGTCTACTATCTGCTCGTCGCCGTCCGTATGGTTAAAATCATAGACGAAACCGAAGCCTACATAAGGGAGAACATAGGCTTCGAAACGGTTCCCAGAAGCTTTGAAGACTTGCACGAGGAGTTTTTCAAGGCCCTCAGGAAGGTGCGCACCTTTAAATCCTTACGCGCCGTAGCCAGGGAATACGGCAGGCGCTTTCGCGCCTTAAAGACCGACAAGCCCGCCGACTGCCTCAAGGTAGGCGTTGTGGGAGAGCTCTACACCCTCATGGAGCCGTTCAGCAACTTTTTTATCGAGAAGGAGCTCGCCAAAAACAGGATACAGGTAAGCCGGTATATCACCGTTTCATTTCTTCTCTTTGAAAAACGGCGGGTGCAGAAAAGGGTGCTTAAGGCGGCGGGCAAATATCTCAAATACCATATAGGCGCCGACGGCACCGACAGCGTGGAGCGCGCCAAAACCCTCGCCGAGCGGGGCTACGACGGCATCATCCACCTCAAGCCCTTCGGGTGCATGCCGGAGGTCAACGCCATGCCCATGCTGCAGAACATCAGCAGGGACTACGGCATCCCCGTCCTCTATTTCAGCTTCGATTCTCAGACCTCCGAGACGGGCGTGCGGACGCGGCTTGAGGCGTTTTATGACATGCTCGTGATGCGAAAGGAAAAATGCGTATGAAAAAGGGCTACCTGGGGCTTGACATAGGCTCCATCTCCACCAAGGGCGTAATAGCCGACGCCGACGGCCGCATCGTGGCCGAAGAATACATTTGGACGGAGGGAAACCCCATCGGGGCCGTCAAGACCGTCCTGCGCGGGCTGAAAAGCCGGACGGGAGATATCCGTATAGCCTCCGTGGGCACCACCGGCTCGGCCAGAAAATTAATCGGCGCCATGCTCGGCGCCGACGTGGTCAAAAACGAGATAACCGCCCACGCCGTCGGTACCATGTCGGTGTTTCCGTCGGTGCGTACCATATTTGAAATAGGCGGGCAGGACTCCAAAATCATCCTGATAGACAACGGCATTGTCGTCGACTACGCCATGAACACCCTGTGCGCCGCCGGCACTGGCTCCTTTCTCTCGTCCCAGGCCAAGCGGCTCGGCATGGACGTGGAGGATTTCGGCGGCCTTGCCCTCATGTCCAAAAACCCCACCAAAATAGCGGCAAGATGCACCGTTTTCGCCGAGTCCGACCTCGTGCACAAGGCGCAGATAGGCCATAAAAAGGAGGATATCGTGGCAGGGCTGTGCATGGCGGTTGTCAGCAATTACCTCAACAACGTGGGCAAGGGCAAAAGCATAAGGGCGCCCATCGTGTTCCAGGGCGGGGTGAGCAAGAACATCGGCGTCGTCCGGGCGTTCGAGATTGTGACGGGCGAACGGATACTCGTCGACCCAAACTCCCATCTGATGGGGGCGCTGGGCGCGGCGCTTCTGGCCAAAAACGCCGAAAGCGGCAGGGTGTTCGACATGGACACGGCCGAGGCGGATTTTAAGACGGTCGGGTACGAATGCCCGAAATGCCCCAACCACTGCGAGATTATCTGCTTTTACAGGGACGGCGAGCTCATTGACGCCTGGGGCAGCCGCTGCGAAAACGCCGACGTTAAGGCCGCGCCGGCTTTAACGAAGGACGCCTAAGACAGCGCTTCCGCAAGGCGGGCTATGCCCTCCGGTATTCTGTCCCTGTCCACCCCCGAATAATTGACGACCAGCGTAGGGTCCCTTTCGGGACCCTTTTTCGCGCAGTATTCCGACAGGCAGGATATGCGTATGCCGGCTTGGGCGGCCGCCCGTACCAGCTCCTCCTCCGTCTTGCCGCATTTTACGCGAAGCAGAAAATGCAGCCCGGCGTTTTCTTCGTAAACGGTGCATCTTTCCCACAGCGCGCTTTTTTTCAGCTCGTCTATGAGCAGGTCGCGCAGCGCCTTATAGGTGTTGCGCATACGGCTTATGTGCCGCTCGAAGCAGCTGCCGGCCATGAACTTGGCGAGGGTGTACTGCTCGAAGCTGGGCACGGTGCAGGCGTAAAACCCCAGCTCCCGCTCGTAGCGCTGCATAAGCCCCGGCGGCAGAACCATGTAGCCTATGCGGATGGAGGGCGCCAGGCTTTTGGTGAAGGTGTTTACATAAATGACGCGCCCGGCCGTATCGATGCTCTGCATGGCCGGTATGGGCCTGCTTGACAGGCGGAACTCGCTGTCGTAATCGTCCTCGATGACAAAACGGCCCTCGGCTTCCCCGGCCCATTTCAGTATTTCCTGCCGCCTTTTGATGGGCATCACTATGCCCATGGGAAACTGGTGGGAGGGCGAGATGTGCGCCACGTCGGCCCCGCTTTTAGCGAGTATGTCGGCCGACATGCCGTAGCTGTCTAAGTCTATATGCCTTAGCCGCACGCCGTTTTTCGCGTATATATCCGATATCTTCCGGTACCCCGGCTCCTCGACGGCGAATACGCGCCCTCTGCCTAAAAGCTGCACTATAAGCCCGTAAAGGTATTCGGTGCCCGCGCCCACCACGATTTGCTCGGGCGATACCGTCATACCGCGGAACTGGTACAGATGCTTCGCTATCTCGGCGCGCAGCTCGTACGCCCCGTTTCTGGGCGAGGCCTCCAAAAGCCGCGTATGCCGCTCCGACAACACCTCGCGCATGAGCTTGGCCCAGGTGGAAAACGGGAATTTATCGGGCTGGGTGCTGTTGGTTTTCAGGTCCAAGAACCACTCCTCGCCGCTTTTTGCCGGCACAGTCTCCGTATCGCTCCCGCCTTGCCGCTGAAAATTCTCGCTAAAGCGCGACGGCGTCCGGTTAGGAAATCCCTGCTCCAGCCGGTTTACGAAATACCCGCTCCGCTCTGCGGAGCGTATGTAGCCCTCCGACAACAGCTGCGCGTACGCGTTTTCCACCGTTACGACGCCGATTTTAAGCTGCTGCGCCAGGCTCCGCTTGGACGGCAGCCTTTGGTCGGCCTTAAGCCGGCCGCGCTCAATGTCCGACCTTATGCTCCTGTATAAATGCTCGTAAAGTGGAATGCTCCCTCTGGCAGTGAAATCGCACGTTATCACGGTCATCCCTCACATCCGGCTGCCAAACTCCGCGCCAGCCAAAACTGATATTATTAATGCTCATTAAAATGGTTCTGTTTATAATGTCAATTTTCATTATAATTTTACTCGGAGCGTTTGTCAACGACAAGATGTAGAGCGCCGCAACTCCCGCCCGCCGACAAAAGGGGCGCTTTGACTCTTATTCGTTTTTTCGACGGGTAAATGCAAATATTCTGTTAAAATACTCAAAAAAATATTGCCGCATTTTAAAAATACCGCTATAATGCTTTATGTGGACAAGGCAAACTTTCCGCCTTTCGGTAGCCAAAAGCGGCATTTTGGAGGATTTTTATGCGCTTAAACGAAAAAGACATAGCAAGGCACAGGCGTGTTTACGCCCTCGCCAAACGCCTGCTCGGCTGGTGGCTCCGGCGAAAGTTCCGCTATTCGTTCGACATCGGGGAGCCTATCGCGGGCCCGTACATCCTCGTCGCCAACCACAACCTCGACTGGGACCCGCTGCTTCTGGGGCTGGCGTTTCCACATATGTATTTTGTAGCCAGCGAGCACCTTTTCATGAAGGGCTTTGTGTCAAAGCTCCTCGCCTATTTCGTGTCCCCCGTACCGCGTCTTAAGGGCAGCGTGGATTTCCGCACCGTTTTAGACGTGCGCAGCAGATTGAAAAAAGGTTGCAGCGTGTGCATCTTCCCCGAGGGCAACCGCTCCTTGGACGGTCGCACGGGTCCGCTGCACCCCACCACAGGAAAATTCCTGAAGGCCTGCGGCGTCCCTCTCGTTACATACCGGCTGGAGGGCGGCTTTCTCACCAGCCCGCGCTGGAGCCACACACTGCGCAAGGGCAGGATGAAAGGCCGGCTGGTCGGTGTGTACACGACCGAGCGGCTTGAGTCCATGTCTCCCGAGGATATAGAGGCCGCCGTCAACAGGGACCTTTTTGAGGACGCTTACGCCACCCAGGAAAAGCAGCCTGTGCCATATCGCGGCAAACGTCTTGCCAAGGGGCTGGAGACGGCCATATTCATGTGCCCCGTGTGCAACCGTATGGGCCGCATGAAAAGCACCGACAGCCGGCTTGTGTGTGAATGCGGGGCCGGCGCAGAATACGACGAGTACGGCTATTTCAGGGGCGGCGTGCCGTTTTCCACCTTCACCGAGTGGTACGACTGGCAATGCGGCAGGCTGCGCGAGCTGGCGGGAACCGACGCTTCCCTGGAGCTTACCGACCGCGAGGTAGCCGTTTACAGCATAGACAGGGCCAAGAAAAGGCGGCAGTTATGCCTCGGTACCATAGCCATGACAAGGTACCTTTTAAAGATATATGACGGCACTAGGGCGCTTTTGTCCTGCCCGTTAAAGGAAATAAGCGACATGTCCATCTACGGGCGCAACACCATGGTCTTTTCCGCCGGGGGCAGGTATTACGAGCTGAAATCAAGTCTTGAGTTTAACGCGAGAAAATACCTGCATCTGTTCCAGTTTGTCAAATCCAGCCCGTAGTGACGGGCTATAACCGCGCCGACCTATAAAAAACGCTAAGGAGGAACGGCTGAGCCCGTCCGGGCATTCACCAAAGCGTCCCGCCCGGCGGCCGCCGAAAGGTGTATGGATTTTTCATGGGAGAATACGGAGCTGTGGCATTTCGTCATACAGTTCGGTATCATAGCGTGCGGGCTTCTCGCCGCCAATATCCTGCGCAGGAAGGTCCCGTTCATCAACAGGAGTCTGGCGCCCACAGCCGTGCTGACAGGCTTTCTGTTTCTTATACTCAAAACGGCCGGCCTTATAAGCCTTGACGGCGACCTGCTGGAAACCCTCACCTATCACGGCATCGCCGTCGGTTTCATCGCCCTTTCTCTCAGG
>Ga0208695_1003642_pt1 | contig 10245 bp, 5 predicted proteins | sample AD_UKC111_MetaG_FD_184449 | JGI IMG/M metagenome (GOLD analysis project Ga0208695, IMG submission 184449) | Active sludge microbial communities of municipal wastewater-treating anaerobic digesters from Hong Kong - AD_UKC111_MetaG (SPAdes)... | ecosystem: Engineered > Bioreactor > Anaerobic >... | reverse complement strand
TCCGCTCGTGCTGGCGGCAGCGCATGTCGCGGGCGTGGATGAAGTCTGGCGCATCGGTGGCGCACAGGCCGTGGCGGCGCTTGCGTATGGCACCCCTTCCATCGGCAAGGTCGATGTCGTGACGGGGCCGGGCAATGCCTGGGTCGCCGAAGCCAAGCGCCAGCTTTACGGCGTTGTCGGCATCGACATGGTGGCTGGCCCGTCCGAAATCCTCGTGGTGGCAGACGGACGGAACAATCCGGACTGGATTGCCGCTGACCTGCTGAGCCAGGCCGAGCATGACCCGACGAGCCAGTCGATCCTCATCACCGATGATGCCGCCTTTGCCGACAAGGTGGCAGCCGCCGTCGAGGCCCAGTTGGGCGAGCTTGCAACCGGCGCCACCGCGCGGACGAGCTGGGACGCGAATGGCGCGATCATCCTTGTCGGCGATCTTGCTGACGCTGCACCTCTCGTCGATGCGCTTGCGCCCGAGCATCTTGAACTCGCGGTCGAAGACCCCGAGCCGCTTTTTGCCGCGGTGCGCCATGCAGGCTCGATCTTCCTTGGACGCCACACACCCGAAGCCGTGGGCGACTATGTCGGCGGGCCGAACCATGTGCTGCCCACAGGCCGCCGTGCCCGCTTCTCGTCGGGCCTTTCGGTGCTTGATTTCATGAAGCGGACCAGCTTTCTTGGCTGTTCGCCAGATGCCATTCGCGCCATCGGCCCTGCGGCCGTGGCACTAGCGCGGGCCGAAGGGCTTCCTGCCCATGCCCGCTCCGTTGAGGAAAGATTGAAATGAGCCGCGCCCGTTCCGCCGCCCGCCTTGCCGCCGTTCAGGCACTCTACCAGCAGGAAATGGAAGGCACCGCGCTGCCTGTTCTGCTGCATGAATTCCACAATCACCGCCTCGGCCAGACCATCGAGGACGAGACCTATTCCGAGGCAGAGGTCGATTTCTTCAACGATGTCGTAAAGGGTGTCGATGCCCGCCGCGAAGAAATTGACGCGCTGATCGGCGCGAACCTTGCCGACGGCTGGACGCTGGACCGCCTTGATCGTCCGCTGCGCCAGATTCTGCGCGCTGGCACCTATGAGCTGCTTGCCCGCGCGGACATCCCGACGGGCAGCGTCATCAGCGAATATCTCGACGTCGCGCACGCCTTTTACGACCGCAAGGAAAAGAGCTTCGTCAACGGCGTGCTTGACGCCATCGCAAAGTCGGCGCGCGGTTAGAGCGATTTCGAGCGAGGTGGAAACACCGAACGACTCGAAAATCGCGGAAAACAAACAATCTGGAGCGCGGTTTTGAGTTCATCAAAACCGAACACGCTCTAGGCGGCGAGCACATCCAGATCGGGCGCGCCGACCAGCCGACCCATATCCTGCGCGCGCATCGGCTTGCCAAAATGCCAGCCCTGAAGCCTGTCGCACGAAACAGCCTGCATGATGCGCGCATGGGCGGGGCTTTCCACGCCTTCCGCCGTCACCAACCCGCCAAGCGCATGGACGCCCGTGACGATTGATTCGACAAGCGTCTTGTAGGCGGGTGACTCGACGGCGCGGGCGACGAGCGAACGATCAATCTTGATGCGCCTGAAGGGCAGGTTCGCCGCCATCGAGATGGACGAATAACCCGTGCCGAAGTCATCAAGCACAAGCGTGATGCCCATCTCGGCCAATTCGTGAAGCACCGTCTGTGTCGTCACCAGATCCTCGATGAGGAAGGTCTCGGTGACTTCAAGCTCAAGCCTGCGCGCGGGAAAGCCCGTTTCCGCAAGGATCTGCGCCACTTGCGAGGCAAAGAAGCGGTTGCGCAACTGCGCGCCCGACACATTGACCGCGAGCTTCACATCGCCCCAATGCAACGCATCACGGCAGGCGCGTCGCAGCACGGTGTTGCCGATGCGGTCAATGATCGTCGATTGCTCGGCAACCGGAATGAAGACATCGGGGCTGATGGCGCCAAAGGACGCGCTCTTCCAGCGGACCAGTGCCTCAACCGCGACGATCTCTACCCCGGCGCCATCGGCAATCGGCTGATAGGCCACCGAGAATTCATCCGTCGACAAGGCATCCTGTAGCGCCGCTTCAAGCATGAATGTGCGGGCGCGGCGCTCGTCAATGCGCGCGCCATACCAGGTGTAGCGGTTCTTGCCCGCCGCCTTGGCGCCATACATGGCAATGTCCGCGCGGCGCAGCAGTTCGCCGGGATCAACGATATCAATCGCCTCGCCGACCAAGCCGATGCTGACGCCGATGCTCACTTCAATTCCCGCCACTTCAAACGGCGCCGAGAGCTTCTTCAGGATGTGGCGCGCAATCAGTTCCACATCGCGCCGCGCATGGCTGCCGGTCAGCAGAATGGCAAATTCATCGCCGCCCAACCGGGCGAACATGCCGCGCGTATCGAGCAGCGCACGCCCCATATCCGCAATCGCGACGATCAGTTGATCACCGACATGATGCCCATGGAAATCATTGACGCGCTTGAACCCGTCAAGATCGAGGATCGCCGCCGCAATCGGCTCGCCCACCTTGATCGCGCGCCCGGCTTCCAGCCGGAAGGCACGGCGATTGGGGAGCTTCGACAGGCTGTCGGTCCGCGCCTGCTGATAGAGCGTGCTGATGATCCGGATGCATTGATGCACAACATAGCCAATCGCCAGGAGCAGCCCGCCCACAACCAGTGCGGTTATCCAGATAAGCCCTTGCAAGGCAGGGCCTTCAAGCTTCTTGGGCTTCCACGACAGGGTCCCGATGGATTGCCCTGCCGGATCGGTGAGGCGGATCGATGGACGCTCGGCGGAGTGCTGGCCAAAGCGAATATCCTGAAGGCCAAGATCGCTGCCCATGTGTGTTGCAACCGAGCTTGTTAGGCGCTTGGCTTGAACCAGCACGAGCGGATGCTGACCCGGCGGAAGCGCATCCGCTTCGTCGGACAACGGCCAGATATTGGCCGCAGCCGCAATGTAGACGCCTCCATCAGCGCCTACCATTCCAACCGCAGACCCCTTTCCGCGGCGAATTTTCGTCAAGAGCGGGCGCATAGCCTGGTTGAAAGCGGCATCTTCTTCGGGAGAGGCAAACTCGCCATCCCGGATTGCGCGGATCTGTTTGCCGTTGGTGTCAAGCAGCGCCACAATCTGGTAGCGCCCGCTGACACGCGTCAGGTCGCGAAACTCCTCGGGGAGATGCTCATCGGCCTCCTCGAGATAGGCATCCTCACGGGCCTCGGGCCGCTGTGCATTCTCCAGCGCGAGCCGCTCGAGCGAGCGCATTTCGTAGCCGAGCGCAAAGCCCATGAGTTGCTGCGTCCGCATGTTGCCAACACGTTCGGACGTCTGCACCGTGAAGTGAAATGCGATGGCAATCGTCACCGTTGCGATCGCCGTAAGAACGGCGATCAGCCGGATGATCCGCTGCTTAGCATCGATGGTTTTGCGCTGGCGCATGGGCTTCCCTGAAAGACGAAACCATGCCTCAACGTCTAATTGGTTAACAAATTCTTAAAGGCTCAAACTGGCATTTTTTCGTGGGCTTCCATGCCAAACTGGCTTGAAAAATCAGGCTCTGCGACCCGCGCCGTGGCTGACAAAAGTGCTGTAACATCATCGGCTTGGATCGGTCGGCCGAAGGTCCAGCCCTGAATTTCGTCACAACCGGCCACGCGCATCAATTCTGCCTGCGCAAAGGTTTCGACGCCCTGCGCCACGACTCGGGCGCCATGCGCATGGGCATAGGCAACGCAGCTCTGGAGGAGCACCAGCGCCCGCTCATCCGTTGGTGCGCGCGCGACGAGCGAGGAATCGATCTTCACCTTGGAGAATTGCGCCCTGTCGAGCGTGGCGAACGAGGCGACCCCCGCCCCGAAATTATCGAGCACCAGACCGACGCCCAGCAATCGCAGCTCGCGCGCGATCTCTTCTGCAAATTCGGGGTTTTCCACGAACAGCGTCTCGCGCAGCTCAAAATCGATGCGCGTCCGATCAATGCCGGCAGCAGACATCTGCCGCGCCACCACATCGACAAATCCGGGCGAACGCAACTGCCCGCGCGAGAGGTTGATCGAAAGCCGCACGTCCTGCCACGCCGCCGCGTCGATGGCCGCCTGTGACAGCACAAGCTCGCCAATCGAGACGGTCAGCCCCGCCTGATCGGCAACCGAAATGAATTCGCGCGTCGAGATTTCGCCATGCTCCACGCTGGGCCAGCGGAGCAGCGCTTCCACGGCGCGCACTTCGCCGGTGCGGCTGTCGATCATCGGCTGATACACGGCCACAAGTTCGCGGTGCTCGATCGCCTTGCGCAGCTCGCCGGTGAGCTTGGCGACCTCTGCCTGATCGCGCTCCAGTTCAGGCGAATACCAGACAATCCGCATCTTACCGGACTTTTTGGCCTCGTACATCGCTGTGTCTGCACGCCGCATCGCTTCAGAAGGCGAAACCTCGCCGAGGCGCACGCTGACCAGCCCGACGCTCGCGCCCACCTGCACGGGGCGTTTGAACGCCATCACCGGCTGGGTCAGTATCGCCAGCAACCGCTGGGCGACGCGCTCGATGGTGGCATGGGCATCGGCGCCATGCGCAAGCAGCGCGAATTCGTCCCCCGACAGACGCACGGCCATCGCATCATTTCCGGCGGCCTGCTTCAGGATGACCGCAACCGCGCGGATCAACTGGTCGCCCGTCTCATGGCCGAAGCTGTCGTTGACGAGCTTGAATTCGTCCCCCGACAGACGCACGGCCATCGCATCATTTCCGGCGGCCTGCTTCAGGATGACCGCAACCGCGCGGATCAACTGGTCGCCCGTCTCATGGCCGAAGCTGTCGTTGACGAGCTTGAAACCGTCCAGATCGATGATCGCAAGGCCAATGTCCGACTTCGCGTCGGCGCGGCGGACCATCTCCCAGCGGAGCGCGCGGCGGTTGGGCAGCTTGGACAGGCTATCGGCCATGGCCTGCCAGCCAAGTTGGCGCAGCGAGGCATAGCCGCGATTGAAGGCAAAGCCGGCCACCACAAGGTGCAGCAGCCCCGCCACGAGAATGAGTGGCAATGCGCGGCGCAAGGCAACGCTGCCGGTATAGGTCGGCTCCCAGGTCACGGCGGCGATGACCCGACCCTGGACATCTCGGATCGGCATCGAGGTTTCTTCATGTGGGCTGGGCATGAAGGCGACGCCCGGCAATTGCAGCGACTGGCCGATGCGGACCGCATCACGCACTGTCAGATCGCGCTGGAAGACGATGACGCTCGGCCCCAGGGCGGGAATGGCGGCATCAAGCCCACGGCTGGTCGGCAAGACAGGCGCAACGCCAACCAGCGTAATCCAGCCATCGCGGCGCACCAGCGAGGCCGCACCATTGCTACCCCGCAGCGCCTTGCGGCGCAGGGCAGCCACCGTCTCGCGCAATTCCGGCGTGAGCACGGGGAGGATGGGCTTGCCATCGCGATACGCAGAGCGCGCATGATCATCGGCATCGACGATCATGAAGGCATCGGCATAGACATGCTCTGCCGTCACCGTGCCCCATGTGGTCTTGATGAAACGCTCATCCGGCGAAGGCGCATAGATGGCACGCACGGCATCGTCCCAGGCGCCATTGTCATGCGCATAGTCGGCAAGTCCGGATGTAAGGCCGTTGAGCGCGGCATCGACAGCAAGGCGCGCGCGCTGCGCCTCAAGCGTGTTGACCTCGGACACCGTCTGATAGAGCGCGATGCCGATCGTCACGAAAAACAGCAGCAAGACCGGCAGAACGAGGCGCGCCAACCGCTTGCGCGTCGGCTTCATCATCTCGGGTCGGGTTGCAGACTTTGGCACGCCTGCAATCTGGCCGGAATGGTTTAAAATTTCTTTGCAGTTCCGGTGGCTTACCGGGGTTTCATTATCCTAATCGGATGTATTTCAATCCAGATTGACACCCTTCAGCCACGCCTTGACGGCAGGCGCAATATCGGGCCGATCCAGCGCCAGCGCGATGTTGGCCGTCACATAGCCTGCCTTATCGCCACAGTCATAGCGCTTGCCATCGAAAGTGACGGCGTGGAATGGCTGTTTCCCGATCATCTGCGCCATCGCATCAGTCAGCTGAATCTCGCCGCCCGCGCCCTTTTCCTGCGCCTCAAGGATACGCATGACTTCGGGCTGGAGGATGTAGCGGCCTGAGATGATGAGGTTTGAGGGCGCATCTTCCACCTTGGGCTTTTCGACCAGACCCTTGACCTCGGTGATCTTGCCGCGCATTTCGCCCGGCGAGATAACGCCGTAGCTCGATACCTTTTCGTGCGGCACTTCAAGCACCGAGATGATGTTGCCGCCCACTTCCTCATAGGCTTCCATCATCTGCTTCATGCAGCCGGGCGCACCGACCATGAATTCATCGGGCAGGAAGATGGCGAAGGGCTCATCGCCCACAATGTCGCGCGCGCACCAGATGGCGTGGCCAAGGCCAAGCGGCTCCTGCTGGCGGACATAGGCGCAATTGCCGGGGCCAAGGCGCGTCGGCTCCAGAACCGACAGATCCTTGCCGCGATCACTCATCGTGCGTTCCAGCTCGAACGCGATGTCGAAATGGTCCTCGATCGCGCTCTTGCCGCGCCCGGTAACGAAGATCATCTGCTCGATGCCCGCCTCGCGCGCTTCATCGACGGCATATTGGATCAGCGGACGGTCCACGACGGGGAGCATTTCCTTGGGCATCGCCTTGGTGGCGGGCAAAAACCGCGTGCCGAGACCTGCGACGGGAAATACTGCTTTTCTGACCTTCTTACGCATGAAACCCTCTTGATCGGTTGCGCCGCCCATATCAGCCGCGATTGTTCCGGGGGAAGCCTTGACAGAAATTTAATGCAAAGCTGGCTGACGGCGTGTCCACCAATAGAGCGGGAGCCCCGCGATCATCAGCAGGAAGCTGAGGCCGCTTGGCTCCATCCCCGCGCCCCAAAGCGACCAGACGCCGAAGAGCAGCCCGGCAATGGCCGCAGGCACAGCAATCCGCCGCTTGAGCGCAACGGCGGCACAGGCAAGGTAGAGCCAGAGCGTCACCGATGTCGTCAGCAACGCCATGAAGGTGAAGAGCCCACCCATGGAGCGGCTGGAATTGGCAAGGACCAGCACGCTCGACAAGATGCTCGAGACAAGAATGGCGCGCACCGGCACGCCATTGGCCGCCGCTGTGCCAAACCAGCGCGGCATCAGGCGACGTTCGGCCATTTCATAGGGCACTTCGCCCTGCACCAGCACCCAGCCATTGACGGCGCCAACCGCGCTGATGGCGGCGAACAGCGCGATGAACGCTGCCGGACCCGGCGACCAGAAGGTCGCGACGAACAGCTCAAAAGGCGCGTTGGAAGTGGCGACCTTGGCCGCGGGCAGCATCAACGCAATCCCTGAGCAGACGATGAAATAGAAAATGCCGGAAAGGAGCGCGCCCAGCACAGTCGCGCGCGGCACATTGCGCTCCGGATTGGCGATCTTGCCCGAGGCGGCACAGGCCGCTTCAAAGCCGACCATGGCCCATAGTGTGAGCGCGGCCGCCGCATTGGTCTGGCCGAGCGAGAGCCCTTCTGCCGGAAAGGGCGTGATCGCAGCGCCGCCCTCTTTGCCAAGGACGACCGCGATAAGGACGGCGACAACGATGAGTGGCGTCAGCTTCAGCACCGTCGTGACAAGCTGAAAACCGCCTGCCGAGCGCGTGCCGAGAAGATTGACGAGCGTGACCGCCCAGATGACGCCCGCTGCCGACAAGGCCGGATGCGCGCCCAAAATCGGCAGGAAGCTTGAGGCGTAAGAAACCGCGCCAATCGAGATCGTCGCCGTCCCCGCCCAGACCGACACCCAGAAGCTGAAGCCGATGAGGAAGCCCGCAAGCGGCCCGAAGCTGCGCTCGACAAGTTCGGCAGGGCCAATGGGGCCATTGGCGGCAGCCGTCAGCCGCGCGAGAACATGGGCAAGACACAGAGCGCCCGCAATGGTGACGATCCAGCCGGAAACCGCGTTCCAGCCATAAGGCGCCAAGCCTGCGGGCAGCAGGAACACGCCCGACCCGATCATGTTGCCCATCACCAGGGCAACGGTCATCCAGAAACCGAGCTTGGCGAAACTCCCCTCCCGCGAACGGGAGGGGAGTGTCGCGTCAGAACTTGCGGGCAAGCTTCACGCCGATGACGCGCGGACGGATGACGGTGTCATAGAAGACGCCGCCCGACGCCGTTGCGCCACCCACGTCGCCGCATACGCTTTCAAGGCACTGGACGCCCGTGTTCACGATGCCGCCCGAATTGAGCAGGTTGGTCGCGAACAGATCGGCAGACCACAGGTCGTTCTTCGCGCCGAAGCTGATGTCGACCGTGGTATAGGCCTTCAGGTCACCCTTGATGCCATTTTCCACGATACGCAGGTCAGACCGGCGATTGCTGGTGTGGTTGCCCGCCACCTGGAAATGGCCGTTCCAGCCCATCAGCGGGAACTCATAACGCGCGATGAGATTGCCCTTGAACTTGGGCGTCACCGGCAGGCGGCTGCCTGACGGCGCAAGGAGCGAGTTGGTCTGGCCCTGCGGCCCTGGCAGCGCGCAATCGAACGAAGGGTTCGCGATGCGGCAGAAGTCGCGGCGGATCGTCGCGTCATTATAGCTCATGCCCGCATTGAGCGAGAGCCCGCCTTGGCGATAGCCAAAGTCCATTTCGACGCCGCGGATGCGGGCAATGCCGGCATTGCGGACTTCCGACAGGCCGTTGGCACCCAGGAAGGAGAGCTGGATGTCGTTCCAGTCAAGCTGGTACACCGCACCATTGAAGCGGAAGCGGCCAAAGGTCGTCTTCCAGCCCAGTTCGTAGTTGTCGATCTGATCAGGCAGATACGGCGGCAACGTACCGCGACGGTTGACGCCGCCCGGACGGAAGCCACGCGAGAAGGTGCCATAGACAAGCGCCTTGTCGGTGATCTTGTAGGTTGCGTTGAACTTGTAGATCGATCCGCTGTCCGACGTCGTCTTGTCGACATTGGTGCAAGGGCTGCCGGGAACGAGGATCGGCACCGGCGTGCCTGCCGGGTTGGCGCGACGCGTCGACCCATCGGTATTGAGGCACGCGGCTTCGCCCGTGCGGCTCGAATAGCCCGCCGAATAGCCGAAGAAGCCCTGCAGCGAGTTCTTGTAGTGATAAGCGCGGATGCCGCCGGTCACCGTCAGCTTGTCGGTCACGTCAAACGCCAGTTCACCAAAGGCCGCCTGATCGCGGTCAACGCGCTGCTGCTTGGTGAGCCAGATGTCGCTGTCTGTGCCGGTGACGGTGATCGAGTCAGCGATATTGTCGATGATGTAGTTCTGTTCGATATTGTGCGACTGGCGCTGCCAGAACAGGCCCGCGATCAGGCGCAGGCGCTTGTCCGACGGCGAGGCGATGCGGAACTCCTGGAACTTCTTGTTATAACGGTCCTTGCCCTGAATATACTGGTTCGGGCTGACATAGTTGCCGTTATTGTCATAGAAATAGGCGCCGTAGCCCGAGATCGCGTCGTAGAAATAGCTATAGTCCGAATAGTCGGACTGGGTGCGATCATTGCGCTTGAGATAGCCACCGGCATAGGTAACATCCCAATTGCCCAGCTTGCCCTGAATGGTGAGGCCGGCATTCCACCACTTATCCACCGAACCTTCGGGGTTGTACTGGATCGTCTGGTACTTCAGGCCACGCTCCTGCGCGTAGCTGCCGTTCGCCTTCTGGTACTGGCCCATCAGCGAGGGCGTGATCGTCCAGCTGTCGTCCAGCTCGATGCCAAGGGCGATGCGGCCACCATAGGTTTCGGCGTCGTTATAATTGTTCTTCACGAACGCGGCATTGTCGGCGACGATGCCCGAGGTCGGGTAGGTGCGGGTGCCGTGGATATTGTCGATATAGCCGCCATCGCGACGATACCAGCCCACCGCGCGCACGGCGATATTGTCTGCCAGCGGCGCGTTGATGAAGCCTTCCACCGTGCCGCCCATGCCGCCATGCGAGACGGTGTTCAGCTCGGTGCTCAACTCACCATAAAAGCCCTTGGTGTCTGGCTTGTTGGTGACGAGCTTGATCGTGCCGGCCATTGAGCTGGCACCATAAAGCGTGCCCTGCGGACCCGCGAGCGCTTCCACGCGCTGCATGTCATAGACATGGATGTCGAGCGAACCCTGGATCGTGGTGATCGGCTGCTCGTCCAGATACATGCCGACGGTCGGCTGCGAGGTGGAGTGGTTGGCGTTTTCACCCGAGGCGACGGCG
>Ga0208695_1003640_pt1 | contig 10257 bp, 1 predicted proteins | sample AD_UKC111_MetaG_FD_184449 | JGI IMG/M metagenome (GOLD analysis project Ga0208695, IMG submission 184449) | Active sludge microbial communities of municipal wastewater-treating anaerobic digesters from Hong Kong - AD_UKC111_MetaG (SPAdes)... | ecosystem: Engineered > Bioreactor > Anaerobic >... | reverse complement strand
TTGCTCTACCGATGATGGTGCTCATGCCCATTCTGGCCAACGCCCTCGGATTGAGCGAAACCGTTGCCGGAGCCTGGTTTGGCGGCAACATTGATACAACCGCTGCCGTCATCGGCGCCGGCACCATTTATGGCGAAACAGCTCAGCAAATTGCCGGCATCATCAAAAACACTCAAAACGCTGCCATCGGCCTGGTCGCTTTTCTGCTTGCCATTTACTTTGCCAGCCGCGAACCAGCTAGCAAAGGTCGTCCATCTGCACGCCTTGTCTGGCAACGTTTCCCTAAATTCGTCCTCGGCTTTGTCCTTGCCTCCATCCTCTACGCCCTTGGCTGGATTGATGGCGGAAAAGGCACTGTCATTGCCGCCATCAAAGATTGGGCTTTCACCCTGGCTTTCGTCTCCATGGGGCTCGAACTCTCCATTACCCAAATGCGCCAAATGGGCTGGAAACCGGTCATTGTCTTTGCTCTGGTCACAATCTTTAACACCTTGCTGGCGCTTGGTGTTTCCTACATCATTTTCACCTACCTGCTACCCCTCTAAAATTCCCCCTCTGCAAACACAAAACAGGGCGCTTCACAGCGCCCTGTTTTGTTTTAATTTAAATAACTGCCAACGTATGCCGCCAAACTTACAAAACTGTTAACAAATTGCATCGCACGATTGATTGTTCTCATATAAAATTGAAAAGGATAAACAGCTAAAGCGCACACAAAATGCTTGACAAAAAGCGTTGATTTTGCTACGCTTATTTTATTCGATCATCTATATAACCAACCGCGAACATCCAGCCTCCCCTCTTGTTTCCCTTGTTTCCAATGAAAGGCACTCCCTGTATGACCCACTCAGAAAAAACCAAAGAGCAATTGATCGCCGAACTGGAACAAACCCTACAACGCCTTAGCGAAACCGAAGCCAAACTACATCGCCTCTCATATGAAAACGAGTTTCGCAAACAAACGCTGGACACACTGCAAACCCCCATCCTGGTCTTAGACCGCGATCTAAAAGTTTTGCACGCCAATCAGGCCGCCGCCAGCATGGCGCGGTTGCCGCTTTCGTCACTTATTGGCATCTCGCTATTTGGTATTTTTCCTCCGGCTATGGCCGAAAACATTCAAACCAAAAACATCAAGATTTTTGAAACCGGCGAGCCTGTCCTTGGCGACGAAGAAAGCATGGATCTGCGCGGCAAACGCCAATGGTTCCGCATGGATCGCTATCCATTCTACGACGACCAAGGCGAGCTATCCGCCGTCCTCTTAATTGCAGAAGACATCACCGAGCGCAAGCAAGCTGAGCAAATTTTACGAGAAAGCGAAAGCCGCTACCAGGAACTGACCGACGCCTTACCCGAGGCCATGTTCGAAACCGACTTAACCGGTCGCATCACTTACGTCAACAAAACTGGCCTGGAATTAATGGGCTACACACAGGAAGACTTCCATCAAGGCCTGACCCTCTTCGGGATGCTTGTCCCAGAAGATTTTGAGCGTCTCAAACAAAACTGGGGGCGCCTGATGAACGGGCAGGAAATGGAAAGCCATCAATATACCGGCTTACGCAAAGATGGCTCCACCTTTCCCGTCCTGGCCTATAGCCGTCTTAAGCTCCAAAATGGTCAGCCAACCGGTCTAATCGGCTTCGTGGTAGATATTACAGAACAGAAACAAATTGAAGCGCAAAGCATGGCGCGCGCCAACGACCTTGCCACGGTTGCATCCGTCTCAACCGCCATCTCCACCATCCTTGACCCGCAACAAATGCTAGAAACCGTTGCCAACCTGACCAAAGAACGCTTTTCGCTCTATCATGCACATATTTACTTGCTCAACGAAAACCAAGACACATTGTTGCTGACTGCTGGAGCAGGTCAAATCGGTCAGCAAATGGTAGCAGAAAAACGTTCCATTCCCCTCTCCGCCGAAAAATCCATCGTCGCCCGCACAGCTCGCCTGCGCAGCGGCAACATCGTCAACGATGTTCGTTCCGACCCAGAATTTTTGCCCCACCCTCTCCTCCCCAACACCGCCGCCGAACTTGCCGTGCCGATCATTGTCGGCGACAAATTACTCGGCGTCCTCGATGTTCAGTCTGAACAAATGAACCGTTTCACAGACGATGACATCAACATTCTAACCACGCTCGGCTCACAAATTGCTGTTGCCCTACAGAATGCTCGCCAATACAGTCAATTGCAACAATCCGAGCGGCTCACCCGCGCCATCATTGATGCCACCCCAGACTGGATTTTCATCCGCGACCGCGAACACCGCTACCAACTCGTCAACAATGGCTATGCGCGCGACATGAACATGGCCCCCGCCGATATTCTCGGCAAAACCGATCGCGATTTGGGGCTTCCAGAAGAAGCGTTACTTGGCGACCCCAAAACTGGCCGAATTGGTTTCTGGCAGCAAGATGACCGCGTCATCGAGATTGGACAATCTCTGACCTTCCCCAACGAATCCATCACTATGAATGGCCAAACGCGCATCTTCAACATGATCAAAACGCCCGTGCGCGATGAGCAAGGCAATATAACGGGCGTGCTGGCATTTGGGCGCGACGTCACCGAGCGCGAGGGATTGTTCGAAGAAAGCCAACGCCTTTTCGAGGCTGGTCAGCGCATCAACACAGCCACCAACATTCAAGAAATGATCAGCGGCATGATGCATGGTGTAGACATCCCCGATGTCAACCGTGCTGTTGTCTTCCTGTTCGAATATGATGAGCAAGGTGAAGTAACAACCCTTGAAGTCGCCGGCAATTGGTATAGCGGCGAAGGGCACCAACCCACGCCGGTTGGCATGCGCTTTGGCATCCACGACCTGAGGCCACAAGCGGTCAAGCAAATGCTCACCACCGAGCCCATTTTCCTCAACGAAACGGATCAACTAACCCAACAACGCAACATCCTTTCCATGGCAGTCGTGCCACTCTCCGCCGGTGGCAAACAAATTGGCTCCATCCTGCTCGAAACCGAGCGCTTCCACACCTTCACCGAAGATGAAATTCGCCCGGTGCTTTCGATGAGCCAACAACTCGCCACCGCTATTCAAAACCGAATTTTGATGCAAAAACTAAGCCAGGCCCTGTCGGAAGCACAACGCAATCAGGTATTCCTGCGCACCCTGCTTGACACCATTCCCAACCCAATCTTCTTTAAAGACACCCAAGGGCGCTATATTGCATCCAATAAAGCCTTCCAAGACTACATTGGGCTTACGGAAGAAGAACTGACTAACAAAACGATCTTTGACCTACAACCTGACCGCACAAAGTCAGAAAGATACGATCAGATAGATAGAGACCTTTTTGAAAATCCGGGCACTCAGACCTACGAAGTGCGCGTCAAATATGCAGATGGCATCTTTCGCGATGTCATCTTCAACAAAACCACTTTCTTTAATCCAGATGGTTCTGTTGCCGGCCTGGTCGGTGTCATGGTAGATATCACCGACCGCAAGCAAGCCGAACAGGCTCTGCTGACCAGCCAGGCTCAGCTCACCCAGGCTTTGCAAATCGCCCAAATGGGCTATTGGGAATTCGACTTTATTGCCCAAACCTTCACCCTCAGCCAACAATACATGCACTTGCTTGGCGTCAAGACCGAAGGTTCTGTCACCTATCCCGTAGACGAGTTCTCTACCCGCTTCGTTCATCCCGATGATGTTGCCCTGGTCTTCGCTGCCATTCAACAAGCCATTGCCAGCACCGACCCCGACTATGCCGGTGAACTTGAAGTGCGCTTGCAACACACCAACGGACACTACATCAACACCGTTGCCCGCTTCACCATCCAACGCGACGAAACCGGACACGCCCTCAAAGCCATCGGATCCAGCCAGGACATCACCGAACGCAAAACCGCTGAAGAAGCCCTTCGCCAATCCGAAATTCGCTTCCGCTCCCTGGTCGCCAACATTGCGGGTGCTGTTTACCGCTGCGCATATGACGCTGATTACACCATGCTCTATCTGAGCGACGCCATTCAAACCTTAAGCGGTTATCCAGCATCCGACTTTCTCAACAATCAGGTGCGCAGCTACGCCAGCATCATTCACCCCGACGATGTTCAACTGGTAGACCAAAGCATTGCCAGGGCTATTGAACAAAATGAGTCCTATTCCATGGAATATCGCATCATCACTGCCAATGGCGCAATCCGTTGGGTATTCGAAAGCGGACGCGCCATTCAAAACGACAAGGGTGAAATTGTCTACCTCGATGGTAGTATTTTTGACATCACCGAGCGCAAAGAAGCCCAAGAACAAATTGCTCGCCTTGGCCTAATGGTTGAACAATCAACTCAGGGCATGAGCATCTCTGATATGCAAGGCAACATTCTCTTTGTCAATCAAGCCTGGGCAGCCATGCATGGCTATACCGTTGACGAAATGGTTGGACGAAACCTATCCGAATTCACCACGCCCGATATGCTCACCGGCACAATTGCCGAATTACAACAAATCGTGATAGAAAAAGGCTCTGGTCAGGCCGAAATTATGGATGTGCGCCGCGATGGCAGTCGCTTCCCGGCCATCCAATTCGTCAGCCTGCTTCGCGATGAAAAAGGCAATCCACTGGGGTTGGCTGTTGTTGCCCAAGACATCACCGAGCGCAAAGCCGCCGAAGAAGCCATCCGTCAATCCGAAATTCGCTTCCGTACCCTGCTCCAGGCCGTGCCCGATATGATCTTCCGCCTCGATGATCAAGATGTCTTCATTGACTTCAAACCCGGCCGCACCCAAACCTACCTGCCGCCTGAGCTCTTCCTCGGCAAACACTACACCGAAGTCCTGCCGCCCTTCGTCACCGGCATCATGGGCCAGGCCATGCACACCTGTCGTGAAACCGGACAACCTCAGACCATTGAGTACGAATTGCCCTACCCCGATGGCCGCCCCGGCTATTACGAAATGAACGTCGTTGCCAGTGAACAAGGACAGGTCATTTCCGTCGTGCGCGACATCACCCAGTCCAAGCTCGATGCCCAAGCCATTGCTGCTCGCGCGGCTGAACTTGCCACCGTTGCTGAAGTCGCAACATCAACCGCCACCATCCTTGATCCGCAAGAATTGCTTTTGCAGGTTGTCAACCTCACCAAAGAACGCTTCAACCTTTATCACGCCCACATCTACTTACTCGACGAAAGCGGACAAAACCTGGTCTTGGCCGTTGGTGCAGGTGAAGCCGGTCGGCAAATGGTTGCCCAAGGCTGGCAGATTCCCATCAACCGAGAACGCTCGTTGGTAGCTCGTACCGCCCGCGAACAAAAAGGCGCCCTGGTCAACGACGTGCGCGCCGAACCAGATTTCTTACCCAACCCGCTCCTTCCCAATACAGCTGCGGAACTGGCCGTGCCGCTCATCACCAGTGGACGGGTTTTGGGCGTTCTTGATGTTCAATCTGAACAAGTAGGTCGTTTCGGTCAGGAAGACATCAACGTCCTCACCATTCTGGGTGCACAAATTGCTGTCGCCCTTGATAATGCCCGTCGCTATACCCAATTGCGTCAATCCGAACAACTGACCCGAACCATCATTGATGCCACCCCAGACTGGATCTTTATCAAAGACCTGCAACACCGCTATCGTCTTGCCAACCGTGGCTATGCCAACGACCTGCACCTCTCCCCCGAAGACTTCATCGGCAAGGACGATCTTGAACTTGGCTTCCCTGAAGAGCTTGTTCGTGGCAACCCCGAGAAAGGCATCCGCGGCTTTTGGGCGGATGACCGCTTGGTCTTCGAAACCGGCGAACCTCAACTTTATCCAAACGACCCGGTTGTCATTGATAACGAACCGCGCATCTTCAACACGCTCAAGACCCCTCTACGTGATGAACACGGCAACATTTGGGGAGTTCTGGCTTTCAGCCGTGACGTAACAGAACGCGAGCGCCTGTTGCAAGAAAGCAGCCGTCTCTATGAAACCGGACGCCGCCTGGTTACCGCCGCATCGTATCAAGATTTGATCGAAGCTGTCATGTATGGCGTAGATATCCCGGCAGTTAACCGCGCCGTATTGATGCTGCTGCAATACGAGAACAACACACCATCTATGCTGCAAGTTGTTGCCAATTGGCACAATGGCAAAGGTCACAAACCCACGCGCATCGGTACACAGATCCAACGATCTGAAATGGGCGAGACTTTTGAATCGCTCTTATGTGCTGAGCCAGTGTTCATCAACGAAACCAACCCCAACACCCGCAAGCAAGGCATTGCCTCCATGGCCATTTTGCCCCTCTGGAGCGCAGAAAAGCAAATTGGCGTTCTGTTATTTGAAACAGAAGAAGTCCACACCTTCACCGAAGCACAAATTCGCCCGGCTGTTTCCGTCTCTCAGCAGCTAGCCGTCTCGTTACAAAACCGCATTCTGGTCACAGAGTTAAGCCAGGCCCTGGCAGAAGCGCAACGCAATCAGGTGTTCCTGCGCACCCTGCTTGACAACATCCCCAACCCAGTCTTCTTCAAAGATACCCAAGGGCGCTACATTGGCTTCAACAAAGCCTTCCAAGACTACATTGGCCTCACAGAAGAACAATTGCTGGGCAAAAGCGTCTTCGACCTGCAAACCGACCAAAAGCTGGCAGAAAAATACCATCAGATGGATGTTGCTCTATTCGAGAACCCCGGCACACAGGTATACGAATCGCGCGTCAAATATGCTGACGGCAGCTTCCATGATGTCATCTTCAACAAAGCCACCTATTTCAACCCCGATGGCTCTCTTGCCGGTCTCGTCGGTGTCATTGTAGACATCACGGATCGCAAGCAAGCCGAGCAAGCCCTGCTCACCAGCCAGGCTCAACTGACACAAGCACTCGAAATCGCCGAAATGGGCTATTGGGAATTTGACTTTGTTGCCCAAACCTTCACCCTCAGCCAACAATACATGCACTTGCTCGGCGTTAAAACCGAAGGCTCTGTCACCTATCCCGTAGACGACTTCTCCTCCCGCTTTGTTCACCCCGATGATGTTGCCTTGGTCTTCGCCGCTATTCAACAAGCCGTTGCCAGCACCGACCCCGACTATGCCGGTGAACTCGAAGTGCGCTTGCAACACACCAACGGGCACTACATCAACACCATCGCACGCTTCACCATCCAGCGCGACGAAACCGGACATGCCCTCAAAGCCACCGGCTCCAGTCAAGACATCACCGAGCGCAAAGCCGCCGAAGAAGCCATCCGTCAATCCGAAGCCCGCTTCCGCACCCTGCTCCAGGCCGTGCCCGATATGATCTTCCGCCTCAACGATCAAGATGTCTTCATTGACTTCAAACCCGGCCGCACCCAAACCTACCTGCCGCCTGAGCTCTTCCTCGGCAAACACTACACCGAAGTCCTGCCGCCCTTCGTCACCGGCATCATGGGCCAGGCCATGCACACCTGTCGCGAAACCGGTCAACCTCAAACCATTGAGTACGAATTGCCCTACCCCGATGGCCGCCCCGGCTATTACGAAATGAACATCGTTGCCAGTGAACAAGGACAGGTCATTTCCGTCGTGCGCGACATCACACAGTCCAAGCTCGATGCCCAAGCCATTGCCGCTCGCGCGGTTGAACTAGCCACCGTTGCCGAAGTCTCGACAGCGGTCTCCACCATTCTTGACCCCAACCAAATGCTACAAACCGTGGTCAACCTGACCAAGGAACGCTTCAACCTCTACCATGCCCACATTTACTTGTTTGACCCAGCCGACGAGACCCTGCGCCTTTCCGTGGGTGCTGGTGAAATTGGCCAGCAAATGGTTGCCGAAAAACGGTTCATTCCGCTTGCCGCAGAAAAATCTCTTGTTGCCCGCACAGCGCGTGAACGAGTAGGGCTGATCGTCAACGACGTTCATGCAGATCCCGACTTCCTGCCCCACCCGCTCCTTCCCAATACAGCTGCTGAAATGACAGCCCCCATTCTGGTCGGAGACAAACTGCTCGGTGTGCTCGATGTTCAGTCAAGCGAAAGCAATCGCTTCACCCAAGAAAATGCCGATATCCTCACCACGCTTGCCGCTCAAATCGGTGTCGCTCTGCAAAACGGTCGTCTGTTCATCACTTCACAATCGCTTTACCGCACCAGCCAACGCATCTCTGCTGCCAACAGCGCCGATGAAATGCTCAAAGCTATCGTTGAAGCCTTCGACATTCCCACGCTCCAGCAAACAGGAGCAGCGTTCATTCTCCAACTACAGAGAGACCCAACTACCAACGAGCCAGAAAGCGCAAAAGTGCTTAGCAACTGGTATGGCACACAAGCAATCCCCACCATTCCGGTAGGGACAGTCTTCCCCAAAGCAATGTTCTCGTCGCTCAAGCTCATGCTTTCGCCATCACCCGTCTTCTTCAATGATGCCTTGCACGATGAACGGATTGATCCAAACAGCAAAGTGCTCTTACAGCAAAACAACTCTGCCTCTGCTGCCATCCTCCCATTGTGGATTGGCAACGAGCAGTTAGGCAGCATCGTTATTCAAACTGCAGAGCTCCATGCATTTACGGAAGAACAAATTCAGTCCTACCCCGTGCTTGCTTCGCAACTAGCCATTGCCCTCCAAACCCGCTTACTGCTTGACAAATTACAATCCTCCCAGCAACAGCTGACCCAGGCTTTGCAAATTGCCCGCCTGGCCTACTGGCAATTTGACGTTGCACAAAGCGTCTTCACATTCAATGATGACTACTACGCCAACATTCTCCACACAACAGCTGAGCAAATGGGCGGATACAATATTCCCGCTGCGCAATTTGCCACCCTGGTGCACCCAGATGATCGGGCAGATGTCCCTATCCAGATTCGCAAAGCGATTGAAACCACAGACCCCGACTACATCAGCATTTTCGAATCGCGGCTGATTTGCCCCGATGGCGTTGAACGCGTCATCCAGGCTCGCATCCGCATCCTTAAAGATGCCAATGGTGTCACAACGACCCTCTATGGCATCAACCAGGATGTCACCGAGCGCGTGATTGCCGAACAACAAATTGCCCGTCAGGCCACCCAACTTGCCACCGTTGCCAATGTCAGCAACATCATTGCCTCCATTTTGGATCCTGACCAAATGTTACAGACGGTCGTTGAACTGACCAAGTCGCGCTTTGGCCTCTACCACGTTCACATCTATCTGCTTGAAAATGATGGCGAAACGCTACGACTAAAAGCAGGCGCTGGCGAAATTGGACAGCAATTGCTCGCCGAAAAACATGCCCTTCACATCGCATCCGAAGTCTCACTGGTCGCCCGTTGTGCCAGAACCCGACAAATCGTTGTTGTCAACGACGTTTCAAAGTCTCCCGACTACCTGGCACACCCGCTCCTGCCCAACACCCAATCGGAATTGGTCATCCCCTTGCTGATTGGTAATCAATTATTGGGCATCCTGGATGTTCAAGCCGAGCAAATAAACGCCTTCTCCGAATCAGACGCCAACATTCTTGCCACCCTGGCCTCGCAGGTTGCAGTCTCCCTGCAAAACGCCCGCTCCTTTGCTCGCATTCAAAGCCAGGCCGAACGAGAAGCCCTGCTCAATACCATCAGCCAGCAAATCCAATCCACCACCACCATTGAAGCAGCATTGCAAGTAGCCATCCGTGAGATTGGCCGTGCAGTCGGCGCAAAACGCACCAGCATCTTGCTAGACTTGCCACAAAAGCCAACCTCATCCGACTCAGAATCGGGGAATGCCTGATCTCAGGCATCGCACCCAGGAGAAAAAACCATGTCCAAAGACAGGTTCACCATTCCAATCGAATCGATCCTCCCCGACCCTGAGTCACCCACACCAAACGAGCAACGCATTTCGGCTTCTGAGGACGTTCCAACCAGTCGGCGCATCCGGCGCTCCAAAACTGCCCGGCTCGACTCACTCTCTTTGCAAATACACAACATTCTCTCGCAAAGCGAACAACTTGGCCCAGCCCTAAACCAGGTTGCCAATGCGCTGCGTGACTACTTCGAAATCTACGCCGTACAAATCTACCTGACGGAAAAAGATCATCGCACGCTAACCTTGCAGGCCATCAGCACCGAATCAAGCGACGCGACCATTCGCATTGGCATTCGCATCACCGCAGATGAACAAAGCCTGATTGGGAGAACATTTTTACACAAACAACCCTTTGAAGCCACACAAAGCGCCAGTCTAAGCGGTCTGCTACCCCAAACACGCTGGCAACGCTGCCTGCCCCTTTTTGCCGGCGGACGCGTTGTTGGCATCCTCGACCTGCAGCATACTCAGCCCAACGGACT